>Ga0154020_10005483_pt1 | contig 14936 bp, 15 predicted proteins | sample Klosneuvirus_201_FD_109709 | JGI IMG/M metagenome (GOLD analysis project Ga0154020, IMG submission 109709) | Active sludge microbial communities from wastewater, Klosterneuburg, Austria - Klosneuvirus_20160825_MG | ecosystem: Engineered > WWTP > Aerobic digester > Activated sludge | place...
CGCGGAGCCGTCGGCCGATCCGTCGAAGAAATCGGAGCCAGCCTTGGCCGTCGGGCCCCGAACCTCGAGATCCGCGCTCAGGCTGGCGCTAAATCCGCCTGCAGAGCCACGTTCGGGGCCTGGACGAGTCTCGTCGCTGACCTCCGGCTTGGGCTCTGTCCCTCGCTTGCAGCTCGCGACGAGCAGAGCCAGCAGGGCGATCCGCATCATCTCGATCGATATACCGCGGCTTTCCCTGCGCCGCGACAGAAGTTCCTCGATCGCGCTGGACAAGGTTCGATTGATCCCTATAAATACGCCCCACCTCTCCGGGCCTCTGGAGGAGTGGCCGAGTGGTCGAAGGCAGCGGTCTTGAAAACCGCCGAGCGCAAGCTCCGGGGGTTCGAATCCCTCCTCCTCCGCACGGTTTGATAATCGAATAGTGTCACGCAAGTGGTCTGGGCGGCACGTCTCGCAGTAGCGGGCGTGCCGGCCCAAACAAGTTTGGCAATGCAGCCTGGAGAGGTGGCCGAGTGGCTGAAGGCACCGGTTTGCTAAACCGGCATACTGGGTTTACTGGTATCGAGGGTTCGAATCCCTTCCTCTCCGCCGCCTCGATGGAGAGCAGTACGCAAAGATTTATGGGGATCCGTAGCTCAATGGATAGAGCACCGGTCTACGGAACCGGGGGTTAGAGGTTCGACCCCTCTCGGATCCGCCACGTAAATGAGAGAGCACGACGAATGGATGGCCGTAGCGCTGGAAGAGGCGCGCGCGGCAGGCGCAGCGGGAGACGTTCCCGTCGGCGCCGTCGTCGTGCTCGATGATCGAGCGATCGCACGGGGACGCAATCGACGTGAAGTCGATGGAGATCCCACGGCGCACGCAGAGATCGTCGCGCTACGCGAAGCGGCCAAGGTCCTCGGGACATGGCGCGTCGAAGCGACGCTCTATGTCACGCAGGAGCCATGTCCGATGTGCGCCGGCGCGATCGTGAACGCCCGCGTCAAGCAGGTCGTCTTCGGTTGCACGAACCCGAAAGCCGGCGCGGTGCAGACGCTGTTTCAGATCGCATCCGATGCACGCCTCAATCATCGAGCAACGGTGATCGGCGGTGTTCGCGAGGCCGAGTGTGCCGCAGAGCTCTCGCAGTTTTTCGCGAGGCTTCGACGAGGTCCGGGCTATCAATAGGTTCTGGAGGGCTGTCCGAGTGGCCGATGGTGTCTGATTCGAAATCAGATGTGCGCAAGCACCGGGGGTTCAAATCCCTCGCCCTCCGCAATTTCCACGCGACCCATCGGGGCCGCACACCCCATTGGAGGGGTGACCGAGTGGCCGAAGGTGCACGATTGGAAATCGTGTGAACTGAAAGGTTCCGAGGGTTCGAATCCCTCTCCCTCCGCAACAACACGATAGGCCTTTTGGGCCTTGCTCACGACCACTCGCGTGCACACGAACGTTTATGGTCCCGAGTGACGCGACAGCTGTGAACCCCGCCAGGTCCGGAAGGAAGCAACGGTAGCGGAAATAGTGGGTGCTTGGGGCCACCTTTTCAGACGAGCGATGAAGCGATTCATCGCTCGTCGTCTTTTCGGAATCGCAGTCGCGAAAGCAGGAACGCTTCGCGTGGTCGTGCGCGGCGACGAACACGTTGGACAGCCGCGTTGTGCGGTCGGAGTCAGCGGGTATAGTCGGCGGCCTCCATGAGCTACCTCGTCCTCGCTCGCAAATATCGCCCGTCGACGTTTGCCGAGGTCGTGGGCCAGGACCACGTCACGCGAACGCTCGCGAACGCGTTCTCGAGCGGCCGCGTCCACCACGCGTTCCTCATGACCGGACCGCGCGGCTGCGGCAAGACCACGGTCGCGCGCATCATCGGCAAGGCCGTCAACTGCGAGAACGGCGTCGCGAACGGCGGCAAGTCCGACGTGATCGTGTGCGGCACGTGCAGCGCCTGCGCGAGCATCGCGAACGGCAGCGCTGTCGACTACCAGGAGATGGACGGCGCCTCGAACCGCGGCATCGACGCGATTCGCGAGCTGACCGAGGCGGTGCGCTACCAGCCCGCGCAGCTGAAGAAGAAGGTCTACGTCATCGACGAAGTCCACATGCTGACGACCGAGGCGTTCAACGCCTTGCTCAAGACGCTCGAGGAGCCGCCGCCGCACGTGATGTTCGTGCTCGCGACGACGGAGCCGCACAAGCTCCCGAACACCATCCTCTCGCGCTGCCAGCGGTACGACTTCAAGCTCGTCCCCGCATCGCGGCTGGCGCAGCACCTCGCGTCGATCTTCAAGACCGAGAAGCTATCGATCGATGCAGGCGCGGTCAGCTTGCTCGTGCGCGAGAGCGGCGGCAGCGTGCGCGACGCGCTGTCGCTGTGCGACCAGATCATCTCGTATGTCGGCGACGCGAAGATCACCGAAGCGCATGTCGCCGAGGTGCTGGGCGTCGCGGATCGCACGCTGACTCGCACGCTCGTGCGCGCGCTCGCGAACGGCGAGGCGGGTACGGCGCTCGGCGCGGTCGAGTCCGCGATCGAGCGCGGCGTGGATGAAGTGCAGCTCGCTCGCGCGATCGTGCGCTACCTGCGTGACCTCTCGGTGCTGCAGGTGGCCGCGAATCGGCCCGAGCTGATCGATGCGAGCGACGAGGAGCGCACGGAGCTCGCCATCGAAGCCAAGGAGCTCGATCGCTCGCGCGTGTCGCAGATGTTCGAGCGCATGCTTCGCTGCTGCGACGAGCTCGGAAAGACACTGCAACCGCGGCTCGTGCTCGACTGCGCGCTGATCGATGTCGCCACCGTCGAGCCACTCGTGCCGCTCGGCGATCTGATCGATCGACTGGGCGATCTCGAGCAACGGCTCGCACGCGGTGGTGCTCGCCCCTCGAGCGGAGGTGGCGGTGCCGCTCGCCCGAGCCCGCGAGCGACCGTCCCGGATCGCCCCTCGAACACGCGCGCTCAGACTTCGGCATCGACGGCCAGCGCCACGTCGATGCCGTCGCACACCCCCACGGCGCCCACCGCATCGGCCGCGTTCGCTCCGGCGGCGCCCGCTGCGGTTTCGGTCGGAGCACATGCTGCTCCGACGCTGTCGGCCGCGCTCGACGAAGCGCTGTCGGCGAAGTCCGCGCCGATTCCCGTCGCGACCCCGTCGGCGACGAAGTCCGCCCCGGTGTCGATGCAGCCCTCGGGTCCGGTGCCCGCGGCGGCGAGCACGGCCTCGGGCTCGGGCCCTCACGCGGATCTCGCGATTCCGCAGAACGCCACCGAAGCGCTCCGGGCGTGGGACGTCGTCCTTCGCGAGCTCGAGGATCGCAAGAAGTTCTCGCTCGCGGGGCCGCTGCACCACGCACGCGTGCTCGGGTGGACGGCGGACCAGCTCGAGCTCGGATTCCCCGTCGACGTTCATGCGATGGGCGAGATGGCCGCGGACACCGACAAGCTCACCGAGCTGCGCAACCTCGTCCGCGAGATGGGGACCAAGCAGCAAGGGATCCGTGTCGTGGTGCGCCTGCTCGACGAGCGCGAGTCGGCCTCCATGGGAGCGCGCTCGGTGCTAGAGACTTCCAGAGAGAAATCCACCGCCGAAAAGACCAAGCGCGAAGCTGAAGCACGCGAACATCCGATCACGAAGCACGTGCTCCAGACGTTCGGGGCCCAGATCAAGGAGATCAAGACCGATGTCTAACGGAAAGATGCCCGACCTCAACGCACTGATGAAGCAGGCGCAAAAGCTTCAAGGGGATGTCGCGAAGATCCAAGAGGAGCTCGCGAAGATGGAGATGGACGGTGTCGTCGGCGGTGGCATGGTCACCGCGACCGTGAACGGCCAGTTCGAGGTCGTCCGCGTCAAGATCGACAAGGCCGTCGTCGATCCGAACGACGTCGGCATGCTCGAAGATCTCGTCACCGCGGCCATCAACGCGGCCAGCGCGAAGATCCGCGAAGCGAGCAAGGCCAAGATGCAGTCCGTGATGGGGCCGATGGGCGGCATGCCCGGCATGCCCGGCATGTTCTAGAGCCGATCCCTCCCGACGAGCAGGCGTTTCACGTCCTCGTTTCGTCGCATAGTGTTGTAGCCGTGGCCGACCCGATCCGACGCTTGGTGCAGGAGCTGTCCCGCTTGCCCGGGATCGGCGAGAAATCCGCCACGCGCCTCGCGTTTCATTTGATCCGTGGCGCGAGCGGCGCGGGACGTCAGCAAATCCAGGATCTGGCGCAGGCGCTGCTCGACGTCACCGACAAGATCCGTCTCTGCTCGGTGTGCTGCACGATGACCGAAGGCGACCCGTGCACCACCTGCGCGGATCCGCGCCGCGAGGGCGACGTCATCTGCGTCGTTGCCACCCCGTCGGACCTGGTCGCGATCGATCGCGGTGGCCATTTTCGCGGCAAGTTCCACGTTCTCCATGGGTTGTTGTCCCCGCTCGAGGGAATCGGCCCCGATGACCTGCGCATCGCGGAGCTGGTGCGACGGCTCGGCGACGGCGTTCGCGAGGTCATCATCGCGACCAGCCCGAGCGTCGACGGCGAAGCCACGGCCATGTACATCGCTCGGACGATCAAGCCGCTCGGTGTCCAGGTCTCGCGCATCGCGACTGGGTTACCGGTGGGTGGCGAGCTGGAGTACTCGGATCAAGCGACAATCGCCCGCGCCCTGGCCGGCCGGGCGACCATGTAGGGCTGCGTTATCACGGGCGGAAAGGTTGTACGGATGGAACGCCGTTGATACCGTAACTCGTCGGCGGGGAGCATCTCTATGAGTGGGCGCTAAGCGCGTTTTCCCACTCAGGTCTGGAGCTGCAAACTGGCCAAGGAGATTCGGCGCGATGATCCAACAGCTCGTCATGTACGAGGAAGAACTTCAGCAGATCAACCGCATCTGCGAAGCGCTTCACCGGGACTCGAATGCGAAGGCCGTTCTTGTGATCGACAAGAATGGTCAGGCGATGGCATCCGCCGGGGATGTCCAAGAGCTCGACGTCACGTCGCTCTCGTCGCTAACCGCGGGCAACGTCGCCGCCACGGGCGGCATCGCGTCGCTCCTGGCGGAGAAGGAATTCGCAGGTCAATTTCTCGAGGGTGAGAAGATCAGCTATCACGTCTCGATCATCGGCCAACGAGTCATCCTCGTCGTCCTGTTCGACGGACGGAGCTCGCTCGGTCTCGTGCGCCTCCGCGTGCGGAAGGCCTCGGGTGAGCTCGTCGGCGTCCTCGAGACGATGGTCAAAAAGAGCCAGAGCGGCTCGGGTCAGCAATCGGTGTTCAGCGAGATCACCGATGACGACATCGACAACCTCTTCAACGATTAGCGAGCGAGCAAGATGAGCTTCATCAATTACTCGTCGCGCGAGATCAACTGCAAGATCGTCTACTACGGTCCCGGCTTGTGCGGGAAGACGACGAATCTCCAGTACATCTACAACAAGACCAATCCCGAGGCGAAGGGCAAGATGATCTCGCTCGCCACGGAGACCGAGCGCACGCTGTTCTTCGACTTCCTGCCGCTCTCGCTCGGCGAGATCCGCGGATTCAAGACCCGCTTCCACCTCTACACGGTGCCGGGCCAGGTGTTCTACGACGCGAGCCGCAAGCTGATCCTGAAGGGCGTCGACGGTGTCGTGTACGTGGGTGACTCGCAGTTGGAGCGCATGGAAGCGAACATCGAGTCGCTCGAGAACTTGAGCTCGAACCTGCAAGAGCAGGGATACGACCTCAACAAGCTCCCCTACGTCGTCCAGTACAACAAGCGCGACCTACCGAACGCGATCCCGATGGCGGAGCTCGAAGAAGCGCTGAACCCGACGAAGGTTCCGAGCTTCGAAGCAGTCGCGCCGAAGGGCGTTGGCGTGTTCGATACGTTGAAAGCAGTCGCGAAGCTCGTGCTTACCGAGCTTCGAAAGGGAAGCTGAAAATGCAGACCACGACGGCGCGCCCGCGCTTTCGTCAGGACCTGGTAGCCGAGCTCGTCGAAGACGGTGGCCAGCGGTTCATCGACGTCGCTGATCCGGACAGCGGACACATGTTCCGCTTCTTCGAAGTCGAGTACTCGCTCGCATGTGCGATGGATGGCGAGCGCGATGTCGCCGGCATCGTGAAGTGGGCGCAGGACGAGCTCGGAATCACGCCAACGGCAAAGGAAGTCCAAGCCGTTATCGCGCAGCTCTCGGATCTTCACTTCGTCGGTATGGATCGCACGGTCGATGCCGCCGCGACGAAGGTGGCCGCAGCGCAGCCGAAGGCGGACGACCTCGCGAAGGGCATCGTCGTCGGCAAGCAAGCGAATGCGAACGCATCGGGAGACGTCGAGCTCGGCAAGGCCGGCTCGAACGTCGCCGCTCGCGAAGAGAAGCTGCCGGCCGCGGAGTTCGCGCTCGGCGCGTCGGGGGCGAGCGCAGCAAAGGTGCAGCCCAAGGCTCCCGTCGAGGACATCGCGCTCGGAGCACCGGGTGTTGTCGAGACTCGTCGTCCCGCATCGGCGTCCACGCCGCCCGCGGCGACGGACATGTCGCTCGATCTCGCGGATCAGTTCGCGCTCAAGCCGGGCGACGTGAAGGAAGCCGTTCGCCAATCGAAGGTGATGTCCGCCGTCGAGGTTCCGAAGGAGCTGCTCGAAGCGGAGGCCAAGCCGGCCAAGCCGATCGAGGCCAAGCCGGAGCCAAAGACGCCGGAGCCAGTGAAGGCCAAGGAGCCGGAGAAGAAGCCGGTCGCCGTCGAGAAGAAGCCCGAGCCGAAGGCGCCCGAGCCGGTGAAGGCAAAGGAGCCGGAAAAGAAGCCGGAGCCGACGAAGAAGCCGGTCGAGCTGTCGAAGCAGCCGGTGGTCGAGAAGCAACCGGTGGTGCCGAACGCGCCATCGCAGGGCGTGAGCCCGCTGCTGATCTCGATCTTGATCCTCGTCGTGATCGGCGCGGGAGCGTTCTTCGTCTGGAAGTTCGTCATCAACAAGGAAGAGACGGCGCAGAACACGCCGCCGCCGAAGAAGGAGCCGCTGCCACCGCCTCCGCCCGCCGAAGCGACGTCGAAGGTCGTGATGGAGACGCCGCCGGCGCTCGATATCAAGGTAGGTGTCGCCGGTGCGATCGAGTCGATCGAGCCTGCGGACAAGGACGTGAAGGCGGGAGACGTGATCGCCACGCTCACCGGTGCGAAGGCGCTGCAGACCGAGCTCGACAAGCTGAAGACGGAGATCGAGAAGCTGCAGCCCGCCGTCGATACGGCCGACGAGGCGTACAAGGCCGAGACGCAGAAAGAGAACAACGAAGCCGGCGTGAAGGCCGCGCAGGCGAAGCTCGAACGCGCGAAGAAGCCGCTCACCGACAAGCAGGCGGTGCAGAAGACCAAACAAGCAGACCTCGAGAAGCTGACCGTGAAGTCGACGGGTGACGGCAAGCTCGTCGCAGCGAACGCCGAAGGTGCGGCGCCGCTCAAGGTCGGTGACAAGGTCACGGTCGACCAGGTGCTCGCTCGCGTCGCGCGTCCGACCGCCCCGGTCGCGACGTTCAAGATCCCGACGGGCACGAAGATCGCGGCCGATGGAACGCTGAGCATCAAGGCCGGCGACAAGACCGTCGTGTGCACGGTGAGCGATGCGCAGACCGAGACCGTCAAGGTCACGTGTCCCGCAGATCAAGGCCTCACCGACGGCGCCGACGTGAAGTTCACGCTGCCCAAGTGAGCGCGGACTTCCTCGCGCTCGCGAAGAAGGGAGAGCTCGAAGCTCTCCTCGCGCTCGCGTATGCCGACGTCGACGTGGATGCGACCGAAGAAGCCGACGCGCTCGCGTTCAAGTGGCTCACGGTCTCGCTCGATTTCGGTCACGCCGAGGCCGAAGACATGATCGCGGATCTCTACGAGAGCTCGTCGCTCCGCTACGACGACGATCAGTTCGTCGCCGGTGAAACGCACCTCGAGCTCGGCGTGGCGTATCTGCTCGGCACCGACGGCCTCGCGAAGGATCTCGCGAAAGCCAAAGAGCACCTCGAGCAGGCGGACGAGTGCGGCTTCCCCGCATCCATCGAGGGCGGCGAGGAGATGCTCGCGGAGATTCGCGGCAAGCTCGCTCCCGACACGCTGGCAGTGTTCGACGCGGTCTATCCCCGCTCGTAGGCCGCTCGGATAGTTCGCGTCGACGATCGTCCCGGTGACTATCAGGCCTTGTCGCGACCGAGCGCTGCGAGCGCGACGGTCATGCGCGAGAACACGGTCATCGAGCTCGCGACGGCACACGCATCGAACAGCGCAGCGTCGTCGAAGCCCGCGTCGCGCAGTCGCGCGTAGATCGCGTCGGAGAGCATCCACGGCGAGAGCGTCACGATCTCGGCGAGCTCGCGAAGTGCGTCGTCGAGTGGATTGATCGTGAGATCATCGGGCGGCGAGATGCTCCCATCGCCGAGCCAGTACGCGACCCAGCGTGCGATCACCGTGCGCTGGCGGCGACCGAGCGGGGCGTCGCGTTCGTACATGTAACTGCGCCACGCGGCGAATGCAGCGACTGCGGCCGGACGGCGCGACGGATCGATCGCGGGGCGCCCGATGATCGCGACCGGAGATGGCGAGAGCGACGGTGTCGCCGGGTTTGCGAGGGGCGGCTTGATGCCGACGTCGTATTCGAGCGACATGCCGACGGCGTCGGAGATGCGGTTCATGTGACCGACGTGCGAGGAGAGCATGATCGCGTGGAGCACGTCGTCGTCGTCGAGGCCGACGTCGTGCGCGCGCTCGCGATGCATCGGCGAGAGCGTCCACGGTGCCTCCGTGATGATCACGGTCAGCTCCGCGAGTCGCTGCATGCGCGGCGTTCCACAGCGAACGTTACGCGGTGCCGTGACCGCGGCGAGCGGAATCTCGCGCTCGCCGTTCATCGCCGTGCGCAGAAACTCGGCGTGACACGCGGTGCAGTAGTAGCTCTGATTCAGCCGCGAGGTCACCGTGGCGACGAGCTCGCGCTCCGGCCAGCTCAGCGGTCCCGCCGCGACGAGCGATGTCGAGACCGCGCCGACTTTCGGGATCAGATGCGCGTCGAGGCTGTGCGCGCGGATGATGCCGGCGACTTCATGACCCGGTGGAATGTAGACCGGCGGAAGCGGTCGCTCGCGCGATCGATCGTAGGCCTCTCTCAGGTCTCCCGCCGACTCCGCATAGCCGATGATCGTCAGGCCCACTGCCGACCATTGTCTCAGAGAGCTTCGATCTTTTTCACCTCGAACTGCGGCCCCACCATCGCGAACCCCATCGCACCCTTGTCGACCTTGCCCTCGACCTCCGCCTTCATCCCGTCCTTCGCACCCTTCAGCTCGCCGGTGAGCTGGTACGTCTCGCCCTTGTCCGTCTCGAACGTCCACTGGCCACCCTCGAGATCACTGCGGCGAATCGTGCCTTTGAGCTTCATGTCTGGAGAATAGCCGGGACGAGAGAAGCGGCCATTCGACCAGCCGATCACAACGCGAGGCTCCGGCTGATCGAGTCGCCCAGGTGCTGCAATTCAGGCGATTTCGAGCAGTTGCACTTGGCGCGCACGGTGCAACTCGTCACGAGCATGCGCCATCTCCTCGCTCTCGCCCTCGTCGGGTCGCTCTCGATGACCACGGCCTGTCTGACCGAAGAGCAGGTGGACGACCAGGTCGACGGCGGAGATGGAAAAGCCGATGGCTCCCCGAACGTGACGTGGCGGGCGGACATCCCGAACATCGTCCCCAAGAAGGTCCACGAGTACCTCGAGAAGTATCAGTGGGGCGATTACCACATCGTGTTCCACATGAGCCGCAAGTGGTACCTGCTCGGCGACAACGGTCGCGGCTGGCTCAAGCGTGTCGGTGAGGCGTCGGCGGATCTGCAAGAAGGCGATCCGGGCAACGGCATCGAGTTCCTCGCGATGCACCGCGCGATGATCCAGCACCTCTCGAATCGCTGGGGCAACGAAGCCGTGACCAACGATCCCGATGGCCGTACGAAGTTCAAGGACGTGCTGAAGGGCTGGACGACGGACGACGACGTGATCAAGGCGCTCGAGAAGCGCGGTGGCGACGTCGCGAAGTTCCGCGCCGGTCTCGCCAAGCTCAACGACTTCCGCTCGTTCGCGACCGAGGACGAGTTTGGCAACTTCGTCCAGACCACGCTGCGCCTCAGCGGCGAAGTCGATCCCGACGATTCGGCGATTCGCTTCTATGCGCGCGACATGGCGCCCGGTGCTGGCTTCCACAACTGGCTGCACGGCCAGTTCATGGACGACTCGTCTCCGATCGATGTCGGCAACCCGCAGACGAACCTCTCGAACATCATGTTCTGGCGCATCCACGGCTGGATCGAAGCGAAGTGGAAGCAGTTCGAAGCCGTCCACACGCGCACGCCGATGGAGATGCTCGCGTACGACCAGCAGCTCGAGCGGTTCGCGCTGCACATGCAGCTGCACTCGGACTTCTCCACGTCGAGCCACGCGGTCAACCGCCCGTCGAAGGCGCTCGTGAAGCAGGTGAAGGGCATCCTGTTCTCGAACGAGCCCGATTGCGCCAAGCTCGCCGACGGCACGCAGACCGACAACTGCGAGTAGATAGAACGTTCGCGTTTGACGCGAACATCGAGCTCATCCTCAACGGCGACCCCACCGTTGATGTTGACGTGTTCCGTCAAACCATCTTCGTGAGCATGGCTACGATACCCTCGAGCAACTCGACGCCGCGTGTGTAGCGTTCTTCGTCGACGAGCTCCATCACACGCAACATATCCAGCGCCGCTGCTGCTTCCATTGCCGAACCTCGTGCGTGCATGTAGAAGCGAGCCTGATCGGCCTTCGTCCAACGCCCGGCACCTTCCGCAATATCGAGTGGCTGCGATTGCGCGGCCCGGAGGAGCTGGTCCGCGAGATCTGCATGTCCTTTGGGCAACGCCCGAGTGATCTGCATGACGAGCGCGAGGAACGAAATCGACGCTTGGTAGACGCGAAGCTTCTGAAAGCTGAGCATTCGCGCCGCATCGCCCGATGCTGGGCTTCGGTTTCGCGAATGTTGGCTGACCACCTCGACGTCGACGGTGGCGTTGAAGTTGAGGTTGACGATGAAGCTGGACGGTTACGTCAAACGCCAACATCGACGAGTGGAGTTATTCCACTCGCTCTTCGCATTTTCGGATCATTTCCGTCGAGGATTCACCACGTCGCACGAGCAGCGATGGTGGTCGCGATTACATCGCTTGCGCGTGCGTGCGGTCGTGGGTCGGACGTCCTGGCTAGCGCAGCAGCCACGTGATGCGACGACCTCACACACTCGTTCGTCTGTAGCGAGGGAAGCAGGAACCGGCATTCGACCTGATCCGCCATGTTGCGCACGATCGTCCGCAGTCGTTCGACGACCGCACGCTCGGCACGATGCGTGCTCACGGCCGGGCCATAGAAACTAGGGAGATTGGGACTATGACGACGATGAAGATCACCGCGCTCGTACTTGGCCTTGGCCTCGTGGGCGCGTGCATGACGGATGAAGCAGACGACAAGCCGGACGAGAGTGACGTCAAGGGCGGTCCGGACGGCAAGGGCGAGGCGTGGGGCTCTGCAGACAACCCGGCGCTGTTCAACGGCAGCCTCGAGTACCGCGCGGCCGAGCTGCCGCGTACGGGTCAGGCGACGAACGTCCCGTGGGCCGGCAACTACTGGCCGGTCTACGAGGACAGCATCAATCACAAGTGGGCCGGCGCGAGTAGCGAGTCTGCGTCGACCAAGTACGGCCGCGCGTTCGGCGTCACCGGCGTCGAGGACGCGGTGTCGAAGTATCACGGCGTGGACAACAACGCGACGCGCACTGCGTGCACCACGGACAGCCAGTGCAACAGCTCGCTCGGCGAATCGTGCGCGAAGCGCGAGGGACAGACCAACGGTCGGTGCATCCCGACGTGGTGGGGCATCTGCCACGCGTGGTCGCCCGCCGCGATCCTGCTCCCCGAGCCGAAGAAGGCCGTCACGTACAACGGCGTCGACTTCAAGATCCAGGACATCAAGGCGCTGCTGACGCTCGTGCACGATCGCACGACCACCAAGTTCGTCTCGCTTCGCTGCGATTCGCTCCACAGCGAACAGGAGATCAACTTCGACAAGTACGGCCGCCCGAGCGGTGGCACGTCGAACAACTGCCGCGACACGAACCCCGGCACGTTCCACGTCCTCATGGCGAACTACCTCGGCAAGCAGGGCGCCTCGTTCGTCTACGACCGCACGTTCGACAGCGAGGTGTGGAACCAGCCGCTGCGTGGCTACCGCATCACGGAGATGACGGACATCTCCGCCGTCGACGCGAATCGCGCGATCGGTGTGACCACCGAGGGTGGTACGACGACGGAGCGCACCGGGACGGCCGCTGCCGACGCGTTCGTTCAGGTCGGCGCATTCCCGGTCACCGCGGGGCAGAGCATCTCCGTCGTGATGAGCGGTTCGGGCGATCCCGATCTGCACGTGAAGTTCGGCTCGGCGCCGTCCGCGTCGGCCTATGACTGCCGCCCGTACGCGAACGGCGCGGCCGAGACCTGCGAGCTCACGGTTCCAGCGGGCCAGACGCAGGTGTTCGTCGGCGTCCACGGGTACGGCGCGACCGCGAACTACAAGATCGTCCTGACGCAGGGCGGAACGGTTCCGACGACGTACGTGTTCAACCCGCTCGCGAAGAAGCTCGCGAAGGTCCACATGGACGTCGACTACATCTCGGAGTCGCCGAGCTCGCAGGACGGCAACCTCGGCGCGACGATCGATCGCTACACGCACCAGGACAGCTACGACTACATCCTCGAGATGGACGACGCCGGCAAGATCATCGGTGGCGAGTGGCTCGGCGCTTCCAAGCTCAAGCACCCCGACTTCCTGTGGCTCCCGATCAGCGTCGCCGGCACCTCCGTCGCGGGCGGCAAGATCACCTACGCGAACGTGAAGGCGATCTATGACCTCTCGATGCAGACCGGCACGACGCCGCCGCCGAGCGGTGGCGACATCAACGTCACCGACGCGGGCGCGCTCGCGAAGTCGGCGTGGAAGCAGCTCGGTCCGTACGCGGTGCCGACGAACAAGACGCTCACTGTCACGATGACCGGCGACGGCGACGCAGATCTCTACGTTCGCAAGAACGCGGCTCCGTCGGCGACCAGCTACGACTGTCGCCCGTACGCGAACGGCACCAACGAGAGCTGCTCGATCGTCGGCCCGGCGACCGTGTACGTGGGCGTGAATGGCTACGCGGCCACGAGCAACTACTCGCTGACGATCAAGACGGTCGCCGGTGGAACCACGACGCCGCCGGTCAACCCGCCGACGACGTTCACGCACCTGAACCAGACCGCCTCGGTCGGGCAGGGCGAGCTCAAGGTCTACGACCTCCCGATCACCGCCGGTCGCCGCGTCGTGGTTCGCACCACGTCCTCGGTCGACATCGACCTGTACATCCAGATGGATGCCGCGCCGACGACCAGCGCGTACCTCGCGCGCGGGTACACGAGCTCGGGCAACGAGACCATCTCGTACACCCCGACCAGCAACGGAGTGCTCAAGATCGGCGTGCACGGGTACGCAGCCGGTTCGTTCACGGTGAAGACCGCCGACCAGTAGTAGTACGATCGTCGAGCATGCACTCGACTTCGGCCTTTCGGTGGGACGACCAGGTCGCGATGCTGTCGCTCGTTGCCGAGCGCGGCTTCGCGACGCTGGTCGATTCGTCGTTGAGGGTGGCGCAAGCGCCGCTGTTCGTCGACGCTGACAAGAGCATCTACCTGCACCTCGCGCGCGCGAATCCGATCGCGCAAGCCATGCCGACGCGCGTGGTCGCGGTCGTGACGGCCGACGACGCGTACATAAGCCCGGACTACTACGTCAGCACGGACCAGACGCCGACGTGGAACTACGAGAGCGTCGAGATCGAAGGCGAGCTCGCGCCGACCGACGACGCGACGCTCGTGCGCATCCTCGAAGGGCTGATCGCGAAGCACGAGTCGTGGGTCATCGGCAAGAAGCCGTGGACGATCGGCAAGCTCTCGTCCAGCGCGCTCGCCACCTTCGTCCAGCGGATCGTCGGCGTGAAATTGACGTACGACTCGATTCGCGGGACGCAGAAGCTGTCGCAGAACATGCCGCTCGCGGATCGCGACGCGGTCGTGATGCAACTCGCGCGCAGCCCGTCGCAGATGGATCGTGGAATGGCGGTGCGCATGGTCCTCGCGAAGCGCCCGAGCTAGTACGTCCGCGAGATCGCGCCGAGCGTGATCGCGATGCCGATCGCGGCAGCGACGAGGATCGCGACGACGGCGATGATGACCACCCGCCGCCGGTCGCGCCGTGTCTGCACCGCCTCCTCGACCAAGGGATCCGGATCGCCCACCCCACAAGCCTGACGGTTTGACCACAAACGTCAAGCAACGGTGGGATAAGCGGCAGTTAGTACGTGATGCGGTCGTCGAGATACGCCTTGTCGACGGTTAGAGGCTGCGCGTAGACCTTGTTCTCGTAGAGGTACTGATACCGCGCGAAGTTCTCGGTCACCTTCTTCATGTACTCGCGCGTCTGCGTGTACGGAACGAGCTCGACCAGCTCGTCGATCTCGCGATCTCCCCACTTGTCGATCCAGCGCATCACGGGACGAGGACCGCTGTTGAACGAGCCGGCGCCGAGCGGGACTTGCAGCTTGAACTTGTTCAGCACGTGGCCGATGTACCAGCTGCCCGTCTTCACGTTGTACTCGGGGTCGTACAGCGAGCCCGCGTCGTACGGGACGCCGAGCTCCTTCGCGACACGGCGCGTGGTCGCGGGGATCATCTGCAGCAGGCCCTGTGCGTCGGCGTACGAGAGATCGTGCGGATTGAAGCCACTCTCCTTGCGCATGATCGAATAGAGGTAGCCCTCGGGGTTCTTGCCGAGGTGCTGGTGCTTCTCGATCAGCTCGCGATAGGCGCGCGGATATGCGTTCTCCCACCACCGCCGCGCATCGTCCTC
>Ga0154020_10005484_pt1 | contig 14933 bp, 11 predicted proteins | sample Klosneuvirus_201_FD_109709 | JGI IMG/M metagenome (GOLD analysis project Ga0154020, IMG submission 109709) | Active sludge microbial communities from wastewater, Klosterneuburg, Austria - Klosneuvirus_20160825_MG | ecosystem: Engineered > WWTP > Aerobic digester > Activated sludge | place...
GGCGACGCTCCGCCCGATCTCACCGTGCGCGTCGAGGTCGGCGGCCGCGTCGTCGATCGTCCGCTCCATCCGCGGCGCGCGGTGCGGCTCGCGCTCGCGCGGGCCGCCGAGGCGCTCCCCAAGGCCAAGGCGCTCCCCGACGACGTCGCGGCGACGCTCTCGTACCTGCATCGCCGGCTCGAGGACCACGTCTCGCGCGGCGACGGCGACCTGCCCGCGCAGCTCGCCGACGCGGCGGCGCCCGACCGCCACGCGGCCCCCGCCGAGGCCGGCAAGGACCCGCTCGCGACCCTCACCGGCCCCCTTCGACTCGCCCACGTGGCGCGCGCCGACGACCGGCCGCAGCCGCTCGCGCTCTACGTCCCCGAGGCGCTGCGCCTGAACCCGACCAAGAAGTTCCCGGTCTACGTGGGCCTGCACGGGATGAACGGCGGACCGATGGCGATGCTCCGCATCTTCTTCGGCGGCGACGACCCGGATCAGCAGAACCACCTCGTCCTCGACCGCACGATCTCGGCCAAGCTCCCGAAGCTCGACGCCTTCGTGCTGGCCCCGCACGCGCACGGGAACGCGATGTACCGCCAGCTCGGCGAGGAGGAGGTCCTCGACGCGATCGCGTGGCTGCGCGCGCGCTTCCCGGGTCGCGTCGACGACGATCGGCTCTACGTCACCGGCTTCTCGATGGGCGGCATCGGCGCGGCCTCGATCCCGCTCCACCACCCCGACCTGTTCGCCGCCGCGCAGCCGCTGTGCGGCTACCACTCCTACCTGATCCGTCGCGACGTCGTCGGGCGCCCACGACGTCCGTGGGAGCAGTGGCTGCTCGAGGATCGCTCCAACGTCTCGTGGATCGACAACGGCGCCCGGCTCCCGCTGTGGATCGTCCACGGCACCCACGACCTGCCGGAAGAGAACAGCGGCGTCCTCATCGACGCCTACGAGAAGCGCGGGTTCTCCCTCAAGCACGACCACCCCGACCTCGGCCACGACGTGTGGGGCTTCGCCTACGACCACCTGCACCACACGGGGTGGTTCGCCGGCAAGAAGCGCAACCCGTACCCGAAGCACGTGCGGCTCGTGACCTCGCGCCCCCGGTTCGGCGACGACGCGTGGGTCCACCTCGATCGCATCGCGCCCTGGCCCTCGTGGGCCACGCTGGACGCCACGCGCACCGGCCCCCTCGCCGTCCAGGTCACCACCAAGAACGTGGCCGCGTTCCACCTCGATCGCGACGGTGATGGCAGCAATGGCAGCATCGCCGCCACGGGCACCGTGGCCGTCGCCGTCGATGGCCAGAAGCTCTCCTTCACGGGCGCGATCGCCGCCTACCGCGACCCGAGCGGCTGGCACGAGGGCGTGGCCAAGGACGACGGCCCGGTCAAGCACGGCAAGGTCACCGGCCCCATCCGCGACGTGTGGAACGATCCGCTCGTCTTCGTCTATGGTGCGAGCGACCCGCAGCAGACCGAGGTGAACCGCAAGGTGGCCGAGTCGCTGGCCCAGATCCGGTTCGGGGTCGACGTGAAGTACCCGATCCTCCGCGACCTCGACGTCGATCCCGGCGCGGCGCCCGAGAAGAACGTCGTCCTCGTCGGCAACGCCAAGAGCAACCGCGTGCTCGCCGCGCTCGAGCCCGATCTCCCTTTGCGGATCGAGCAGGGCAAGGTGCTGTTCGCCGGCAAGACGTTCACCGGCAAGGAGCTCGGCGCCGCGTTCGTCCGCCCGCACCCGCGCGCCCCGACCAGGCTCCTCCTCGTGGTCGAGGGCGCGAGCGCGCTCGGCACCCTGCGGGGGTTGAGTCTCCCCGAGCTCCTGCCCGACTTCGTCGTCTGGGACGAGAGCCTCGCGCCGGCGCGCGGCCAGTCGCTGCTCTCGTTCGGCAAGGTCCTCGCGGCGGGCTTCTTCGACGCGCGCTGGGCGGTGCCCCCCGTGATCGAGGACACGCTCTCGCCGACCAAGGGCCCCAAGTCCGAGAAGGACGCCACGCCGTACCTGCCCTGAGTCGACGCGAGCCCGATGCGCTACGAGGTCGGCATGGCCTTCGTGGAGGTTTCGGTCGAGGAGGGGCCCGCCGCGCCCGACGGGCTCACGATGCGCTGGAAGACGATCGACGCCCCCCGCGTGGTCGTGCGCGTCCCGTGGGAGTCCGACGATGGGGTCGCGGGCACCTGGGAGGTCCACGCCGCCGACGACGTCGACGGCGCCCAGCGTCGCGCCGCCGAGGCCGTGCACGTGGAGGACTCCGCCGACGGCGTCGCGTGGCTGGTCGTGGGCGGTCGCCACGGCCTCCTGCTCGAGAGCGAGGGCCGCTCCGAGCGCGTGCCCTATCTGCTGCTGGGTCGCGACGTCGCGATCGAGCTCGAGTAGGTCAGAAGCAGCCGAGGAGCGTCACCTTCGCGCCTGGCTCCACGCTGGCCCCGACCCACGCGCCGCCTGGCGCGTAGTTCGAGCGCACCCACGCGTCGAAGTCGGAGGGGCCGCTGCCCCCTGTGAGTTGCACGCTCCACGCCGTGGACTCGTTGGTGAGCTGGAACCAGATCGCCTGGCCCACGTCGAGCTTCGTCGAGGGGGGGAAGGTGAAGGTGAAGTTGCCGACGGTCGTCCCGACCGACGACGCCGGCAGGGTCGCGGTGGCGAGCACCGAGCACGGACCGTCCTTCGGGGAGCCCTTGCAGAGGGTGGCCGTGATCGGACCATCGCCGGGCGTGGGCACCGCGCACGTGCAGCCCGCGATGCCGACGACGCAGTTGGTGCAAGCAGGGTCGGGGCTCGAGCACAGCGGGGGTCCACCGTCGGGCAGGGGCGGCGACGGGGAGCCGACGATCAGGAGCGCCGTGGGACACGCGTAGTCCACCCGCTGCCCGCGCAGGGTGAGCTGGTAGACCGATCCGGACTTGCGCAGGGGGTAGCCGATCGCGTGCGCGACCGACCGGCTGAGGTCGAACTTGCCGACGTCGGTGCCCGACCAGTCGAGATCGACGGCGGTGCCTCGATCGTCTGGCTTGGTGCACTTGGTCGAGACGCCGCGCACGTCGCAGACGGTGGTCGACGTGCCGCAGAGCCCGCAGGTTCCACCCGTGGTCGGCCCGACGCAGTCGACGTTCGCGCCGCTCGTGTTGCACTTCCAGACGCCGCAGGTGAGGCAGTCGGCGCCCGGCGTGCCGCCGAGCGTGCCGCAGCCCCCGCAGGCGTTGGCGTCCGTGCCAGGGCACACGATGGCCGTGCCGCCCGCGTTGCACGCCCAGTTGATGGTGCCGCACTTGCTGCAAGGGGTGCCCACGGTGGCCGTGCTCAAGATCGGGTCGTCGCAGCGCAGGCCGTCGGCGTCCTTGCACACCAGCTTGCCCGAGCCGCACTTGCCGCAGGCGTCGCCCACCTTGCCGGTCAGCGTGCCGCAGCCGCCACACTCGTTGGTCGTGGCCCCCTTGCACTCGAGGGCCTCGACACCCTTGCACGCGTACGTGCCGATGCCGCAGGCCGCGCCACCACACGCGCCGCCCGGCTTGCCAGGGAGGGGTGCACAGCCCCCACAGACGTTCAAGCCGAGGTCGCTGCACTCGAGCGCGCTCCCCGTGGCGGAGCAGAGCTGCTTGCCGCACGCGCCGCACTTGTCACCGGGCTTGGCGCTCAGCGCGCCGCAGCCCCCACACGCGTTCTTGCCAGGGTCGGTGCAGGTGACCGCGTCCTTGCTCGCCGCGCAGGTGTACTTGCCGCACGCGCCGCAGGGGTCGCCGGGGTTGTTGAGCAGGAGGGCGCAGCCACCACACGCGTTCTTGGCGCAGCCGTCTCCGCCGTCGGTCACGTCGCCTTTCGCGTCGCTCGTGGTGTCCGAGCCACCGTCCGTCGCGTCGGTGGTCGCGTCGATCGTCGCATCCGGGGGTGCGACCTGGAAATCCGCGCCCGAGCACGCCACGAGCGACAAGGACCCAGCGAAGACCAAGAGCAATCGTTCGTACATGCTGCCCCCACGCAGTAGCAGGCTAGCCCTCTCGACGCCCACTCCGCAGCACGACCGCGCCCGGACCGTGCAGCGCGAGCGCTCTGCCATCCAGGGTCGCGGGGGTGGTCCCCCCGAAGCGAGCTTCTTCGGTGTCGAGCAGCAGGTTCCAGCGCCGACCTTCCCCCGGTCCGGTCTCGGCGCGGTCCCCGAGCTTGAGCGAGAGCTGTGGACCGAACGAGACGACGAACAGGAGGTTCGAGAACGTGCCGCGGGCGCGGCGCAACACGGCGACCGCGCGATCGCCGACCGCGACGACGTCGAAATCGGCGCGCCGGTTCGCCGACATCGCGGGCTCGGCGCGGCGCAGGGCGAGCAGGGCCTGGTGGAGCGCCAGCACCTCACGCCCCGGCGTGCGATCGGCGTGCGACCAGTCGAGCGTGGCCGCGCCCAGGGTCGAAGGCGCCGCGAGATCCGGTACGAACTTCGGATCGAACGGGCCCGCGAAGGTCGTGATGTCCCGCAGGCGCCCCTCGCGCACCGCGCCCACGAGGTCTTTCGGGAGGTCGACGAAATAGGGGAACGGCGAGGGCGCCGCGTGCTCCTGCCCCATGAAGAGAAGGGGCGTGTAGGGCGTCGAGAGGAAGAGGGTGGTCACCGCGCGGAGCAGCGGCCCCTGCATCACCCAGCGATCCGCGGCCGGCCGGTTGCCGACGAGATCGTGGTTCTGCAGGTACTGGACGATGCGGGAAGGAGGGATGTCGAAGGCGGGCGTGCCGCGCGCGGCGCCCGTGCTCGGCGCGACCTGGCCCTCGTAGAGCCAGCCGTTGCGCAGCACGCGCACGAGCTCCGCGATGGTGCCCTGGTAGTCACCGAGCACGCCGCCGCGCTCGTCGGTGAGCATCCGGCGGAGGACGTGGTGGAGATCGTCGCTCCACACGGCGTCGAGCCCGAGGCCGCCGCGCGAGGTCTCTCGGGTGATGCGGGCGTCGTTGCCGTCGTCCTCGGCGATGACCAGCACCTCGCGCTCCGAGGCGGCCGCGCGGGCGACCTCGGCGATCGCGGTGACCATCGACGGGCCTCCGGCGATGGGCTCCACGCCGACGAATCGCGCCGCGTCGAGCCGCAGGCCGTCGACGTGGAAGTCGCGGATCCAGTGGGTGGCGTTCTCGAGGACGAAGGCGCGCACGTGCTCGTCGTCGATGCCGAGCGCGGGGCCCCAAGGCGTGCGCGCGGTGGGGTGGAAGTGCTTGCCGGTGACGCGGGCGTGGGTGCTGCCGTGCGGCCCGACGTGGTTGTAGACGACGTCGAGGATCACGGCGAGATCGGCGCGGTGGGCCGCGTCGACGAACGCCGCGAAGTCGGTCGGGCTGCCGTACGCGTGGTACGGCGCGAAGGGGAACACGCCGTCGTAGCCCCAGTTGCGCGAGCCGGCGGACTCGACGATGGGCATGAGCTCGACGGCGGTGGCGCCGAGGGCGCGGATGCGCGGGAGGATCTCGGTGAGCGCGCGGAACGTGCCCTCGGTGGTCGCCGTGCCCACGTGCAGCTCGTAGAGGACGAGATCCTCGAGCGGGCAGCCGCGGAAATCCTGGTCGGTCCAGGTGAGCAGATTGGGGTTCTCGATGCGTGAGGGGCCGTCGATGCCGAACGGCTGGCATCGAGAGGCCGGGTCGGCGACGGGCGGCGCGCCGTCGATCGCGAAGCGGTACAGCGCGCCCACGACCACACCGCGCACGGTCAGCGCGTGGAAGCCGTCGGGCTGCTTGGCCATGCGGACGCGCCGGGTCTCCGCGGAGCCGTGCGCGTCGTACAGCACGAGCTCGATCTGCTTCCGCTCCGGGGCGTAGACGCGGAACATCGTGCCGGTCCCGTCCAGCAGCAGGCGTGCGCCGTGGGTCGGGAACCCCGCGCCCGGGAAGTTACCGATCGAGGAGCGCCGAGTGGTCGGCTGCTCGGAGCTCGGGTCGTCACCCCAGCCGTCCTCGGGAGGCACGGAGTCGCTCACGGGTTCGAGATGTTATCTGGCGTGGCCGGCTGGTTCACTCTTTTCTTGGATCGGCCAGCACGACCACGGACAGAGGAGACAAGGAGAGCGTTCGACCGACGACGGCGCCCCCGCCCGACACGTCGGCGGTGTCGAGGACCCGCATCCAGGCCCCGTGCTCGCTCTCGGGGAGCACCACCTCCGTCGAGGTCCGCGCACCGTTCAGGTAGACGAGGAGCGCATCCGCGCGTACCGGGCGGCCGCGGGCGTCGAGGGTCCTCGTGGCATCCCCCTCGAGCAAGAACCCGAGCGTGCGCTCGCTGGCCCAGTCCGCGCCGTTCATCTCGCCCGCGTCGGCCCTCACCCAGGTCACGTCCTTGCGATCTCCGCCGCGGACGGGCTCTCCGAGGAAGAACCTCGTGCGGCGCAGGACCGGGTGCGTCTTGCGCAGATCGACGAGACGCCGCACGAAGGCGAGCAGCTCGCGGCTCGCCTCGTCGAGCGACCAATCCACCCAGGAGATCTCGTTGTCCTGGCAGTAAGCGTTGTTGTTGCCGCGCTGGGTGCGGCCGAGCTCGTCGCCGGCCACCAGCATCGGGACGCCCTGGGAGACGAGCAGCGTCGCGAGGAGGTTACGGACCTGCTGGGCGCGCAGCGCGACGATGGTCGGGTCGTCGGTCTCGCCCTCCACCCCGCAGTTCCAGCCCTCGTTGGCGTCGGTGCCGTCGCGGTTCTGCTCGCCGTTGTCCTCGTTGCGCTTCTTCTCGTAGGTGAACAGGTCGCGGGCCGTGAAGCCGTCGTGGGCGGTCACGAAGTTGAGGCTCGCCTGTGGCCGCCGCGCGGCCCCCACGAAGAGATCGCTCGACCCCGTGAGCCGGTAGCCGAGCTCTCGCACCGAGGGCTCGTGGCCGGACCAGAAGCGCCGCAAGCCGTCGCGGAACTTGCCGTTCCACTCGGAGATGCCGAGCGGGAAGTCCCCGAGGCGGTAGCCGTGCTCGCCGAGGTCCCAGGGCTCGGAGAACAGCTTCACCCGCGAGATCACCGGGTCTTGCAGGAGCACGTCGAAGAACGAGGCGCGCGTGGAGAACCCGTGGGTGGTACGGCCGAGCGTGACGCCGAGGTCGAAGCGGAACCCGTCGACGCCGTACTCCTGCACCCAGGTGCGGAGCGCGTCGGCCCACAGGCGCGTGACCGCGAGGTAGCGCCCGTCGAGGGTGTTGCCACAGCCGGTCATGTCGACCAGGTTGCCGTGCTGGAGCCAGTAGTACGTGGCGTGGTCGAGGCCGCGCAGGCTGAGCGTCGGCCCGTCGGCCCCGCCCTCGCACGTGTGGTTGAAGACCACGTCGAGGATCACCTCGATGCCGGCCTTGTGCAGCGCCGCGACGGCCGCGCGGAACTCCTCGACCTGCCCGCCGCGGTCGCCGCTCGAGGAGAAGCGCGCGTCGGGCGCCATGAACGCGAGCGGCGAGTAGTTCCAGTAGTTGGTCTTGCCGCGCGCGCGCACCGCGGGCTCGTCGCACCCCGCGTGCACCGGCATCAGCTCGACCGCCGTGACGCCGAGCTCGCGCAGGTAGCGCAGCACGGGCTCGGTCCCGAGCGCCGCGTAGGTCCCGCGCAGCTCGGGTGGCACGTCGGGGTGGCGCGCCGTGAAGCCCTTCACGTGGAGTTCGTAGAGGATGGTGTCGGCGAGCGCGGTGCGCTGGCGCAGCGGCTCGACGAGCTTCGGCGCGACCACGAGGCACTTCTGCACGAACGGCGCGCTGTCGCGGGGGTCGTTGCCCTTCAACGTGGGCGAGAGCGGATCGGTGCGGCCGACGAGCGCGCGCGCGTACGGGTCGATCAACAGCTTGGCGGGGTTGAAGCGATGCCCCTGGGTCGGGTCCCACGCGCCGTGCGCACGGAGGCCGTAGAGCGCTCCCGGGCGTAGCCCTGGCACGTAGCCGTGGAACACGTGACCCGTGGTCTCCGGCAGGCGCACGCGCATGAGCTCGGGGCCATCGGGCTCACCGAAGATGCACACGTCGATCGCGTCCGCGTGCGCCGAGAAGACGGCGAAGTTGACGCCATGTCCGTCGTAGGTGGCCCCGAGCGGTGAGGACGCACCGGGACGGACGATGCCCGTGGTGGGAGCGCCGGAAGGGGGAAGGAGGCTCGTGCGCAACAAAGAAAATGTCGCACGAACCCGCGCCCCGGGTCACGATGCGTTTCGTGTCCGGTCTCCGCTACACCGAGCAGGAGTTGATCGTCGTCGACGCTGGGTATCGTCGCGGTCTCGCGCGTTGCCCCATCGACGAGAAGCCCCTGCTGACCACCGCGTGGCCCGATCGCACGCTACGGATGGTCTACTTCGTGTGTCGCCAGTGCTCGCGCATCGGAGCCATCGCCTACCCGATCGACAAGCCCGACGGGCCTGGGCTCATCGCGCGGCAGTCGCGACGTTCTTCGCGACCCCCTCGCCAGTGAGCCCGCGACCAGACTCAAGCAGCCGCGGCGATCGTGGTCTTGTTGGCCTTGCGACGGCTCTGACCGCCCTTGCGCCCCGCTTCACGTGCCTGCTCGCTGCTCCAGCGGTGGGCGGTGCCGTTCTCGTGCGGGATGCGTCCAGCTGCGCTCGCGGTCTCGGTGTTGAAGCGGTTGGCGGTGCCGCGTTCGTGGGCGGCGCGGCCGCCCTTGCGCCCGAGGGCCTTGCGCTGCTCCGGGGTGAGGCTGGCGAAGCCGCGGGCGGGTTTGGTCTCCGAGACGGTGGTCGTGTCCATGGGTTCCTCCTGCGCTTCCCTTGAGCAAGGCTGATACCGGCCATGGGATTGCTTGAGATCAGGGGGTTGGCCGATCGAAGTGAGCAAGGAATGCTCAGTGTGTGCAAATAGGTGGCGTGCAGAAAAGACACGCAATGGGTTGCCACCCTCCGCAATGGGTGGCCTAGGCTGAGCCCATGGCCTTCGGGCGCAGGCGCGGGTTCCGACCCAGCTCGCTCAGCATGAACGCAGTGCCCGCACCCGTGGTGGTGCTCGGCAAGCCGGCGCTGCTGCGCGCGCTCGCTCACGTCATGCGCGACGAGACGAAGGCCCAGAAATTCCTCCAGGACGTCCTCTGGGACGCGGGCTTCGACGACGTCCCCGACGGTCCCGAGGCGTTCGAGGTCTTCGTCCGCGAAGAGGTCTTGCCTCGCCTCTTGCCCCTCGCCCGCCTCGACGAGGTGCACGATCTCGTGCGGCGTACGATCGGCGAAGAAGGCAGCCTGCACCCACCTCCGCTCCGCGCGCACGGGGCTCCACCGGCCGGCCGCGCCACCACGCCCGTGCGTCGGCCGCGCGTGGTGGTGGTCGAGGCCGACGATGGCCGACGGCTCGGCATCGCGCGCGAGCTCGTCCGGGGAGGTATGGACGTCGAGGTCCTGACCGAACCAGGGCAGGTGCTCTCGGTCGACGCCTTCCACGCCATCGTGATGCGCCTCGGCCGCGACGCCGACCACGTCATCCAGACCCTCGCCGGCCAACGCACCCGGGCCGGCCTCGTCACCTACGACGACCCTGCCCAGCGCGCCCTCCTCAAGAGCACGATCGAGCGCTGGCCCAACGACCGGGTGGCGGTCCTGCCCTTCGAGGCCGCCGCCCCCCTCGTCGCCTCCCGCGTCCGCATCGTGGTCGCGTGAGGGTGTTTCGAAACTGATTCGAAACGTTTCGAAACACCCCGCGTCCTCCCCTCTGAGAATGGCCCCCGGGCTGAAGCCCGGGGCACCGACGGCCGCTGAAGCCCGGGGCATCGACCCCGGGCTCGACGCCACGCTGGGCTGGCTGGACTCCACTCTGCTCGTCCTTGGCAGCGCGACGTCCAGCCAGTGATTTGGGACGTGAAGCCCGGGGTCAGGCCCCGGGCTTACGGTGTCGTCGGTGCCCCGGGCTTCAGCCCGGGGGCCCTTCTTCGAGAGCCATCTTCAGTGCTTGTTGTGGCTCCTCGCATGCTCGAGGCAGTACACGGTGGCCTTGCCGCCGCAGAACTCCTGGCAGTTGCAGACGCGCAGGTCGACGTCGGGGTCTTCGTCGCTCTTGCCGCACTGCACACAGCTGCGCACCTTGCGCTCGGGCTCGGGGGCGAAGCGGCTCCGCTCGGTCTGCTGGCGCAGCACCACGGCCTGGCCCCGCAGCAAGCCGACGAGGTGGCCTCCGAAGAACAGGAGGAAGCCGATCATCGTGGCGCCGAACGACACGCGGAGCGGATCGAGGACCGGCCCGTCGAGCTTGTCGTAGAGGACGTACATGTAGATCATCAACCCGAAGTCGAGCAGCGCGAGCCACTTCGCCTTCACGGGGATGAGGAAGTAGAGCCGGATCTCGGCCTCCGGGAACAGGATGCCGAACGCCATCGCGAGCGAGAGGTGCATGGGCGCGGCCGTGATCGGCATGCGCAGGATGAACCCGGCCGCGACGCAGAGACCCCAGCCGAGCGTCAGGTAGACGCCGAGCTTGAAGCTCCCCCAGTGCTCCTCGAGCGACGAGAGGATCCAGTAGTTGAAGCTCACCATGAAGATGAAGAAGAGGACGCTGCCGCTCGACGGGATGAAGAACGCCGAGATCACGCGCCACACCTGACCGCGCAGGACGAGGGCGGGATCGAAGTACATCGCGAGCGGGAGCTCGGGCTTCGCGAGCGTGAGCGCGAAGGTGATGGCCCAGACGCCGACGACCCAAGCGGCGGTGTTCGGCAGGGAGAGCCAGCCGAAGCGGCGCTCGAGGCGGGCGAGGAGACGATCCATACGGCCGGAAACCAAAGGCACTCGCGGAGAGGCCGTCAAGGCCCCGAGCTCGTGTATGCTGCTCGGGCGTGCCCCGCCACATCCAGTTCGACGCAGTTCGACCCGGGACCGTGTTCGCGGAACGGTACTACGTCGTCCGCCCGATCAAGGCCGGCGGGATGGGCGCGGTGTTCGAGGTGCAGCACGTCCGCACCCACAAGCCGCACGCCCTCAAGGTGATGCACCCGGACGTCGTCGCGCGCAAGGGCGCCCGCGAGAAGTTCGAGCAAGAGGCGTACATCAACGCGCGCATCCAGTCGCAGCACGTCGTCGACGTGACCGACGCGGGCGTCGACGAGCCCACCGGGCTCCCTTACATCGTCATGGAGCTCCTGGTGGGCGCCGAGCTCGCTGCCATCGTGGAGCGCGAGCGTCGCGTGCCCGCGGCCGACCTCGTGCCGTGGCTCGGCCAGGTGGCCCGCGCGCTCGACAAGGCGCACGCCAAGGGCATCATCCACCGCGATCTCAAGCCCGAGAACATCTTCGTCGTGCGCAACGAGGAGACGGGCCCCACGGTCAAGGTGCTCGACTTCGGCATCGCCAAGATCGTGCAGGGCACCACGCGCGAGGGCACCGACGAGACGGGCACGCCGCTCTACATGGCCCCCGAGCAGACCTCGAAGGGCCAGGAGATCGGCCCGGCGACCGACATCTGGGCGCTCGGGATCGTCGCCTACGAGTGCCTCGTCGGCACCCCGTACTGGCGCGCGGGCTCGATCGCCGAGTTCTACCGCGAGCTCCTCTTCGAGCCGCTGCCGCCCGCGACCCGGCGCGCCAAGGAAGACGGCGTCGAGCTGCCGGCCGAGTTCGACGCGTGGTTCGCCAAGTGCTGCGCGCGTGAGCCCTCCGAGCGGTTCACCGCCGCGTCCGAGGCCGTCGCGGCGCTCGGTGCGGCGCTCTCCGTGCCCGTCGAGACGCGCCTCGCCACCGGGATGCTCGAGCCGGTGCGCTCACCTTCGCCGCCGCCCCCGCCGCCCCGCGAGGCGCCGGTGAAGAGCCCGGTCGTCGCGCGCGCGAGCGACGAGGTCCCCGTCGTGGCTTCTCGCCTGTCCGACAGCGATCTGCCGCAGTTCTCGGGCAACCGGCGGCGCAACATCGCGATCGTCTTCGTGGTGCTCGTGCTCGGCGGCATCGGCGGCGCCATCTACGCCGCGCGCAACTTCGCGGCCACCGTGCCGCCCGTGAACAGCGCCTCGGCCGATCCGGTCGGAACGCCGGCCGCGAGCCCGACGCCGTCAGGGCCCCCCGGCACGATCCAGCAGGCGCTCGCCGCAGTGCGGCCTCGCAAGCTGCTCTGCTACGACAAGGCCCGCAAGAAGAACCCGAAGCTGGCGGGCAAAGTGGTCATCGACTTCAAGCTCGACGACAAGGGCAAGGTGGGAGAGGCCAAGGTCACCTCTTCCACACTGGCCGACGCCGACTGCGAGGCGTGCTTGCTCGAGCTGATCAAGTCGCTCGAGGTGCAGCCGCCCGGCAAGAAGGACCCACGCGAGATGACCGACACGACCGAGCTCTCCCCCGGGTAGGGAGACACGACAAGCCATCGAGCGGCTCAGGCGATGGTCTGCTCGACCGCGGCGCCGCGCTCGGTGTGGCGCATGCGGACGACGAGCTTCTTCCAGCGACCGTTGCCGTCGCGGCTGTCGTCGCCGATCAGCTTGGCGACCGCGTCGACCAGGGGCCGCGAAGCGTCGAGCGCGTGCAGATCGCCCGCCGCGTCGATCCCGACGAGCTGCACGACGAACCGCCCCTTCGACTGCTCGAGGTCGATGCGGACGACGAGGAGGGCTTGCCGGAAGCCGTCGATCTGCTGCACGACCTCGGCGAGCGCCGACTGGGCGACGGGCAGGAACAGCTCGCGCCGGATCTCCCGCACCGGCAGCGTGCTCTGGACGGTGCGAGGGGCGGGCGCGGGCGCCGGGATCGTCGAACCGAAGTCGTCGGGGGACACCTCGAGGCCCGGCGAAGGCGCGAGCGAGCGGACGCCCATCGTCGGGCGAGACGGGGGGATCGGCCCGGTGCGCGAGGCGGCGGGCGGCGGCACGGAGTGCGTCATCCCGACCACGGCGGGACGGAAGCCCGCGCGCGGACTGGGGCCGGAATCGAGCTCGAGCCCGCCGACCATCCACGCCGGGCGCTCGCTCCCCCGGTTGACCTGGGTGTCACGGAGCTCGCTGGGTGGGCGCGTGCTCCCTCCGTCGCGCGCGTCGTAGAGCGCATACCAGGTGGCGTGACCTTCTCCGGGCACGCGGAGGATGCCGTCGGCGCGGGCGAGCTGGGCGGCCACCTGGCACACGAGCTCGGCCTCGTCGGCGTCGACGAACAGCTGCTCCTTGGTGAGCTCGTGCATCTGCCAGCGCTCGCCTTCGCGGAACGCGAGGCCGAGGCGGACCCGATCGAGCTCCGGGGAGAAGCCGTGGAACCACCACTTGAAGACCCCGAGGTCCGCGCTGTGCTCCGCGATCTTCTCCACGCGGGCCTGCCAGATCGCCGCGCCTTGGCGGAGGTACGTCACGGTGCCGTGGGCCTGGTCGGGACGGACCTCCTCGGCGCCCCGCGTCTGCGCCTCCTGGCGCTCGAGCATCCGCGCGATCTCGGACTCCATGAGCAGCGCGAAGCGCCGGAACTTCTGGTCCAGAGGCATGGTCAATCCGGAGGATACGAAGCCCTACCGTGGAGGTCGAGGAGGTCGACGGTCGGGCCCGCGCGGACCGTGATCTTCCGTGAGCGGCGGAGGTCGCCGTCGAGCACCCAGGGGCCCCCCTCGGCTCCGAAGTCCACGGTGAGCGCGCCGACCAGGCCGTCGAAGTGGGCCTCGTCGTCGCCGGCGATCGGTACCCCGCGGAGCACCCGGAACATGCGCGGTCCGAGCGCGCGGGGTAACAGCCCGCTCACCACGACGTGCGGCCGGGTCGGGTCTTCGCCGCCGCGGTGGGTGACCTGCATGCCGAGCCCGAGGTCGCGCAGCACCGAGGCGACGATGAGGCTCGAGGCGGGGAAGGGCAGCACACGCCCGTCGACGGCGACCTCGCACGCGAGCGGCGAGAGCACGCGCTCGGCGAGCGGTCCCGACACGAACGACTCGAGGAACACCCGCGCGACGATGCGCGCCGCCGCGAGGTTGCCGCCCCCCGACGACGGCCCCGTGGCCTCGGCGGCGCCCGACGCGAGCGCCGCCGCCGCGCCCTGATCGTAGAGCTCGAAGAACGACGCGACGAGCCCGCTGCCGACGATGAAGCCGAGCGCGTGCCCGTGGTCGTGCTCGATCGAGAGGGTCGGCGTGCGCTGGATCCGACGTCGGGCGTGCGCCGCGTGCAGCATCCGCGAGAGCCCGGCGATCGGATCGCGGCCCGCGTCGACCCCGAGGGACCGGGCGATCGTGCCGACGGTGCCCCCAGGAGCGAGGGCGACGGTGGGCAGGCGCCCGAGCACGCGATGGAGCGCGCTGATGCCCGCGCCGTACGTCCCGTCGCCGCCCGAGAGCACCACCACCTCCGCGTCGACGGAGCGGCGCGCGGCCGCCTCGAGCTCGCCGAGATCCCGCGTGACGTGCAGGACGGCCCGCCCTTCGACGAGCGCGCGCGCGGCCTCGAGCAGGTGTGGGGCCTCCCTCCACCTCCTGGCGAGCGCGTTGACGATGACGACCACCGGGGCGGGCACGGCGCGCTACACTCGCGCGCGATGGCCCTGTTCCGCAAGTCGATTTCCGCGTTGTTCGTCGTCGCTGCCCTCGTGGGCTGCTCGCCGTCCGCGGCCGTGAAGCACGCGCGCCTCGGCGACGTCCCCGGGCTCAAGCACTCCCTCGACGACGCGGCCGCCGCCGGCAAGCTCGACACCGCCGCGATGCGCGACGTGGGGCTCGCGCTGATCGAGCACGATCTGCAGCGCTTCAGCGGCGACGACGGCGCTCGCCGGGTCGACGCGCTCACGGCCTGCGCGCGCCCGCTCCGCAAGCTCCTGCAGCGCACCGCCGAGGGCAACGACGCCGTCGCGGGCGCCGCGGCCTCGCTGCTGGTCGACCTGCACGTCGTCGACGTCGACGCGTTCCTCGACAAGAAGGACGACCCGAACGCTCGCTTCCGCGCGGCCGGCACGCGCGGGCTCGTCGGGAAGAAGCACGCCGATCTCCGGCTCGCGCGGCTCCACGACGACGACCGCCTCGTGCGCATCGCGGCGACCGAGGCCGCGGGCGACTCGGCGAGCGACGCCGACGTCGA
>Ga0154020_10005485_pt1 | contig 14933 bp, 14 predicted proteins | sample Klosneuvirus_201_FD_109709 | JGI IMG/M metagenome (GOLD analysis project Ga0154020, IMG submission 109709) | Active sludge microbial communities from wastewater, Klosterneuburg, Austria - Klosneuvirus_20160825_MG | ecosystem: Engineered > WWTP > Aerobic digester > Activated sludge | place...
CTGCGCGACCTCGTGAAGCTGGGCCTCTGGGGAGACGACCTCAAGAACAAGATCATCAGCACCAACGGCAGCGTGGCCAACATTCCGGAGATCCCACAGAACCTGAAGGACCTGTACAAGACCGCGTGGGAGATCAGCCAGAAGGTGATCATCGACATGGCTGCGGACCGTGGCGCCTACATCTGCCAGAGCCAGAGCCTGAACATCTTCATGGAGAACGCCAACTTCGGCAAACTCACCAGCATGCACTTCTACAGCTGGAAGGCGGGCCTGAAGACCGGCATGTACTACCTGCGCACCAAAGCCGCCACCGACGCCATCAAGTTCACGGTGGACAAAGCGAAGCTCACCGAGCCGACCGCCAAAGCCATCCAAGAAGCGCCAACGACCAACGTGAAGCAAATGGCACTTCAAGGCAACACCCTCCGCAGTGCTGTGGAAGAAGTGGAAGAGACCGAAGAAGTGGATACCGAGCTACCCGTAAGCGCCGTGGAAAAGCAGAACGGCGAGCGCATGAAGACCCTAAGCAAACAAGCGCAAGCCCAAGCCGAGATCAGCTGTTCGCTTGATGATCCGGAAGGGTGTGAGATGTGTTCGGGGTAGGGGGGATGTGGAATTTGTAATTGACGATATCGGGGACTTCAGCAGGTGCTCTGTGTTATTCCAAATGATGAATAAGGAGGAGTTGGAAGCGGAGAAGCTTCGCCTTGATATTCGTGATATGCGCCAGCCATGGCTAGTGCGCAATTTTCAAGGCATCGTGGCACTATCAGTAGCGATGGCCACGATTGGTCTTGGGTTCTACTCCGGTTTATTCGATGCGGAACGAGCTACATTGGAACTGCAAAAGGAACGGTTGCAGAAGGATATTGAACAATTTACAGAGCTTAAAGACTCTTTGTTCAAGGCGACTGAGGCGATTGCCAAAGTAAATGATTCGTTAGAGGTCATGGCCGTGACATATCGCAATGAAGTTAAGAGTCAAAAGGGTTTAGCACTTGCCAAAAGTATTGAGGTTGCGCAGCTACAAGCCTCTTTGAGACCCGTTGCTGAACGCGCGTCATATCTTGAAAAAGCGGTCCGCGATGCACAGGCGAAGTACTCCGAGACCAAGTCGAAATATGTAGGCGAGCTTTTTACCAAGCTTGATTCAGAGCATGATTTAAGGACAGCAGTGAAACGCAGGGACGAAAGAATCGAACTCCTTATAATAGACACGACTAGATTGCGCAAGAGTATTAAAGGTTTACTGAACTATGAGTTCATAAGCAGGGGTGCTTCGAAGGAGTTGAACAGCTACTACCAAGATGTATATGCAGACTATGTAAACCGAAAGAACGCATACCGAGACGATTTCACTAACAGTGAATCCAATCGCAGTATTGATTCATTGGGTCGTCTAATAGACAGCATGGAGTATCGCATGCATTTGGAGCGGATTGAACGCAAGTGATTCCGCTCGCTACTGCGAGTTTTGTTCGTGCCTTGCCTTGGTTCCCTGTTCTTTATCCCCGCTACGCCCAGCCCACCGCATGTCACTGCGGGTCAATAGGAAAGCACGTGTAGAAGTTCGGTATATTTGAATTGTTCAGTCGTATATCTAAATTCAATCACACCCTTCCATAATGGGCTTCATGTTATTCTTCGCATTCATGTTCAGCGCAGTCCTATTTATGGTTGGTATCATCAGTCCACATATAAGTTTGTTCTGGTACAAGAAAAACAGAACACGAGGTCTGTCTTTTCTGGTCTACGGAATTTTGTCCATACTCCTATTGGTGACTTCCGCATTAAGCCATGATTCGCAAATGGCAGGAATTCAGGAAGACAAATCGACCAATGACCAAACAGTATCGGAATCAGAATTTGTTGAAGAAAGTAGCTTGACCACATCAATTCCTGAACGAGAAGCAGAAGGAACGGGCATTAGTACCATTGCGATTCCACAAACAAATGTGAATGAGTTTGATACGATGTCCGAATACATCACCGCCGATAGTAAGGTGATCATAGATGCTGACGGAAAATTGGTTAAAGTATCGGCCCAATCGAAAGGTGTTTCAGCTACAAACAAAGCATTAGAGAAAGCGCCACCTGAAAAGAACCGAAAGGGCACTTCGGCTGATTATTCGCAGCGAATAGCTAGAATCGAAAGTGCAATACGTGCCACTGGAAATTACGATGTGTCTGTTTGGACCGTTGATGGTGAATATGCAACTTCTCAAACAGGGCCTCCATACCAGGTGTTTGTAAACACTAACAGCACTCAAATTCAAGGTTGTTTTGATGCTAAGAATAAGTTGTTCAACATCATGAAGTCCATTTATGCAAATGAGTCGCTAAGTCGTGATGTAGCAAGGGTTAAATTCACCGCGTGGGCTGAACTTAAGGCGAGTTTAGGTTCGGCCGATGCAGGGGTCGATTGGGACAGCTCTGGACCTTCGAATTTTTGGAGGGTTACCAACCAATACAATGCATTTGAGGATGAAACCGGCCCCCTTAATCGGCGGACGTATGGTGTTCGAATAAATAGGAACTGCGAGTAGGCCTTTCTGAAGGTTGATCCTCCTCTGTTAGTTACGTAGCAAGTTGGTAATCCCCGCCACGCGCAGCCCACCGCACGTCACTCCGGAAGCCAGGCGATCGCAGTCCCGCATTACTGCGGGAGTGGGTCCCGGCTTCCCGCAGCTAGCTACAACAAGCGGGCTGCGGGACGGGGTCTCACCAATGTTCATCGTGGATCATTGGTGAGACTCCGGGTCTTCAGTCGCAGATCCTCCTTTCGCCCGGAGTGACGTACGTTGGGGCTTCGGTCGCAGAGCCTCTCTTCGCTTGATGTGCAGTTTGTGCATTGCTACGTTTCCTAGTTGGTAACACCCGCCACGCGCAGCCCACCACACGTCACTCCGGAAGCCGGGCGATCGCAGATCTGGGCCCCGGCTATCCGGGGTCTCACCAATGTTCATCGTGGATCATTGGTGAGACTCCGGGTCTTCAGTCGCAGAGCCTCCTTTCGCCCGGAGTGACGCTCGTTGGGGCTTCGATCGCAAAGCCTTCCTTCGCCTGATGTGTCGTTCGTGCATTGTGTCGTTTCCTAGTTGGTAAACCCCGCCACGCGCAGCCCACCGCACGTCACTCCGGAAGCCGGGCGATCGCAGATCGGGGCCCCGGCTATCGGGAGTCTCACCAATGTTCATCGTAGATCATTGGTGAGACTCCGGGTCTTCAGTCGCAGAGCCTCCTTTCGCCCGGAGTGACGCTCGTCCTAGAGTAGCGTTCCGTGGTTTGGATGGCGATACCGACTTCGCGTACGAACTTCACACCATGAAAGGTGGCTGGGTGTACATCATGACCAACAAGCACAACACCACCTTGTATACCGGTGTCACTTCGAATTTGATGAAGCGTGTTCTTCAACACAAGAAAGGTATTTATCCCGGTTCGTTCACTGATCAGTTCTTGTGCCACAAGTTGGTGTGGTTCGGGTTCTACAACACGATCTTGGAGGCCATCGCCATGGAGAAACGCATCAAGCATTGGCGGCGTGCGTGGAAGGTGGAACTGATCGAGAAAATGAATCCGGAGTGGAAGGACCTGAGCGAAGATTGGTACCATGAGCGGGATCTGGAGAAGTAGATCTTCGTTTCAAACTGCTGGTTGGTAATCCCCGCCACGCGCAGCCCACCGCACGTCACTCCGGAAGCCGGGCGATCGCAGATCGTTGGGGCCGGCTATCGGGAGTCTCACCAATGTTTATCGTAAGTCATTTGTGAGACTCCGGGTCTTCAGTCGCAGAGCCTCCTTTCGCCCGGAGTGACGTTCGTCGTAGAGTGGAGTTTACTGGTTGGGTTGGCGATACCGATGAGTGGACGCGTCTTCAGTTCGTGTATGAACGGGTCGAGTACGAACAGTTCCAAGGCATCCCATAAACGCTGCTTCAACACGGGGTCTTGGTTAATGCGCTTCTTGAAAGCACGCTTGAAGCCGACGTCCCAGACCAACTGGATCATGCCTCCAGATCCTTTCGGAGGTCGGTCAGTTTGCCGGTTCGCACTTTGCCGGCCTTCAGGTTGCGTGATGCGGACTTCACGCGGGTAGCGAGGGCCTCACGTGCCGCCTCTGCATACGCTTTACGGATGATGCTTACCGCACCTCCTTTTCCTCCCATGGCAGGGCATCGAACTGTGCGATAACCGTATTGATGTCAGGGGTTTCATGGAATTTTGAATTCACCAAAGGTATGGTTATCGGATCGGATGCAGAGGCGTCCACGCGATGAGTTTCAAACCTGTGTCAGGTCGGTCCGCTGCTCCAAACCTTGGCCGGAATGAGCGGTCTATTCTGCGGTCTGGATATTCTAACAACTCGAATTGTCGTTCGTGCATTGCTTCGCTTCCTTGGTTGGTAGTACCCGCCACGCGCAGCCCACCGCACGTCACTCCGGAAGCCGGGCGATCGCAGATCGTGGGCCCCGGCTATCGGGAGTCTCACCAATGTTTCGCGTAAGACATTGGTGAGACTCCGGGTCTTCAGTCGCAGAGCCTCCTTTCGCCCGGAGTGACGTTCGTTGGGGCTATGGTCGCAGAGCCTCCCTACGCCTGATGTGTCGTTCGTGCATTGTTACGTTTCCTAGTTGGTAACCTCCGCCACGCGCAGCCCACCGCACGTTAATCCGGAAGCTAGGCGATGGGTCCCGGAGCTGGCGTGTTCACATTCCCTACCTGTTCTCGATGTATAGTGAAAGGAACCCTAACTACTAGGTAACTCCGCACTTTCAACATTTGTTCCTGCCCTCTACCACTAACCATATACCTCACCCCCATGAAAAAGCGCGCTTCATTACTTTTCTTATCCGTCGTAATCGGCCTTTGTTCCCAAGCACAATACTGGGAACGAATGAACTCCGGTGTAACGGAATCACTGAGCGACGTCTTCTTCATCTCCCCATCCCAAGGCTGGGTGGTGGGTAGTCATGCCTTGATCATGGCCACCGTGGATGGTGGAACAACATGGACGCCACAAGTTTCTCCCGTGGGCACCTCCGTCTCGCTCAGAACGGTGTTCTTCACATCACCCACCAAAGGGTGGGCCGCAGGAACATCCGAGACCTTGCTCACTACCGAGGACGGTGGTTCCACGTGGACAAGTGTGGGGACCAGTTCTTCACTGGACCACTACGACATGGTCTTCACGTCTCCGGATACAGGGTATATCGTGGGCGCCAATGGAGGGTCAGGTTACGTGAAGCGCACGTTCAATGGCGGCCTTACTTGGGCCTCCACTACGGTGAGTGAACCCCTCTATGCAGTTCATTTCACTTCCAATACCAAAGGATGGGCCTGTGGGTATTTGGGCGCGATCTACCGTACAACGAATGGTTTGACTTGGCCGCAGCAGGCGGCAGCTGGCCCCGATGTGCTCTCTAACCTCTCCTCCATATACATGGTATCGGATACGGTGGGGTGGGCTTGTGGAAATTCGGGCAACAACAGACGCACGGTGGATGGTGGGGTCACTTGGGTCAACCAAGCATCGGGCACCTATGCAGGCAGGCTCGGTGTCTATTTCTCCGATAACCTGAATGGATGGGCGTGTACCACAATACCACTGGGTGGAGGAGAGTGCCCGGCAGGTTGCCCAATGCGGTATACGTCGGATGGAGGTTCGAGCTGGACGACCGACACACTTCAGGGTCCTACGATCAAGGAAATTTGGTTCTACGACCCTTCGTTGGGCTGGGCCGTGGGCAATGCTGGCTGGATCCTGCGGTACGGGAATGCATCGGGCACTTCGGTAACGGAAACTCCCAATACGAACACCATCCGGATCAGTCCGAACCCTGTCAGTGATCTGTTGATGATCACGAGCAAAGAACCGCTCAAGTCGGCCGAGGTGTTCAACTCCACTGGATCGCTCGTGCTGACCTTCAATAATGGTGGCATGACGGATATTGACGTAAGCGCACTTCCGCCCGGCAGCTACGCCATAAGGTTTTCAACACGCAACGGCGCAGTGTCACAGGTGGAACGCTTCATAAAGGAATGATCCTGTTCTGAACGGAGTTTTCAGGCTTGTGGATCACTTCTTGCGCGTGAATTTCTTCTTGGGGTTTGGCTGGTATGGAAGACGCGGTAGATCACCAGTTCATTGTGCCACACGCCATAAAGGATCACATACGGAAAGCCCTCAACGGAACTTGGCGCATGTGCTTGTGGACTACGGGTGCTCCTTTTGGGAATTGGTGAATGCGAGCTTCGCAAGAGAGAACGGCTTTCAAGAAGCGTTCATCCAAGCCCGCTAGTTGGTCATGGTACCACCGTATGGCCTCGGCAATGTCGTCCGTCGCCTCTTCACGATAAACGACAACTAGTCCCATCACCGTACCGCTTTACGGACACGGCGTATCATTTGAGCGGTGGTATAGCTCATGCCTTCGCCTCGCAAATAGCGGGAATGCGAAGCATCGAGCTCCGCCTTCTGCTTGTCGGTCAATTCAAAATTGACACCTTGGTTCAGCACCATATCAACAGAGCGAAGTTGTTCCTCACTGTCCGATTCCAGGATCTGCTTGGCAAGAGAGACTTTCAATTCATTGAGTTTCATCGCGCTGTTGCTTGTTCCAAAGATAGTTCCGGAACAACGCCCTGTCGCCCATACCTGCCTCAATACGGCCAAGGTATTCCGGTCATCACGGAATCCCCATTCACAGTAGGCACTTTGGCGCAGGCCACCATGGTCCCACCCGGACACATGTTCCAGTGGACCATGCTGTCGTCCATGTCCGTGCCGAATGCGATCGGTCCTTCCCATGCACTCGAACGCAAGGCGACGTACAACGCGCATGTCCGTTGGATGATATTGAGATCGACAAGGTCCTTCTTCATACCCGCTATGCGCACGGTTGATCTGATCGTTCGTTCGAACGATCTTCCATCAGTTGAATTATCAACGTGTTGAACGTGTCCGCAGGATAAGTGCAGAAGAACGAACAGCACGGAAACCAAGAGTTCGGGTCGCATGAATTGAAGGACGCACAATAGAGCAGGAGGTTACGAACGCCATTTCAGCACTGGCCTAAAGTGGTACCGCAGGCGCAGGGTCAAGTGCTGGGACATGTTAGTCTGGTGAAGTAGATCTTCGTCACTTCAGCCCAAGAGAACGGCATTGAAGCACAATATCCGCAAGTGCCGCGTTACCCGAGCAACCTAATTTATTCTGGAACGTCTATCATTACACAAGCATTCGTGCTTTGTTTACCTAGACCACCACTATCCATGTTACGTTCCACTTTTCATCGGGTTCTGCTCATAATGCTGCTCGTAGCGGGGCTCTGTCGTCCAAGTGTTGCCCAGACATTCCCGTTCACCAGTGGCCCCATTCCCCTTTGCGATACAAGCACCTTCACAGCCAACGTAAGTGGCGTGGGTTACCTGATCATCCCTGATGGGTGGACATGGGGTCCTTTCTTGGACAATGTGCTCCTCAACATCACCACGGACCATCCACAAACGCTACAGATCTCATTGACATCACCAGAAGGAACGACTATTCTGCTATCGGCTTTCAATGGTGCCGGCGGCCAGAACTACACCAATACCAATTTCACGAATTGGGCCTGGAACAGCATTACAACCGGGACCGCACCCTTTACCGGCAATTTTGCGCCGCAGAGTGGCACGTTGAACGATTTCGCTGGAGAAAGTGCTGATGGAACGTGGACGGTGACCGTGATCGATACGGCGTGTGCAAATGGCGGTACCGGACCCGGTGGTCCATGGATACCGGGCTGGTTCACCGGAGGCACAGCTAGCGGGGCAATGGCGTTCGGGTTCAGTAGCCCTCCACCTCCTTGCAATACGGACATGGGTACGCAAACCGCTTACCTCTGTCCTGGGGAAACTGCAGATATCTTGGGATACTTCGTTACCGGCTGGGATTTTGGGCAAGGGGTCACGTTCAATATCATGGATCCAAACTGGGTCTCTGTTACGGATCCATCAGCGGTAAGCGCACCAGGCTGGTATAGCGTTGATGGCTACGATTGGTCAGGCTGTACCTATTGGGGTTCGTATGAGGTGGTGTCCACAGCACAGATAGCACTAGGTCCGGACTTGGTGGTGGACCAATGCGCAGGAGCGGGTCCAATGAACTTGTCCAACTTGTTCGTTCTAACCGGTTTGCAACCTGTATGGTCGTTGGATGGCGCACCGATAACCACCGCTACCGCTTCAGCGGCCACGGTTCCGGGCATTTATGAATTGATCGCTCAGAACAATGGAGGCTGTGGCGACACCGTTCTGGTCACGCTCAACATTATTCCTGGACCTGCTTTGGGAGCGGACCAATCCTTGAGCATCTGCCCAGGCGGCAGCACCGACCTCACTTCGTTGTACAATTCCAACGGGGATACAGAGGCATGGAGTTACGGTGGTGTTGTATTCAACACGCCTACCATGGCCACGGATGCCGGATCGTACACGTTGGTCGTAACGAATGTGGCCGGGTGCACGGACACTGCTGTGGTCACCTTGGATGTGTTGGCCGGAGGTGCGTTGGGTGCGGATCAATCCGTTGCGATCTGCAGCAACGAACCATTGGACTTGAATGGACTTTATCCCACTTCAGGTCCCACTACGAGCTGGTCCTTATCGGGTGTTCCTGTCTCGGACCCGGCGTCAGTAGTCGATGCAGGCACGTATCAACTCGTGGCGGATTGGTCTGGTTGTACCGATACGGCATTGGTTGCCGTTACCGTGAATGCAGCCCCGGATCTGGGACCGGATGTCAACGTGAATGCATGTGACGGTGATGCGGTGGACCTTACTACGAGCTTCGTAACATCAGGCTCCACTACTTCTTGGACACTTGCCGGGGTTGCGGTTGTGGATCCTAGCGCAGTGGACGTTGGTGGCAACTACACGTTGACCGCAACGAACTTGGCTGGCTGCAGTGATCTTGCTGATCTGTTCCTGACCATTTCCTCGAACCCTGTCTTGGCTGCCGACCAGTCGGTTTCGCTCTGCGGTGGAAGCACGCTTGATCTTACTACGCTTTACATTACGGGCACTGCAACAACGGAGTGGCAGTTGAACGGTGTTCCTGTTGCGGATCCGACCGCCATAACTTCTGCTGGTGGTTATGCATTGACCGCAACGAATGCCACGGGTTGCAGTGCAACTGCGACCGTAACGGTGACGGTGCAACCGGCTCCGGTTCTTGGTCCCGACCAGATCGCCAGTATCTGTTCCGGCACATCTTTGGATCTCACTTCCAGCTACGCGACCAACGGCCCGAATGGACTCTGGACTCTTGGCGGCGTGCCGGTTCCGGATCCTGCGGTCGTATCGACCAGCGGGTCGTATCAGCTTGTGGTATCGAACGCCGCCGGTTGTTCCGATACGGCTTTCGTGGTCCTGACGGTGAACCCGACCCCATCCCTTGGAGCGGATCTTTCCTTCACGCTCTGCCCATGGCAAACGGTGGATCTGACCACGGTGTTCCCGACTTCGGGTTACACTGCTATCTACTTGATCGATGGTGCGGTGGTCGGCGATCCTACTGCCGTGAATGGAGATGGGCAGTACGAGGTGTCGGTAACGGATGCGAACGGTTGCACCAATATGGCCTCTGCCACTGTTGTGAACGTGGAGTGCTTATGCGAAGCGGACTTTACCGAAGATGCCCATTGCATCCAAGAACCTGTGAAGTTCGTCGTGATCGCGGATTCGACGGTCGTGGGTGCGCGTTGGGAATTTGCCGATGCCGCTGGTGCTTCATCAGCGATCGATCCGTTGGTGAAATTCAACTCCAAAGGCGAGGTGCGCGTTACACTTCAAGCCCAGCTGGTTTGTGGGGTGGTTACGGTGGAACGGACCATTCGCTTGGTGGACTGTACGGATGAATGCAGCGTGTTCATTCCCAACACGTTCACCCCGAACAATGATCGGATCAATGATGAGTGGAACTGGGTTGGCGGATGCAAGCCGGAGAGTTTCACCTTGGAGGTCTTCGATCGGTTCGGTGAAGTGATCTTCGCGACCAAGGATCCACAGCTTTCTTGGGATGGGACCTTTAGCGGCGTTTCCTGCCCTCCGGGGGTATATGCGTATCGCGTAGGCTACCAGTTGCCTTACCAGGAACCGGTAAAGGTGATGGGTTCTGTGACCTTGTTACGGTAGCTCCGCAAGCCTTTGCGCAATGTGTTTCGAAGTACCTGATGCGACTTGATGGCGATGGAGCGCTCTTCCACCGCTTGTTCTAAGTTGTAAGTTGCGCACGAATTCGACATTTCCCAAAGCACCACATGCGCAAATTCATTACCCTCGGTCTGTTCTCCTTCGCCTTGCTTTCAACTTACGCCCAAAGCTTTACCAGTCCGGAAAGCGTGGAGTATGATGCACTTTACGATCGCTACTTGATCTCGAATTCCGGTAATGGGAATATCGTTGCCATGGACCAAGCGGGTACCATAACAGCGTTCTGTTCAGGAATCCCCAGCGGGCCTTACGGCTTGGAGATCCTGGATAGCGTGGTCTATGCGTGCGCGGGTAACTCTGTGCGTGGTTACAACCTGACCACGGGAACTCAAGTGTTCAATTTGAACGTGAATGCCTCTTTCCTGAACGGGATCACCACCGATGGCACGTTCATTTACGTCACCGATTTCAGTGGGACCAAGATCATCAAGGTCGATGTGGATGCAACCACCTTCAGTGTATTGGTGGCCAATACCAGCGGCACGCCGAATGGCATTGTGTACGATCCAGACCAAGGTGGCGGGATGCTCTGGACCGCTTTCTGGGGAAGTAACGCACCGGTGAAGGGTTACATGCTGGATGGTTCTGCAGGTCCGGTGATCCCAACGACCTTGTCGAATATCGATGGCATAACCCGTGACTGCTTCGGTGACTTGTACTTGGCCTCTTGGACACCTAGTGCGATCACTCGGTTGGTACTGGGGCCGAACACCATGACCAATATGGGTTGGGCTGTGGGTAGTCCGGCGGACATTGATTTCGATGCTGTGAATGCACGGATCTGCATACCGAATACAGGCCCGGACACCGTGACCCTTGAGGACCTCAACGTCTGCGCTACGGCGGTGGAAGAGCGTGCGAACACCACCCCGTTCTCGGTCTACCCGAACCCGACAACGGACAGGTTATTTGTGAATGGGTCCGCCGATCTGAATACCACATACCGGATCTTGGATGCGGGCATGCGCGTGGTGCAAAGCGGCCCACTCCGCAGGAATAATGCGATCGGTGTTGGCCAACTGCTTCCCGGGGTCTATCTGCTAATGTTGAAGGATAGTGTTACAGGGCAACGTTTTATGGTTGCAGAGTAATACCCTTTCCGACGGTTCCATCCTCTTCCCAAATGATATCCTTTCCCAAGGTGCCGCGGAAGCGTTGCCAAAAGGTTTGTCTGTCCACAATGGAAACGAAGTCCTTCCGGAATGCTGAAGAAGGGTCGATCTCAGGAGTGCGTTGGTCCATGTTCAGAATGGAGTCCTTCACCATGGGGATGATATCCACATTGGATGCTACCATTCGATGCATCTTACGGTTGAATTTCTTCAGCATCTTGCTTTGGAATACGTCCGTCGCCAGTCCGATCTTTTCAAAGCCCAGCGACCGCGCCAATTTCCAGCCGTAATACAAGTTCTCGGTGCTGTGTTCAGCTATTGGTTCTGCGAACACATCAGAAGCTGGCACCCCGAGGGCGATCGTGTATTTGCGCATGATCTCAGCTTCCACGTAGGGGCTGTACACTGCGGCACCCGAGCAAATGATGTGTTTCGTAACACCTCGGTCGTAGAGGAACTTCGCCCACAACAACCGACCGTGCGTGGTACGGTCCCATTGGCCGTTCACGAATGGCGTTCCCGGAACGATCACCACGTCATAAGGGAGTTTCGCTTGCGCCTTGGTGTAGTAGCTCAGTGGGTTGGAGATGGTACAACCCACCAATAGAAAGGCGATTGAACAGACTTGGAAGAGCGTGCGGAGGTTCATTGTTGGATAAACGCTTCAAAAAGCAGAATGGTTCGTTGTAGGTCAACATACGATCTACTTTGGCCCAGCGGATCGGCACCCAAGGAGCTCGAAGCCTATGTTCAAGGAATTCAAAGAGTTTTGGAACACGTATTCACGGTACTTCGTGGATGTGTGGCAATACCTGTTGATCATCGTGATATTCATTGTCGCGGCATTGGTGATCCTTTAGCTCGCATCGGGATCCGGCAGTATGGCACGCAGTTCAGCGGCCTTTTCCATGGGGAATGGTCGAAGTGGTCTTTTGACTTTAGGGCTTCGAGTTACCCTTTAGACCTGCTGAACAGGCAACCATTTCGGTAGTTCCCGTTTTATCGATGCCGCCCGGGATCAACACCGGAATGGCCCACCACCATGCAGAAAGTATCGATCTCGGTCGACGGAACTTCCCATGTCCCATGACGAAGGAGGGGACGCGAATTGAAACGGGATCCGCGGTGTTTACGATCATCGTTCCGGGGGTGATCGAACAACGCTTTATGACCGATGCGAGCTTGGACGAACGGACCATGGAGCGGTGTCGGACAGCTAGAAGGAAACTGGCCAACGGTCTGCCTTTTGCGCTCCTGATCATTGTGCCGGAAGAAGTGCCCGTGGATGCCGCTTCCACCAACCATGATCATTACCGCAAGGAAAGTGATGATCGAAGTATTGTTGCCTTGGCGGTGGTCACCAGCAGCGAGGCCATGAGCGCCGTAACCAAGTTCTACTTCAGGTACTATCCGCAATCCTTCGAAGTACGTGTCTTTGATGATGAAGACACGGCAAAGACATGGTTGCTTGCTTCCTTGGAAGAGCAGGCGAACGCTTGATCCAACAAGAACGACCGAAGTGTATTTGCTTACTTGAAGGCCGCCAAACCCGTCACATCATGACCGGTGATCAGCAAATGGATGTCGTGGGTTCCTTCGTAGGTCACCACGCTTTCCAAGTTCATCATGTGTCGCATGATCGGGTACTCATTTGTGATACCCATACCACCAAGTATCTGGCGTGCTTCACGTGCCACGGTGAGAGCGAGCATCACGTTATTGCGTTTCGACATGCTGATCTGTGCGGTTGTAGCACGTCCTTCATTCCGAAGCACACCCAAGCGCCAGGTGAGCAATTGCGCCTTTGTGATCTCCGTGATCATTTCAGCCAACTTCTTCTGGGTCAGTTGGAATTGACCGATCGGTTTGCCGAATTGGATGCGCTGCTGGCTGTAGCGTAAGGCCGTGTCATAGCATTCCATGGCCACGCCCAGTGTGCCCCAAGCAATGCCGTAACGGGCACTGTCAAGGCAACCAAGTGGTGCACCCAATCCACTTTTGTTCGGTAGCAAATTCGCCTTGGGAACCTTTACATTGTCGAACACCAATTCTCCGGTTGGGCTGGCCCTTAACGAAAGTTTGCCATGTGTGGTGGGTGTAGAGAAGCCTTCCATGCCACGCTCCACGAGCAGTCCGTGGATCCGTCCTTCGGTGTTCTCGGCTTTCGCCCAGACTATGGCTACGTCGGCCAATGGGCTGTTGCTGATCCACATTTTTGCCCCGTTCAAGAGGTAGTGATCACCCTTGTCCTGGAACGTGGTCACCATACCGCTAGGGTTGCTGCCATGGTCGGGTTCCGTTAGGCCGAAACAGCCGATCTTCTTTCCGGCCGCCAACTCCGGAAGCCATTTCTTCTTCTGCTCTTCATTGCCGTATTTCCAGATCGGGTACATCACCAAACTGCCTTGCACGCTGCACAAGCTGCGAAGGCCGCTGTCGCAACGCTCGATCTCCTGCATGATCAGTCCATAGCTGATCTGGTCCAGTCCCATGCCGCCATATTCGACGGGAACCATCGGTCCGAATGCCCCGATCTCTGCAAGTCCAGGAATGATATCCGGGCTGAAGAAGCCTTTCTCGAACCGATCTTCGATGATCGGTTTCAAATGTTTGCTCACATGCTTGCGCGCCGTATCCCGGATCAAGCGGTGTTCCTCGGTCAGTAGTTCGTCCACCAGATAATGGTCGTGTGCTTGGAATTGGTCCGTGGCAGTGCGCTTTTCAACGGAGTTCTTGGTCGTCGCCTTAGGCGTTTGTGCAGATGTGCTCATGAGGTGAATTGCCATGCCCTAATTCGGCAAAGCGGTGCAAAAGTAGAACAGGAGCGTGTGCGGGATGCGATCGGGTCCGTCTACTTTTGCGCAAACGCAGGAGGTCACAGCTGCTGGACCACTAAAGCATGGGCTCGATCTGGCAATGGACAAGTTAAGAATGTTGGATCCGCTGAACGCGGAATGGGTGACCCTTGTTCTCTTGGCAGCAGTGGGTCTAATGGCATTGATAAACCGGAGCTCCCCAAGGAAGTGGAGGTTGCTGGCAAGTTCCATGGTCCAAATGCGTTTGGGCAAACAAGCCCTGCGTGAAGAAATGGATTTGCAGGACCGGGCTTTCATTGGACTTCTTGTAGTGGCTGCGGCCGTGTTGGCGTTGTTCGGTTGGCAGGCATTCATGGTAAGCGGGGTGACTTGGGCCTTTCCGCAGCTTCTGATGGTGGTTTGTGCGATCATCTTGGGTCACTATTTGGTATTGCGTGCGGTGGGTAGTGTTCTGGGTGTTTCCAAGGGTGTTGAGGAGTATCTGTATACCGGGTTCCTGCTCATTATTTTGACGGGCATTCTGCTCTTGCCTATCGTTACTGTGATCGCCTATCGGGCGGAGTGGCGGCATGGGCTCATTGTGGCAGGAGGGGTGGTCATGTTGGCCCTTGTTCTGTACCGTTGGTTGCGGGGTGCGTGGATCGGGTTGGGTGAGGGTCTCCCATTGCGCTACATTATTCTATACTTTTGCGCCGCCGAATTGCTACCGGTCTTGTTGCTATTGGACCATTGGCGAAGCACTCCATCAC
>Ga0154020_10005486_pt1 | contig 14933 bp, 13 predicted proteins | sample Klosneuvirus_201_FD_109709 | JGI IMG/M metagenome (GOLD analysis project Ga0154020, IMG submission 109709) | Active sludge microbial communities from wastewater, Klosterneuburg, Austria - Klosneuvirus_20160825_MG | ecosystem: Engineered > WWTP > Aerobic digester > Activated sludge | place...
CGCGTCATCGACGAGGGCAGGAACGACACCGGCTCGAACCCGGGGAAGGCGACGGGGTCGAACACCACCCGCCCGCTGGCGGCGAACGTCGTCGGCCCGGTGGCGGTGAAGGCCAGCAGCACGCCCTGGTCGCTCTCGGCGTCGGGGCCGCCGGTGTCCTCGCCGCCGAAGACCAGCAGATCCAGCAGCCCGTCGCCGGTGAAGTCGTCGGCCAGCACCACCATGGGACGCGTCGCGCCGGTGGGCACGAAGGCGTCGAAGATGGAGCCCGCCCCCTGCGGACGCCCCAGCATCAGGAAGATCCCCTGGGCCTGGGGCTCGCCTGGCACGTTGAGGACGATGAGGTCGTCCTTGCCGTCACAGTTGAAGTCGGCGATGCCGTGGGCGCGCACCCGCGCCGGGCTGGGTGCGAACGGAGTCCCGATGCCTGGCGCCGACGGCGTGCACGGCCGCATGCCGCCGTCACCAGCATCGGCCACCACGCCGCCGTCCCCGCCATCGGGCACCACGCCGCTGTCGCCGCCATCGACCACACCACGCGGGTCCGGGATCGACAGGCACCCGCCCAGCGTGACGACCAGCACGACAGGGCCCAGCGCGCGCAGCATCGCCCTCATCTTGGCACGAGCGGCCAGCGTTGCGCACAAGCGCGGGGCAGGGCGGCTCATGGGCCGAGGATAGCGCGCGCTCGCCCGCCGCGGTACCGTGCGGCATGCCCTACCTGTTCGAGACCGAGGAGCACGCCACCCTGCGTGCCCAGGTCCGTCGCTTCGCGGAGAAGGAGATCGCTCCCTTCGCGCACGCCTGGGACGAGGCGCAGGAGTTCCCGCGCGAGCTGTACACCCGGGCCGCCGAGGTCGGCCTGCTCGGCCTGGGCTACCCCGAGGAGCTGGGCGGCAGCGGCGGCGAGGTCGGGCACCGCCTGGCCGCCTACGAGGAGCTCATCCTGGCCGGCAAGTCGGCCGGCGTCGAGGTCGGCCTGGGTACCCACGGCATCGCGCTGCCGCCCATCATCGCCATGGGCACTGACGAGCAGAAGCGCCGCTTCGTGCCACCGGTGCTGCGCGGCGACAAGATCGCCGCCCTGGCCATCACCGAGCCGGGCACTGGCAGCGACGTCGCCGCCATCACCACACGCGCGGTGCGCGACGGCGACCACTATGTCGTCACCGGCTCGAAGACCTTCATCAGCTCGGGCTGTCGCGCCGACCTGGTGACCACCGCGGTGCGCACCGGCGGCCCCGGCCACGGCGGGATCTCGCTGCTGGTCGTCGAGCGCGGCACCCCCGGCTTCGGGGTGTCGAAGGCGCTCGACAAGATGGGCTGGTGCGCGTCCGACACCGCCGAGCTGTTCTTCGACGGCTGTCGCGTCCCGGTCGCCAATCGCATCGGCGACGAGGGCCAGGGCTTCGTCGCCATCGCGCAGAACTTCGTCAGCGAACGGCTGGGCCTGGCCGCGCAGTGCTGCGCCATCGGCGAGCTGGCCTACCGCGAGTCGGTCGCCTACGCGCGCGCGCGCGTCGCCTTCGGCAAGCCGCTGACCGGCTTCCAGGTCACGCGCCACAAGCTGGCCGACATGGCCGCCCGCCTGGCCGCGGCGCGCGCGCTGACCGCCGAGGTGGCGACGCGCTACCAGCGCGGCGACCGCTCGCCGGCGCTGGCCGCGATGGCCAAGAACACCGCCACCGACATGCTCAGCTTCGTGTGTGACCAGGCCGTGCAGGTGCACGGCGGCGCCGGCTACCTGCGCGGCACCACGGTCGAACGCCTGTACCGCGACGCCCGCCTGTATCCCATCGGCGGCGGCACGCGGGAGATCATGAACGAGATCATCGCCAAGATGGAGGGCTACTGATGGCCACGCCGCCGCCGGACGCTTCGCAGCCGCAGATCAAGATCGAGGACGACCGCACCGGGATGCTGGTGCCGGTGCTGCGCCGCGCGTTCCTGGACAACCTGGTCTCGCTGCAGGGCAAGTCGCACGTCACCGCCACCGTGCGCGATCGCTTCTTCGCGCTGGCCTACACCGTGCGCGATCGGCTGTTTCACCGCTGGATCGAGACCCATCGCACCTACTACGAGCAGGACGCCCGCCGCGTCTACTACCTGTCGGCCGAGTTCCTGGTCGGGCGCTCGCTGGGCAACAACCTGCGCAACCTGGGGATCTACCAGCGTTCGCGCGACGCCCTGGCCGAGCTCGGGGTGAGCATCGAGGACGTCCTCGAGCAGGAGGTCGACGCCGGCCTCGGTAACGGTGGCCTGGGCCGCCTGGCGGCGTGCTTCCTCGACTCGATGGCGACGCTGGCGCTGCCCGGCGTGGGCTACGGCCTGCGCTACGAGTTCGGCATCTTCCGCCAGGAGATCAACAAGGACGGCCAGCAGATCGAGCACCCCGACGAGTGGCTGCGCCTGGGCAACCCGTGGGAGATCGCGCGCCCCGAGTACTCGGTCACGGTGCACTTCGGCGGCCGCACCGAGCGTGAGGACGACGGCGCCGGCGGCTTCCGCGTCAAGTGGCTGGCCAGCGAGGGCGTGGTCGGCATCCCCTACGACACCCCGGTGTCGGGCCACGCCACCGACACCGTCAACACCATGCGGCTGTGGCGCGCGCGCGCCTCGGAAGAGTTCGACCTCGAGCTGTTCAACGCCGGCGACTACGTGCGCGCGGTCGAGGACAAGACCGCCTCGGAGAACATCTCCAAGGTGCTGTACCCGATGGATCACTCGCCGCAGGGCAAGGAGCTGCGCCTGCGCCAGCAGTACTTCTTCGTGGCCTGCTCGATCTCCGACATCATGCGCCGCTACTCCTACAACCACCGGGGCCTGGGCGCGTTCGCCGACAAGGTCGTGATCCAGCTCAACGACACCCACCCGGCCATCGCCATCCCCGAGCTGATGCGCATCTTCGTCGACGAGCACGGCATGGAGTGGGACGCCGCCTTCGAGCTGACGCGCCGGACCTGCGCGTACACCAACCACACCATCTTGACCGAGGCGCTGGAGAAGTGGCCGGTGTCGCTGTTCGAGAAGCTGCTGCCGCGCCACCTCGAGATCATCTACGAGATCAACGCGCGCTTCCTGGCCGGCCTGCGCCAGGACGGCGCCGACGACGAGCTGTGCCGCCGCATGTCCATCGTCGACGAGGGCCCGCCGCGCCACATCCGCATGGCCAACCTGGCGGTGGTCGGGTCGCACTCGGTCAACGGCGTCGCCGCGCTGCACACGCGCCTGCTCAAGGAGGACCTGTTCGCGGACTTCCACGCGCGCTGGCCCGAGCGCTTCAACAACAAGACCAACGGCGTGACCCCACGGCGCTGGATCGACGAGGCCAACCCCGAGCTCAGCAAGCTGGTGACCGAGCACCTCGGCCCCGGCTGGCTGACCGACCTCGAGCAGCTGCGCAAGCTGGAGCCGCTGGCCGAGGACGCCGCCTTCCGGGCCCGCTTCCGCGCCATCAAGCACGGCAACAAGGTGGCGCTGGCCGCGCTGTGCGCGCGCGAGGCCGGCCTGGAGCTCGACCCCGCCATGATGTTCGACGTCCAGGTCAAGCGCCTGCACGAGTACAAGCGCCAGCTGCTCAACATCATGCACGTCATCCACCTGTGGCGGCAGATCGGGCGCGATCCCAGCCAGGCCATCGTGCCGCGCGCCTTCATCTTCGCGGGCAAGGCGGCGCCCGGCTATGCCATGGCCAAGCAGGTCATCAACCTGATCGGCCAGGTCGCCCAGGTCGTCAACGCCGACCTGGCGGTGAACCGCCACCTGCGCGTGGCCTTCGTGCCCAACTACCGGGTCTCGTCGGCGCAGGTCATCATTCCCGCGGCGGACGTCTCGGAGCAGATCTCGACCGCCGGCTACGAGGCCTCGGGCACCGGCAACATGAAGCTGTCGCTCAACGGCGCGCTCACCGTGGGCACGCTGGACGGCGCCAACGTCGAGATCCGCGAGGAGGTCGGCGACGAGAACTTCTTCCTGTTCGGCCTCACCGTGGAGGAGGTGCGCGAGCTGCGCCGCACCGGCTATCGCCCCGCCGAGGTGGCCGCGGCCGACCCGGCGCTGTCCGAGGTGCTGGAGCTCATCCGGGGCGGGCGCTTCGGCGCCGGCTTCGGCGGCATCGTCGACAGCCTGCTGGGCGGCGACCGCTTCTTCGTGCTGGCCGACTTCGCGGCCTACGCGGCCTGCCACCGGCGCGTCGCCGCGGCCTACCTCGACCAGGACGCCTGGACCCGCATGGCCATCCTGAACATGGCGCGCCTGGGCAAGTTCTCGTCCGACCGCGCCATCGCCGAGTACGCGCGCGACATCTGGCACGTCACGCCGGTGCGCACCAAGCTGGAGCCGAGATAGCGCGCAGCCATTGACGGACGCACATATGTAGATATATGCATATGTGATGCAGGCGCAGCCGTCGGCCAGTGTTCTCCCGGTCAGGCCCCTCAGCCAGCTCTTCAAGGCGCTGGCCGATGACACCCGGCTGCGCATCGTGGCCCTGCTGGCCCACGGCGAGCTGTGCGTGTGTCACGTGCAGAGTGGCCTGGGGGTGTCGCAGCCGACGGCGTCGCGCGCGCTGGGCCTCCTGCGCGCGGCCGGCGTGGTCGAGGATCGCCGTGCCGGCACCTGGGTGTATTACCGGCTGGCCACGCAGCGCGACCCCGAGCGCCGCCGCCACCTGCAGGCGCTGGTGCGCGGCTTCGCGCGTGACACCGTGCTGGGGCGCGAGGTCGCCGGGCTGGTGGCGCAGAAGGGCCCGCGCGCGTGCAAGTGACGGCGCCCGCGAAGCCAGCGGCGCCGGCGCCGGTAGCGCTGGTGTCCTTGCCACGCCGCGTGGTCGCCGAGGCGCTGGGCAGCGCGCTGCTGCTGGCCGCGGTGGTGGGCTCCGGCATCATGGCCGAGACGCTGACCCGCGACGTCGGCGTCGCGCTGCTGGCCAACAGCCTGGCCACCGGCGCCATGCTGGTGGCGCTGATCGTCACCCTGGGGCCCATCTCGGGCGCGCACTTCAACCCCGCGGTGACCCTGTGCGCGGCCTGGCAGCGCGACCTCGCCTGGCGCGACGTGCCGGCCTATCTGGTGGCGCAGGCCGGCGGTGCCGTCGCGGGCGTGGCCGCCGCCAACACCATGTTCGGCAAGCCCGCCCTGTTCGCGTCGACCCACGCGCGCCACGGCAGCGCGCAGCTGCTGGCCGAGGCCATCGCGACCTTCGGGCTGCTCGCGGTGATCTGGGGCTCATCGCGGCGCCGGCCCACGCACACACCCTACGTGGTCGCCGGCTACATCGTGGCGGCCTACTGGTTCACGTCGTCGACCTCGTTTGCCAACCCGGCGGTCACGCTGGCGCGCGCCGCCACCGACACCTTCGCGGGCATCCGCCCGGCCGACGTACCCGGCTTCGTGGCCGCGCAGCTGGCTGGCGCGCTGGCCGCGACCGCGCTGCTGGCCTGGCTGGTGCCGCGCGGCAGCACGCCCAGCTCCGTCCCCGACCCCGAGGCCTCCCCATGAGCACCGTGATCTTCGCCTGCGTCCACAACGCCGGTCGCTCGCAGATGGCGGCCGCCTTCTTCAACCAGCTGGCCGATCCCGCGCGCGCGCGCGCCATCTCGGCCGGCACCCAGCCCGGCCCGCGCGTGCACCCCGAGGTGCTCGCGGTCATGCGCGAGGTCGACCTCGATCTCGCCGGCGCGCAGCCCCAGTTGCTGACCACCGAGCTGGCGATGGGCGCCAGCCTGCTCATCACCATGGGCTGCGGCGACGCCTGCCCGGTGGTGCCCGGCCTGCGCCGCGACGACTGGCCCCTGCAGGATCCCAAGGGGCAGGCGCCCGCCGTGGTGCGCACCATCCGCGACGACATCGCCGCCCGCGTGCGCGACCTCCTGGCCCGCGAGGGCTGGGCGCGCTGACCCTGGCGGGTGGCGCGGCGGGCTACTTCATCTTGCCCGAGAAGGTCACCCGGTTGGCCATGTCGACCATGGAGTTGTAGGCCGAGATCAGCCGCTTGAAGGTGCCCGGGAAGTCGGCGTCGCCCTTGGCCAGGCGCTTCTTTTCGCTGTCGGTGTAGGGCTTGCTGCCGTCGAGGTGGGCCAGCACCTCGGCCGCGGTCTTGGCGAACTGCTCGGCCGGGTAGGTCATGCGGTCGAAACCCGACACGTTGGCATCGAGGCGCAGCTTGTCCGAGCCCAGCTGCTTGGCCAGGGCGGCCATCGCGGTGTAGGCCGCGATCTGCGCCTTCACGGCGTCGACATCGAGCACCGGCGGCGCCTCGGCCGCGGGCGCAGGGGTCGGCGCCGGCGCCGCGACCGCCGCGTCGGGCGCCACCATCGGCGGCGTCTTGCCGCGCACCTTCTCGGGCGGCGCGCTGGCCGCGGCGGCGCGCTCGCTGGCCTCGGTGGCGACCGCGACCGTGCGCAGGATCTTCTTGGCGTCGACCAGCAGCGCGCGGTGGTGCCAGCGCAGGTTCTGCCCGAACTTCTTCTTCAGCATGGGCAGGTCGCGGGCGTCGGCGGCGTCCTCCTCGGCCTGGATGCCGGCGCGGATGCCGCGATCACCCAGGAAGAACTGGTCCCACGCCGCCATCAGCTCGGCGTGCAGCGTCTTGCCGCGCGCACAGGCGTCGTCCTTGTACTTGCGGTCGCCGTAGTAGGTCCCGGCCTCGCTCCAGAGCAGGCCGATCTTGGCCAGCGCGGCGGCGTACATCGCGGCGGCGGCGTCGAGCTCCTTCATCTTGGGCTTGGCCTTGGCGGCGGCGGCGATGTCCTTGGCGAACGGCGCCGCCAGCTGCAGCGGGTAGGGCCGCGACATGTTCTTCTCCTGGCAGGTCGGCCCGGTCTCCGGGTTGACCCAGCGCAGGTAGCCGTCGCGATCGCGACGCACCGCCGGGGTCGCGTCGTTGATGCCATTGATGAGCGGGTTCATCTTGCGCGCGTGCTCGATCTCCTTCTTCGAGGGCCCCGCCACCGCCGTCGCCGCGGGCAGCGCCAGCAGCACCGACACCGTTCCTGCCACCATCCTCGCAAGGCTCACAGTTCGCATCCATCGCGTTTATCCCACCTGTAGGCGGGGAGCAACTGCCAGCTTTCTGACGCCAACGCGCGGGCGCGGGTCCGTGAAGCCGCGTTCACGTCTGCCAGGCCGTGCCCATCAGGTCGAGGGGTTGCCGCTGGCACGGCGGATGCTGAAGCACCGGGGCGGGAGGGTCGCCAAATGACGCGTTTCAAGCTGGTCCTGAGGTCGGTCGCTACCGCCGCGCTGCTGGTGATGACGATGGGCGCCAAGGGTGATGGCTGCGCCGCCAACTCGACCTCGGATGCCCCCGACGTCGAGGGCACCTGGGACGTCACCTACGACGACATGCTGGGTGTCGAGATCAAGCTCGGCGGCTCGACCTACACCAGCGAGCTGGGCGTCCAGGGCGGCGCCATCACGATCAACCACAACGGCAAGCCGTTCATGTTCAACCTGGACTGCGCGCGCCCCGAGGTCATCTGCCCCAGCGAGGCGTGGCCCAAGACCGTGACCGCCGAGCAACGCAACACCCGCTACGAGCACCGCATGATCGTCACCCTGCCGGTGCAGTCGTGCTCGGGCGCGCTGGTCAAGCCGGCCGCCGCGCAGTGCGGCGCCGGCACCTTGAACCCGAACTGCGACCTGGTGTGCAGCGGCGAGATCACCACGCGCAACCAGGAGACCTTCGGCGTCATCGGCGAGAGCGGCGACAGCTTCCGCCTCTACCTGGGCGGCGGCATCGCGACCAACGGCCTCAACTGTGTGCTGCTCGGCGGCTCGGTGGCCGACGCGACGCTGGCGACCACCGGCAAGGGCACCCCCGACTGGCAGGCCACCGCGATGTCGGCCGGCCTGGTCACCGTGGGCTACGCCGGCGGCTGTCTGTGGGCCGGCGATCCCAACATGGACGGCCAGACCGAGGCCCTGGTGCTGGGCGCCAGCGTCAAGTTCACCACCGGCTTCACTGCGGCGCGCCGCTAAGGCGCCAGCTGGCCCGACTTGAAGATGCGGAACACCCGCGGCTGATCGAGGAACGCGATCGGCACCAGATACCCCGTCGTGGTGCCCTCCGCGTAGCTGCACGCCCCCGTGAAGCGCGCCGCCGTGAAGCGTCGCAGCACCACCGGCGCCCCGGTCGGCCCGCGCCGCACCGCCCCGCTCACCGGATCGTCGATCGGCATCACCACACAGCCCCGATAGCCCTGCCCGGTGACCTCGGGCGTCGCGATCAGGTACTGCTGCCCGCCACTCACGAACAGCTCGCCGGCATTCAGCCGCGCGCTGCCCGGCTCGCCCAGGCAGGCCGCGTCGGCCGCGTTCAGCAGCGTGCGCACCCGCGTGAACGTCCGCGCATGATCGGTCGAGCGCAAGAGCTCCATGCGGATCTGCGGCGCGCCGCCCACCACCGCGACACAGCCGACCACCAGATCGATCTCGGCGCCGCGCAGGAACGCCCCCGGCTCGGTCAGCACCAGACAGTCGCCGAGCCCCAGCCCGGTCGTCGTCGTCGCCGCCCCCGCGGTCGAGAACGTCGACGTCGACGGCCAGCCGATGATGGGCGTCGGCGCTGTCCACGGCCCCTGCGGCTCCGGCGCCGTGGCCAGCGCGATGTGGCCATAGTCGTAGCGCAGCGTCGTCGGCGGCAGCACCAGGTAGCGATGCGTGATGAGCTTCCAGCGCCGCGCCGGATCGGGATCCAGCGGGTCGATCAGCAGCGACGACACCTCATTGATGAGGTTGCCAGTGCAGGTCCCACCCGGGCACGCGGTGGCGTCGGTCGACGGCACCGTCAGCGCCGTGACCGCGTTGGCATCGGCCACATAGGTCCAGGTCACCCCGCGATCCCCCGACAGCGCGATCCGCGTCCGGATCGACGCCGTCGACGCCACGCTCGAGTAGCTCATCGCCCCGCCCGGTGCGCCCGCCGGGTACACCACCGAGGGATCGAAGATCCCCGTCGCCGACCCGGGGTCCCCGACCACGCCGAGCTCGGTCGCCAGCGCGGGGTCGATCACCACTGGCGCCGGCAGCTCATCCACGCAGCTGCGCGCCGCATCCGCCGCCAGCGCGCTGTCGGTGGCGGCAGCAGCATCGGTGACCAGCGCATCTAGCGCCGCGTCGCCCACTGCGGCGTCAGCCCCGGCGCCCCCCGACGAACCACAACCCACGACCAGCGTCAGGACCACCACGCACAGCGCCCGCATGTCTCAGCTTATCAGGGCGGGAACTTCGCCACCCACACCATGCCGCTTGGCTGTGAGCCGGTGACGTGGCGCACGCCGCTCGGGCCCAGCGCCAGCGCGCGCGCCGCGGTGCCCGCGGGGCCGGCCATGATGGCGCCCGGGTTGCCGGCGGCGTCCCAGCTCTGCACCAGCGCCATGCCGCCGCCCGTGACGGTGCCAGCGACATGGATGGTCCCGCTGGCGGCGACCACCACGTCGGCGACCGAGAAGGTCGGCGTGCGTGTCCACAGCTCGACGCCGGCGCCGTCGAGCTTGCGCAGGAAGGGGACGTTGCCCGACGAGACGCCGGCCAGGATGATGCTGTGGTCGGCCGCGACCGCCACCCCGAGGACAGAGGCGCCGGTCTGCACCTGCAGGCCGGTGACTCCCGCAGAGTCGACCATATGGATGCGCCCCGAGCCGAGCGCCACCAGCGCCGAGGTGCCATCGACGCCGAGCGCCGCGGTCTCGCCGCCGCCGGTGGGCGTCACGTCGCGCTGCCACACCGCCAGGCCCGCGCCGTTCACACGCCCGACATGGATCACGTCGGAGGGTAGCCGCGCGGTCCACAGCAGGGCGCCCGCGGCGTCGGTCGCCAGCGCCGAGGGGCGGATCTCGCTGGTGGCCAGGCTGAGGCGCCACACCGGCAGCCCCTGGGCGTCATACTCGCGCAGGATCCCGTTGCGCCCGTCGTCGGTGGAGCGCGAGCCGGTCACCACCGGCCGCCCCGCGGGGTCGAGCGTCACGCTGGTCGCCTGCGCGCTGTCGACCGCCGGCGGATTCAGCAGGTACAGCCTGGGCCGGGTCTGGCGCGCCCACTGCAAGCTGAGGCTGCCGTCATACTTGCCCAGCCAGAGCCCATTTTCGCCCGCGACGAAGCTGCTCCCCGAGGCGTCGACCGCGATGTCGACGCCCGGGCCGGTGGGCGCGGGATCGCAGAAGTCGGCCGTGATGCGCACCGTGCCCGCCGGGCCCGGCGTCAGCGTGCACGGCCCCTCGTCGCTGTCGGCGTGGCGACAGGCCGTGGTCTCCCAGCGCACGGGATGGGCGCCCGCGACCGGGCTCCCGGTGAAGGTGATGGAGCTGGCGTTGACGAAGCCCTCGCAGCGCCTGGCGTCGCAGTTGAAGCCGCCCTGGGGCGTGCTCCTGACGATGCCCTGCGCAGGGCAGGTGCGCTCGACGACCACCAGGTGGCCCACCCCGGTGTAGCGCTCGGCGCGCAGCGCCGCGCTCAGGATGACGCTGCCGGAGGCCCGGACCTCGAGGCTGCCGGTGAACATGCCGGCCGCGCCGGTCACGTCGAAGCTGGCGACCATGGTGCACGACGCGCCGGGCGCCAGCGTCGCGGGGCAGCTCGCGACCACCGAGAAGGGCGCCCCCGTGGTGGTCACCGCCAGCGCGTCGAGCGCCGCCGCGCTGCCGCTGTGCAGCGTGAACGTGGCCGAGGTCTCGGCGCCGCCGACGGCGATGCGACCGAAATCGTGGCTGGCGGGCACCAGCTGTGGCGACGTGCTGGCGTCGATTGCGACCACCTCGGCGTCGAGCGGCGCCCCGTCGAGCACCACCCTGGCATCCAGCCGCGCCGCATCGAGGCCGGCGTCGCGGCCGACGGCGGCATCTCCCGGTCGCTTCAGATCGTCCCCACATCCGAGCAGGCAGAGCGTGGAAAGCAGCCCGACCAGCCCGAGGTCCCCCGGCCTCATCCTGACAAGGTACCACGACAAAAATGCGCTATCTTGGCGACCGAAATCACCATGGCCGCCAAGTCCGCACCCGCCGCCGACGTCGTCGTCGACGCCGACGCCGCGCCTCCCGCGACGCGGACCTACCGCTACTACGACCTCATCATGATGGGGTTCGTGACCGTGCTCTTGTGCTCGAACCTGATCGGGCCCGGCAAGGTGTGCACCGTGGGCGGGCTGTCGTTCGGCGCCGGCAACCTGTTCTTCCCCATCAGCTACATCTTCGGCGACGTCCTCACCGAGGTGTACGGCTATGCGCGCAGCCGGCGCGTCATCTGGGCCGGCTTCGTGGCCATGCTGTTCGCCACCTTCATGAGCCAGGTCGTGCTGCGCATGCCGCCCGATCCCGGGGTCAGCTACAACGGCATCATCCAGCCCGCCATCGAGGTCATGTTCGGCAACACCTGGCGCATCGTCGCCGGCTCGATCCTGGCGTTCTGGATCGGCGACTTCGCCAACTCGTACGTGATGGCCAAGATGAAGCTGTGGACCAAGGGGCGCTTCCTGTGGGCGCGCACCATTGGTTCGACCATCGTCGGCCAGCTGGCCGACAGCGGCGTCTTCTATCCCATCGCCTTCATCGGCCTGTGGGACACCGACGTGATGGTCAAGGTCGTCATGTTCAACTGGATCTTCAAGGTCGCCATCGAGGTCCTGTTCACCCCGGTGACCTACCTGGTGGTCAACCGCCTCAAGCGCGCCGAGCGCGAGGACTTCTACGACACCAGCACCAACTTCAATCCGTTCCACATCAAGGCGTGAGATAGAATCGCGCTGGTGACGGTGAGGACGGCCCTGGTCGCGTGCGTGCTGGCGCTGACGGCGTGTGCGTCGGGCGGCGATGACCGCAGCGATGCCGGGCCGCCCGAGGTCGACGCCGCGCTGGGCGATGGCGGTGCGGGGACCGACGGGCGCGCCAGCGATGGCGCCACGGTCGACGGCAGTGGCGGCGACGGCGGTGGCGGCAGCTGCGCCGGTCCGCCCGATCGTGATCTCGAACCCAACAACGGCCCCACCGGCGCCAGCCCGATCCCGACCCAGGCCAGCTTCCGCCTGCCCAACCTGGGCATCTGCTCGAGTGGCGATGTCGACTACTTCACGCTCACGGTCGGCGCCGGCGCGCACATCAATGCCCGCATCGAGTTCTCGCACGCCGCTGGAGATCTCAACCTGGCGCTGCTCGACGCCGCCGCGACCCAGCTGGTGTTCTCCGACAATTCCAGCGCCGCCATGACGCCGGCGCTCGAGACCGTCGACCGCACCGGCCTCGGCGCCGGCAAGTACTACCTGCGCGTGCAGGGCAAGGACGCCCAGACCCTGTCGCCCTACACCCTGGTCGTCACCGTCAACTGACTTGCGACGCGCGCACCGGCGCGAGTAGCATGTGCCCGATGGTGGGTGAGCGGCGTGATTCGGTTCCTCCTGACAGCGGCGAGCGCCGCAGCGCGACCCGTGTGCCCGTCGACGTCTGGGTCGAGGAGTCGCGCGAGCGCGAGACCTACTTCCAGCGCGGCGCCAACCTGTCGGTAGGGGGGATCTTCCTGGATCGCTCGATCCCGCACCCGCTGGGCACGGTGATGGCGCTGAAGTTCACCCTGCCGGGCGAGAGCGCCCCCATCCAGGTGCGCGGCACCATCGTCAACGTGGCGCTCGGCGATGCCGACGGCAGCGTCGACGGCGGTGGCCCCGGCATGGGCGTCGCGTTCACCGACATGGACGACGACACCCGGGCGCGCATCGCCCGCTTCGTGGCCGCTCACGCCGAGGGCTGAGGGCGCCGGTGGCCGAGCGGATCTCGCTGGCGGACCTGGTCCTCGAGGAGCGCCTGGCCGAGCCCTCGGTGGTCGCCGCCGCGGTGCGCCGCGCCCGCGAGGGGGTGCCGCTGGCGCTGGCGCTGAGCGACGCCGGGGTGCCCGAGGTCGGCCTGGCCGCTGCGCTGCGCCGTCGCCTGGGCCTGCCGGTGGTCGAGCTGGCCAACGAGCCGGTCGATCCCGAGGCGCTGGCCGAGGTCACCGCCGAGCTGGCGGCGCGCCACCTGTGCATCCCGCTCGAGGTCGGCGAGTCGCACGGCCGCAAGGTGCTGCGCCTGGCCATGGCCAACCCGCTCGATCTCGACGCCGTGCACGACGTCGCCTTCGCGACCGCGGCGCGCATCGACGTCGTCATCGCGATGCCGTCCGCGGTGCTGGAGGCGCTGGCCAACCGCTACCGCATGAGCGTCACCAAGGTGCTGCGCGTCGAGGCGCCGGCGCCCAGCCAGGACGACCCGACCTCACCGGCGCGCGCCGCGGTGCCGCCCCCGCACACCGCGCCGTATCACCGGGTCGCCGACGAGGCCAGCGTCGAGCTGCGCCTGCGCGCGCTGCTGAACTTGCTGTTCGACCGCGGGTTGCTCGATGAGGACGCCTATCATGAAGAGGTGCGGCGCCTGATGAAGGACGCGGCGAAGTAGCGCGGGCCAGGCGCGGGCCAGGGCGGCAGGACCCGGCAGGGCGACGCAGCTTGGCTGGGTCACGTGCGCTCGTCACAGCGTGCGCAACCGCCGAGGAGGCACCATCCTTCAGACATGGTGCTACCCTCGGAGCAGGTGCCGGCAGTGTCTCTCCAGTGCGTCAGCTGCTCGCAGACGTTCCCCGAGGGCGCGCTGTTCTGCCCCGGGTGCGGCACCGCGCGCAGCGCCGGCGGGTCCGACCCCATGCAGGGCATGCTGATCGGGGACCGCTACCTCATCCTCGACAAGCTGGGCCAGGGCGGCAGCGGGACCATCTACCGCGCCGAGCACGTCACGCTGCGCCGCAAGGTCGCGCTCAAGCTCATCCACCAGGCCCTGGCCAGCGACGATCTATCGATCGAGCGCTTCCGCCGCGAGGCCACCACGGTGGGCGAGATCGACAATGATCACATCGTGGAGGTGCACGACTTCGGGCGCGCGCCGGATGGCCGGCTGTTCCTGGTCATGGAGCTGCTCGACGGCGAGACGCTGGCCGACCTGCTGGCGCGCACCGGGGCGCAGCCCATCGGGACCATCGTGGACGTGCTGGCCCAGCTCGGCGAGGCGCTGATGGAGGCGCACGCGATGGGCTACGTGCATCGCGATCTGCGCCCGCGCAACGTCTTCCTGACCACGCGCCGGGGTCGGCCGCGCTTCGTCAAGCTGCTCGATTTCGGCCTGGCCAAGCTGGTCGAGGCCGAGGGCGACACCGCGACCACCAGCCTGGGCATGACCTTCGGCGACGCGCGCTACATGTCGCCCGAGCAGGCCGCGGGTGGCACCGTGGATCGTCGCACCGACATCTATGCGCTCGGCGTGATGGCCTACGAGATGCTGACCGGCGCGGTGCCCTTCGACGGCAACGGCACCGCCGAGATCCTGACCCATCACCTGCAGTCGATGCCGCAACCCCCGCGCGAGCGTCGCCCCGACACCCCGGGCTATCTCGAGAGCGCGGTGCTCAGCGCGCTGGCCAAGGCGCCGGCGGAGCGCTTCCCGACGGTGTACCGGCTGGTCGAGGCGCTGCGCGAGGGCGAGCGCTCGGGGCCGCGGCGCAGCGGGTCGCTGCCGGTGGCGACCGCGGCGGGTCCTGGCGAAGGCGGGCAGGGGGACGGCGCGCCGTACACGTCGCCCGGGATGGTGGCGCTGCCGGTCGGCGTCCCAGGCTCGAGTGAAGGCGTGCCGGTACCGGTGAAGAAGTCGCACACCGCGATCATCAAGCTGCCGCCCGAGGGGGCAATGACCGGGGCCTGGTTCGCCGAGGGCGAGCACCTGGCGGCCGCGGACGACAGTGCAGCGCTGCCAGCGCGCGGCAAGCGCAAGGGCGAGCCGCCCCGCGGCAAGCGCAAGCGGGCCCGCACCGCGCTGGTCCCGCCGCTGGCCTGGAAGGGCCGCGCGGTCGGTGATTCGAGCCGCAGCCTCGAGGCGTCCGGCAGCAGCGCGGGCGCACATGACGATGAAGGCGCCGAGGACGACGAC
>Ga0154020_10005487_pt1 | contig 14930 bp, 13 predicted proteins | sample Klosneuvirus_201_FD_109709 | JGI IMG/M metagenome (GOLD analysis project Ga0154020, IMG submission 109709) | Active sludge microbial communities from wastewater, Klosterneuburg, Austria - Klosneuvirus_20160825_MG | ecosystem: Engineered > WWTP > Aerobic digester > Activated sludge | place...
CAGCGCCGCTTCGCTGTCGGCCGGCGCGGTGAGGCCGCGTTCGCGCAGCAGCTCCAGCAAGGTGGCCACGCGCAGGCCGCCGTCCAGGTGCTCGTGCAGCAGCACCTTCGGGCAGGCGCGGGCCGAGCCGAGCAGATGGACGTCGAGCCCGGCCTGAGCCTGCAGCGGCGTGGGGTGCGCCGCGGCGGGGCGCGCATCGGGGCTGGGCTGCGGCGCGGGCATCGCGCGATGCTAGCAACTACCGGGGGGTCAGGTGCGCCAGTCTTGCTATCCTGCCCGGTCCGCATTCGAACCCCAGAGGAGCCCGTCCACCATGAAGCCGACGCTGATCGCCGCCGCCCTGTCCACGCTGGCCGTGGCCGCGCAGGCCCAACCCGCCATCGTCTATGACATGGGCGGCAAGTTCGACAAGTCGTTCAACGAGGCCGCCTACAACGGTGCCGAGCGCTGGAAGAAGGAAACCGGCAAGTCCTACCTCGACTTCGAGATCGCCAACGAAGCCCAGCGCGAGCAGGCCCTGCGGCGCATGGCCCAGAAGGGTGCCAACCCCATCATCGGCGTGGGCTTCTCGCAGGGCTCGGCCATCGAGAAGGTGTCCAAGGACTTCCCGAAGCTGTCGTTCGTCATCATCGACTCGGTGGTCAAGCAACCCAATGTCGAGTCCATCGTCTTCAAGGAACACGAAGGCAGCTTCCTGGTGGGCATGATGGCCGCCATCGCCAGCAAGTCGGGCAAGGTGGGCTTCGTCGGCGGCATGGACATCCCGCTGATCCGCAAGTTCCAGTGCGGCTACGAGCAGGGCGTGAAGTACGCCAATCCCAAGGCGGAGGTCTACGCCAACATGACCGGCACCACCGCCAGCGCCTGGAACGACCCCACCCGGGGAGCCGAGCTGGCCAAGGCGCAGTTCGCCAAGGGTGCCGATGTGGTGTTCGCCGCTGCGGGCGGCACCGGCATGGGCGTCTACCAAGCGGCCAAAGATGGCGGCAAGCTCGCCATCGGCGTCGACAGCAACCAGAACCACCTGCAGCCCGGCACCATGCTCACGTCCATGGTCAAGGGCGTGGACGTGGCGGTGTACAACGCCGCAAAGAAGTCCACCCCGGGCGTGTCGTCGCTGGGCCTGAAGGAGGGCGCCGTCGACTACGCGCTCGACAAGCACAACGAGAAGCTGGTGACGCCGGAGATGAAGAAGCGCATCGATGCCGCCAAGGCCGACATCGTCGCCGGCAAGATCAAGGTGGCCGACTACATGGCGGACAACGCCTGCAAGTACTGATGTCCGCCCCGGCCGCCTGGCGGCCGCCCCCCAGGGGCTACCCGACCCGACCGGGGGACCCGGATCGGGTCGGGCGCGCCGAACGACACCGCGTCCCCCTGGCCGCTGTGCGGCCTGTCCCCTCCGGGTCTTGCGTTTGCGCGCCATGACCATCGCGGTGCGCATGCGCGGCATCCACAAGCGTTTTGGCGCTGTGCAGGCCAACCGCGCAGTCGAGCTCACGGTGGCCGCTGGCACGGTGCACGGCATCGTCGGCGAGAACGGGGCGGGCAAGTCGACGCTCATGTCCATCCTCTACGGCTTTTACCAGGCCGACGAGGGGTCGATCGAGGTCGAGGGGCGGCCGGTGCGCATCGACGGCTCGCGCCAGGCCATCGCGCTGGGCATCGGCATGGTGCATCAGCACTTCATGCTGGTGGAGCCGCTGTCGGCGCTGGACAACGTGATGCTGGGTGCCGAGCCGCACTGGCGGCTGTCCACGGCGCGCGATGTCGTGCGCGAGCGGTTGCAGGCGCTGATGCGCGAGACCGGACTGGCCGTGCGGCTGGACGTGCCGGTGGAAGACCTCCCGGTGGGCGAGCGCCAGCGGCTGGAGATCCTCAAGGCACTCTATCGCGGCGCACGCATCCTCATCCTCGACGAACCCACCGCGGTGCTCACGCCGCAGGAGACCGAGGCGCTGTTCGCCACCCTGCGCCAACTGCGCGAACGCGGCACCACGGTGCTGCTGATCACGCACAAGCTCAAGGAGATCATGGCGCTGTGCGACGCGGTCACCGTGATGCGTGCGGGCGAAGTGGTGCTCGACTGCCCGATCGCCGCCACCAGCCTGGACGCGTTGGCCGAGGCCATGGTGGGGCGGCGCGTGCAGCTCGGCCGTGACGCGCACACAGCCGCGGCGCAACCGGGTGCGGTGCTGCTGCAGGCCGAGAACCTCACGCTGGCCGATGCCCTGGGCGTGCCGCGGCTGCGCCAGGTGTCGCTCACCCTGCACGCTGGCGAGATCGTCGGCGTGGCCGGCGTCTCGGGCAACGGCCAGAGCGAGCTGCTCGAGGTGTTGTCGGGCCTGTGCGCGCCGCAGGCGGGCACGCTGAGCCTGGGCGATGCGCGCTTCGAGCCGGCGCACTGGCTCGACCCCGCGCGCGCGCGCGCACTGGGCCTGGCGCATGTGCCGGAAGACCGCCACCGCCGCGGCCTGGTGCTGCCGTTCGCGGCCTGGGAGTCGGCGGTGCTGGGCCATCACCGGCTGGCACGCTACGGCTCGCGCGCCGGCTGGCTGCACCCGGCGGCCATGCACGCCGCCACCGCCGCGATGATGGCCGACTACGACGTGCGTCCACGCAACCCGCTGCTGCGCAGCTCCAAGTTCTCGGGCGGCAACCAGCAGAAGCTCGTGCTCGCGCGCGAGGCGCAGACTCAACCGCGCGTGCTGCTGGTGGGTCAGCCCACGCGCGGCGTGGACATCGGCGCCATCGAGTTCATCCACGCCCGGCTGCGCGCCATGCGCGATGCCGGCGGCGCGGTGCTGGTGGTGTCCTCCGAGCTCGACGAGATTCTCGCCCTGGCCGATCGCGTGCTGGTGATGGACCGCGGCGGCATCGCTGGTGAGTTGCCGATCGCGCAATGCTCCGAGGCCGCGCTCGGGCGCCTGATGGCGGGCGCCACCGCGTCCTGAGCCACCCCACTCGACCCGCCCATGAGTGCCCACCAGCCGCTGGACCTGCCCCGCTGGGCCGACCTCGTCGTCCTGCCGCTGGTGAACCTGGCCATGGCGCTGGCGGTGGCCGGCATGGTGGTGGCCGGCATCGGCATGGACCCGCTGCAGGTGATCTCGCTGCTGGTGCAAGGCGCCTTCGGCAGCCGCGCCGGCGTGAGCTATACGTTGTATTACGCCACCACCTTCGTTTTCACCGGGCTGGCGGTGGCGGTGGCCTTCCACGGCGGGCTGTTCAACATCGGCGGCGAGGGCCAGGCCATGATGGGCGGGCTGGGTTCGGCGCTGGTGGCGCTGGCCCTGGGCGAGCGGCTGCCCACCGCGCTGCTGCTGCCGCTGATGGTACTGGCCGGCGCCGCCGCCGGCGCAGCCTGGGCCGCGGTGCCCGCCGCGCTGCAGGCCTGGCGCGGCAGCCATGTGGTCATCACCACCATCATGGCCAACTTCATCGCCTCGGCGGTGCTGAGCTACCTGCTGGTCAACCAGCTCAAGGAGCCCGGCAACATGGCGGTGGAAAGCCGCGCCTTCCCCGAGGCCGCGCACATGCCCAGCGTGCACCAGGCCCTGGGCTGGCTGGGCATCGACTGGCCGAGCACCCCGCTGAACCTGTCGGTACTGCTGGCCGTCGCCGCCGTGGCCGGGGTCTGGATCTACCTGTGGAAGCTGCGTGCCGGCTACGAGCTGCGCGCTGTCGGGCACGCGCCCGACGCAGCCCATTACGCCGGTATCCGCCCGCGGCGACAGATCATGGCCTCGATGCTGTGCGCCGGCGCATTGGCCGGCCTGGTGGGCATGAACGAGCTGGCCGGCGTGCACCACCGGCTGCTGCTCGACTATGTGGTGGGCGCCGGCTTCACCGGCATCGCGGTGTCGCTGATCGGGCGCAACCATCCAGTGGGCATCGTGCTGGCTTCGCTGCTGTTCGGTTCGCTGTACCAGGGCGGCGCCGAGCTCGCCTTCGAGATTCCCACCTTCAGCCGGGACATGGTGGCCACGCTGCAAGGCCTGATCGTGCTGTTTTCGGGCGCGCTGGCGATGGTGGCCGCCCCCGGGCTGGCGCGGCTGCTGGCCTGGCGCCGGCGCACACGCGCCGCAGGAGCCAGGCATGGATGAGGTGCTGCTGGGCACCTTGCTGGCATCCACGCTGCGGGTGTCGGTGCCGCTGATCCTGTGCGCGCTGGCGGCGACGCTGTCCGAACGCTCGGGCGTGATCGATCTGGGACTGGAGGGCAAGATGCTGCTGGCGGCTTTCGCTGCGGCGTCGGCCGGGGCGGCCAGCGGCTCGATGGCGCTCGCATTCGCCGCCGCGCTGGCGGTGGGGTTTGCGCTGTCGATGCTGCACGGCTATGCGTGCGTGAGCCACACCGGCGACCAGGTGGTGGCCGGCATGGCCATCACCATGACCGCGGCGGGGCTGTCGGTGGTGCTGGGCATCGCCTGGTTCCACCAGGGCGGGCAAACGCCCCCGCTGTCCGACACCGTGCGGCTGATGCCATGGCTCACCGGGGCGGTGCCGGTGGTCTCGGCACTGCCGCTGATCGGGCCGGTGCTGGCCACGGCGCTGCTGGGCCACAACCTCATGGTCTACGCAGCATTGGCGCTGGTGCCGCTGGTGTGGTGGCTGCTGTACCGCACCCGGATGGGCCTGCGCCTGCGCGCCACCGGCGAGAACCCCGCGATGGTGGATGCGGCCGGCCTGTCGGTGGCCGGTCTGCGCTACAGCGCACTGGCGCTCAACGGCGTGCTGTGCGGCCTGGCCGGCGCCTACCTGGTGCTGGCACAGAACCCGCTGTTCGTGCCGCACATGACGGCCGGGCGCGGCTACATGGCGCTGGCGGCAATGATCTTCGGCAAGTGGCACCCGGTGGGCGCCCTGTGGGCCTGCCTGCTGTTCGGCTTCCTCGACGCCGCCGCCATCCGGCTGCAGGGCGTGGAACTGCCCGGCCTGGGTCCGGTGCCGGTGCAAGCCATCCAGGCCCTGCCCTACGTTCTCACCATCGTCTTGCTGGCCGGCTTCATCGGCCGCGCCCGTGCACCGGCGGCGCTGGGTGTGCCGTATGTGAAGGAGCGCTGAGAGCCGCCTACGCACTCGACAGTTAGCGCGCATCATGAGCGACACCACCCCAGCGAACCTCACCCCCACCGTCGACGACGCGCGGCTGCACGCCCTGGTGCAGGCCGCCCGTGCCGCGCGCGAACGCGCCTACGCGCCCTACTCGAAGTTCGCGGTCGGCGCGGCGCTGCTCGACGAGCACGGCCGCATCCACGCCGGCTGCAACATCGAGAACGCGGCCTATCCGCAAAGCCAATGCGCCGAAGCCTCGGCCATCGCCCACCTGGTGCTGGCCGGCGGGCGACGCATCCTCGCCGTGGCCGTCGTCGGCGAGGCCGCGCAGCCCGTCACACCCTGCGGCGGCTGCCGCCAGCGCCTGCGCGAATTCGCCGCCGACGCCACACCGATCTGGGTGGCCGACTCGCAGCAGGTGCGCGGCCGCTACACGCTGGGCGAACTGCTGCCGGCGAGCTTCGGGCCGGGGCATTTGGGCTGAGTGGCGGCGCCTTGCGCCAAGTCGCAATGGTTTTGGCGCTGGAGTGCCCGGTTGTCGAGGCATTGCTCGCATGAGATGGCGATCCACTCGAAGCCCTACAGCAACCCCCTAATTTGTAGGCGAAGCATCCTGGCGGCGTTGATAGACTGCACGCCGCAACAAACGAAGGTTATCGCGCAGTGCTCGCTCGCTCGATTGCAGGACTCACCACATGGGGCATGCTCGTACTGGGATCCACCGTACTGATGCCAGCGTGTGCGCAGACTCGCCCATACCCAAGCGACGACCTCTGCAAGCGTGAGCAAAGATGCCGCGAGTGCAGCGGGGATGGGTGCGTAAAGGTCGCGACGCCCGCGCCTTGGCCTGAAAGCCGCGTGGAAGGTGGCGTGGGCCCCTTCGTCATGGGAACGCTGTTCAAGGTCACCGTGCCCGGTGGAGCGATCAAGTACACCGTGCTCGCTGATGGTGATGTCACGGTCGACTACGGCTCAGACCGGTGGCTGGGCCTGCAGGTGATCACCGCCGAGGAATCTCAGGTGCCCAGACGCGAGGGCCAGGAGAGCGTCAGACCGGGCGCGCTCGTGAACGCCGACATTCCGCGGATTCTGTACTCGAAGACGTTGAACGACGCCGAGCCGACACACATCGAAGATCGCCGGATCTGGCGCTCCGCGCTCATGTACAAGGGCTCCGCGTTCAACGACTCAACGCAGGTCACCTTAGCCGAGCGCGGCAGCCTAACGGCCTATCTGACTGACGCAATGGTGGCGGGCAACACAACAGTCGGCTATGTCACCCACAAGCGACTCAGGGATTCATATCTGCACGTGCAGACCAAGGGCTTCACGTTCGATGAATTCCGCCGCATCGTCGGTTCCATTGAAGCACTGAGGGAGTGAATCAAATGGCACTTACAGCTGAAGAGCAACGCCATCTTCGAGAGCTTCTGTCACTGTTCTTTCCGCAGGACCGAGGGCTGTACGCCGGTGCCGAGCTGAACGAAGAAACGCTCGAGCAGACAGAGACGATGCTCATCGGAATCAATTCCTGTACGCTGGCGGCCCAGAAGTTCATCGAGGACTTGGCAGGGAATCGGATGGTCCGGGGATTTCTGCGCAAGTCGCTGAATAGGCTCTTGGGTGCGCTCAAGGGCAAGGACGCCAAGTACGTGGGCAACATCGGGTGCACGAACGTTGGCAAGGCGAGCTACCGCAACGCTATCATCGCGACCATCTACTGAGTTGTCGCCGCGAACTTGATTGAGGTCGCGCGCTGCACGCACCTGCCGGGCTCACCCAATTTGCGAGTCTCGCCAAATCAGGTGTGCCTGGTCGACACCAGCCCAAGACCGAGTCACGATCTCGCATGGCCAGCGAGTTGTTCTTGCGACTGCCTGCCGCGACCACTGTACCTACGGCGCCATCGCGCGCTTGAGCGCGCGCGCCACGGGCTGCGGCAGGCTCGGCAGCGAGCGCAGCAGCCAGGGCAGCAGCTTGCGCCGGGCGCCCGACAGCGACTCGGGCACCAGGGCCTCGATCAGGTGAGGACCCGGGTGGGCCAGTGCGTACTCGAGGGCCTGGCAGAAGTCCTCGGCGCGATCGGTGCGCACCGCGTGCACGCCCATGCCCTGGGCCAGCTGCGCGAAGTGCAGCACCGGGGCCTGCAGGTCGAACTGCGCCTTCGCCTTGGGGCCGCCCTGGGCGGCACCCACACGCTCGAGCTCGACGTTGAGCACTGAATAGGCCGCGTTGTTGAAGACGATGGCCACGACATGCAGGCGCTCGCGCGCCAGGGTCCACAGCGCCTGGATGGTGTACATGGCACTGCCGTCGCCCACCAGTGCGAGCACCGGACGCTGAGGTGCGGCAATGGCCGCGCCGACGGCGTTGGGCAGCCCCTGGCCGATGGCGCCGCCGGTCAGCGTGATGAGATCGTGGCGCGGGCAGCCGGCGGTCATCACCCCGAGCATCAGGCCCGAGGTGATGGCTTCGTCGACGACGATGGCCTGCTCGGGCAGCAGGTGTCCCACCGCCTTGCAGACCTTGGGTGCGGTGAGCGCGCCGCGCGGGCGCGCCGGGCGCCCCGCGGTCTGCAGCGTCGGCCGGGCCTGGGCAGCGCCCAGCGCCTGCGCCAGTTGCGCGAGGCAGGCGGACGCATCCTGCGCCGGCGTGCACAGGGTGTGGACGGTGCAGCCTTCTGGCACCAGCAGGCTGGGCTTGCCCGGGTAGGCGAAGAACGACACCGGCGCCTTGGCGTCGACCAGGATCAGGTGCTCCAGCCCGGCCAACTGCACGCCGGCCATTTCGGCCAGATAGGCCACGCGCTCGACGGCGGGCAGACCCGCCCCGCGCTCCAGCCGCGTGGGGAACACCTCGGCGAAGACCTGGACGCCGCAGTGCGCCGCGATGCGCGCCGCTGCCAGAAGGCCGGGCTCACGCAGGGCACGCCCGCCCAGCAGCAGCGCGGTTCTGGCTCCACTGCGCAACACATCGGCGATGGCTGACACGGTGGCGGCATCGGTCGCCGCAGGCGCGGGCGGCGGCACCGGCGCGGCCGGCACGCCGCCGTCGCCCCACGAGACATCGGCGGGCAGGATCAGCGTGGCCACCTGCCCCGGCAGGCCGCGGGCAGCCGCGAGGGCGTCCACCGCGTCGCGGCACAGATCGGCCGTGTCGCGCGAGGTGCGCACGAAGCCCGGCGATACGTTGCGCGCCACGGTCTCGATGTCGGACTGCAGCTGGGCGTCAAAGGGCGCGTGGCTGGTGGCATGGTCACCCACGATGTTGAGCACCGGCACCTTGCCCTTGCGGGCGTTGTGCAGGTTCGCCAGTCCGTTGCCCAGGCCGCAGCCCAGGTGCAGCAAGGTGGCCGCGGGCTTGTCGGCGATGCGCGCGTAGCCGTCGGCGGCGCCGGTGGCGACGCCTTCGAACAGCGCCAGCACGGCCCGCATGCGCGGCTCGCCGTCCAGCGCGGCCACGAAGTGCATCTCGCTGGTTCCGGGGTTGGTGAAACAGACGTCGACGCCGGCATCGGCCAGCGTCTTCATCAGGGCCTGGGCGCCGTTCAGGCGGGCGGTCGACGACATGCGGTCCTCCGGGTGGTGGGTGGTCGTTGCCAACGTGCGCGAGACATGGCCATCAGCGCGCGCCGGCAAACGACCGCGCCGCCGCGCGGGCGGTCAGTATGCAGCCCGGCAGGAAGGTGCCCTCCAGCGAGCGCTTGCCGTTGGCACCGCCGCCGCCGAAGCCCGCGGCCTCGCCCACGCAGTACAGCCCGGCGATCGGCTGGCCGAGCGCGTCGAGCACGCGGCTGTCGAGGTCGGTCTGCAGCCCGCCCAGGCTCTTGCGCGTGATGAGCTGCATGCGGATGGCGATGTAGGGCCCCGCACCACGGCGCTGCAGCGGCGCCGGCGAGCAGGTGCGCAGGCGGTCGGGGCCCCACTGGCGGGCATGCAGGATGCGGCGAATCTGGTCGTCGTTGTGCAGCTTGCCACCATTGGCGAAGTTGGCGTCGAACCCATCGGCGGTGGCCTGCAGCACCGCGGGGTCGACGTCGTGCGAGGCGGTCAACGCGTTCATCCGCGCTGCCAGTCCTGCCAACGTGTCGTCGACGAGGAAGTCGCGGCACTCGCGCTGCATCTGGCGAACCAATCGGTGGTTGCCCAGCAGCGTCTCTTTCAGGAAAGCCGGGAATTGCTGGGCGCGGATGCGCGGGTTGTGCTCGGCGCCTGAGATGGCGAACTCGCGCGCCGCGATGCGCCAGTTCAGCAGGTGCCAGGTCCAGGGCTTGGGCTGGGCAGCCACGCGCTGGCACAGCCAGTGGGTGTCGAAGCCGGTGACCAGCGGCTCGGGGCCGATGCGCACGCCACGGTGATCGAGCCAGAGTGCCGACTTGCACGGAATGGCCGACAGGCCGTGGCCCTCGAAGTGCGGAAACGGGTGCGGGAAGCCCGCCGCGTAGTTCCACATCTCGCCGGCGTGGGTGATCTGCGCCCCCAGGGCGCTGGCGGCATGGTGGTGCAGCCGGCCATCGGCATAGGGGTGGGCGCCGTTGAGCATGGTCGCGGGCAGGGGCCGCTGCCGCGGCCAGTGGGCGCGCACCTGCTCGTGGCTGCCGTTGATGCCGCCCATGGCCAGCACCACCACCGGTGCGCTCAGGCGCACCTCGCGCCCGGTGGCTTCATCCACGCCGCTGGCACCGCACACCCGGTCGCCCTGGCGGTCGAGCGCGGTGATGCGGTGGCGGTGCAGGACGGTGAGCCGACCGCCGGCGCCAGCCTCGTGCATGAGCGTGACCAGGCGGCGCGTGAGCGCGCGCGCCGTGCCCCAGACGATGTGATAGCGCGGCAGGCTGTTGCCATCGCCGTGCCGGCCGCGCTCGACCCAGTTGACGGCCGGCATGAAGCGCACGCCCTGACCGATGAGCCAGTCGTAGACCCGCGCTCGCGAGTGCTCCACGTAGTGGCGCGCCCATTGCACCGCATGGGCATCGGCCGGGTCGAGTTCGCCGAAGCGCAGCCAGTCGCGCAGTGCCACCTCGGGCGTGTCGGGGATCTTCATGCGCGCCTGCAGCGGCGTGCCCACCAGCGCCATGCCGCCGAAGGCCCACAGGGCCAGGCCGCCCAGGCGCTCGGGCGTGTCGCGGTCCACCAGCGTCACCCGCTGGCCGGCGCGCAAGGCCTCGAGCGCGGTGACGATGCCCGCCAGGCCGCCACCCACCACCAGCACATCGCTGGCATGGTGGGTTTGCACGGGAGTGGGTGTCGACTGGGGCATCGCGGGTTGACCGGGCAGGACGGTGCACCAGCGTAGGCGCGCTACAGTGCACGCGATTGACGTAAGAGGACACCAGATTGACTTTGCAGGCCACCGTGTCGATGAGCTGGGTGCACACGGTGCTGGGCGCGGCGCTGCATCTGGGCGTGGCTCGCAACGAAGTGCTGGCCGCAGCCGGCCTGGGCGCGACCGACCTGCAGGCCGAGCGCTGGCCGATCGACCACATCACGCGGCTGTGGCGTGCCGCGGTGCTGTGCACCCAGGACGCCGGCTTCGGCCTGAAGGCGGGCGCACTCGTGGGGCCAGCCAGCTTCAACCTGGTGGGCGATCTGCTGGAGTCGGCCCCCTCGCTGCGCGCGTCGATCGCGCTGGTGCAGCAGTACCAGCGGCTGATCTCGGATGGCGGGCACTTCCAGATGATCGCCGGCGAGACGGCCACCTGGCTGGTGTACCACCCGCGCCAGGGTGCGCTCGCATTCAGCCCGCACCAGATTGAAGCGGTGCTGGCCGCGGTAGTGGCCTTTGCGCGCTGGGTCACCACCCGGCCAGTCCGACCGCGTGCGGTGCAGTTCAACCAGGCACGGATCGGCCCGCTGCAGGGCTACCGTGAGGTGTTCCAGTGCCCGGTGGACTTCGAGCAGGCCTTCAGCGGCGTGCTGCTGGACAACGCCATGCTCGACGCCGCGCTGCCGCAGGCCGACGCACAGCGCGCCCGCGTGCAACAGCAGTACGCCTCGGCACGGCTGGCTGCGCTGTCGTCACCCGCGACGCCCGATGCGCTGGAGCGCCACCTGCGCGAGTGGATCGCCGGGCAGCTCGGCGCCGGCGTGCCCAGCCGTGCCCAGGCCGCGCACGCCGTGCTGTTGAGCGAGCGCACGCTCGCGCGACGCCTGCAGGCGCGCGGGCTCGACTACTCCACGCTGCTCGACACCGCGCGGCGCGAGTCGGCCCTGGCCGCAGTGGCCGAGGGCACGCGCGCCCTGGCCGAGATCGGCCAGGGCCTGGGCTTTGCCGAGCCCAGCACGTTCTGGCGCGCCTTCCAGCGCTGGACGGGCCAGACGCCGGCGCAGTGGCGCCGCCAGGCCCGCAGGTCCTACACTGCGCCGCCATGAACCCCCGCCCCACCCCTGAGAGCATCGCGGCCAGCGCGCAACGTGTGCGCGCCTCCGGTCGCGCGCCCACGGTGGCCGTGGTGCTGGGCTCGGGCTGGGACGGCATCGCCGAAACAGTCGACGCGCCCCTGGACATTGCCTACGCCGAGTTGCCTGCCTTCCCGGCCCTGGGCGTGGCCGGCCACGCCGGCACGCTGCGCCTGGGCCGGCTGGGCGACGCCGAGGTGGCGCTGCTGCGCGGGCGCCAGCACGCCTACGAAAGCGGCGACGCCGCGGCGATGATGGGCGCCATCCGCACGCTGGCGGCGATCGGCTGCGCCACCGTGGTGCTGACCAACGCCGCCGGCAGCCTGGATCCCGCCATGCGCCCCGGCTCGCTGATGCTGATCGCCGACCATCTGAACATCGCGCAGCGCACGCCATTGCACGGCGAGCCCGGCAACGACCGCTTCGTCGACCTGCGCGACGCCTACGACCCCGCGCTGCGCCAGCGTGCGAACGACGCGGCCACGGCGCTGGGTCTCACGCTGCACGAAGGCACCTATGCCTGGGTGCTGGGCCCGCAGTTCGAGACCCCGGCCGAGATCCGCATGCTGCGCCTGCTCGGCGCCCAGGCGGTGGGCATGAGCACCGTGCCCGAGACCATCCTCGCGCGCCACGCCGGCCTGAAGGTTCTCGGCCTGTCGATGCTCACCAACATGGGTTGCGGCATGGAAGCCGAAGCCCTGAGCCATGCCCACACGCTGCAGGTGGCCCAGGGGGCGCGGCAAGCCGCCGCGAGATTGCTGCGGGCGCTGGTGCCGGCGCTGGCGCCGTAGCGTTGCGGGACCGAACGACACGCGAACGGCTTGACCAGAGGCGCTATTTCGCATATTCTGGAAATATAGATTTCCAAGTCCCCCGCCAATGACCTCCGCCTGGGATCACCACACCAGCGCCCGCTTCGCCCGCATGCTCGCCGCCATGGGCACCGAGCCGCGGCTGAACATCGTGCGCCTGCTGCTCCAGGCGCACCCGCATGGGTTGGTGGTGGGCGACATCGCCGCCGAGCTGGGCATGCCCAACTCCACGCTGTCGCACCACCTCGACAAGCTCAAGCACGAGGGCCTGATCCAGGTGCAGCGCGAGGGCACGTTCCTGCGCTACACCGCCCACACCGCGGGGCTGGAAGAACTGCTGGGGTTCCTGTATGCCGAGTGCTGCACGCGCAGCAAGGCGGTGGAACCGCGGCGCATCGTGTGCTGTTCCTGAACACCGGAGAGAACCATGAGCGCGAACCTCGACGTCAAGGATGTGGTGAAGCAGAAGTACGGCGCGGCGGCCGAGCGCGTGTCACGCGGCGGGGCCGGTGCCTGCTGCGGCAGCGCGGCGAACACGCTCGGGCAGTGTGATCCGATCACCTCGAACCTGTACGACGCCGCCCAGGCATCGGACGTACCGGCCGCGGCGATGCTGGCGTCGCTGGGCTGCGGCAACCCGACGGCGCTGGCCGAACTCAAGGAGGGCGAGGTGGTGCTCGACCTGGGCAGCGGTGGCGGTATCGACGTGTTGCTGTCGGCGCGCCGCGTGGGCCCCACGGGCATGGCCTTCGGCCTGGACATGACCGACCAGATGCTCGACCTGGCGGAGGAGAACAAGCGCAAGAGCGGCCTGACCAACGTTCACTTCCTCAAGGGCGAGATCGAACAGATCCCGCTGCCGGCGAACTCGGTGGACGTGGTCATCTCCAACTGCGTGATCAACCTCTCGGCCGACAAGGACCGCGTCCTGCGCGAGGCCTTCCGCGTGCTGCGCCCGGGCGGGCGCTTTGCCGTCTCCGATGTCGTGGTGCGCGGCGACGTGCCGGCCTCGATCCGCCAGAACATGGAGCTGTGGATCGGCTGCGTGGCCGGTGCGCTGCGCGACAGCGAGTACCTGGCCAAGCTCGCGGCCGCCGGCTTCGAGGCCGCCGACATCGAGGTGACGCGGGTCTACACGGTCGAAGACGCGCGCGAGTTCCTCGCCAGCCAGAGCGCCGACATGCAGCAGCTGGCGCACGAGGTGGACGGCAAGTTCGTCAGCGGCTTCGTGCGCGCGCGCAAGCCGTTGGCGGCAGCCGCGGCGAGCAGCGCACCCGCGACACCCGCTGCGGCACCGGCCCAAGCCGGCTGCGGCTGCGGCCCGAAGTGCTGCGGCAGCTGAGCCGCCGCAGCGCCCTCAGCCCAGGTTGCGCAGCTCGCGCATCGCCACCGACACCATCGCCAGATCGGCCGAGTGCGATTCGCCCAGCTCGCCCAGCAGGCGCTGGGCGCGGTCGATGGCGCTGCCGTGGCGCTGGCCCCATGCGGCCAGGCGCGCATCGGCGTCGCCCGTGCTGCCGGCCACGGCATCGCGGGCGATGGCGCCGTGCAGGGCCACCAGGTCGTCGGCCAGGGCGCCGCGCGCCAGGTTCTGCCAATGGGTGTCGGCGGGCAGGGCGTCGATCTGGCGCCGCAGCCGCGGCAACCCCAGGCGTTGCGCGATGCCGGCGTGCACCTGCGCCACGTCGTCGATCGGCGCGCCGCTGGCGTGGGCCAGCTCGGCGATGTCCAGCGCAGCGAACAGGCCATCCGAGGCGGCGATGCGCTGGGCGAGCTCGGCGGGCACGCCCGCGGCCGTCCAGCCCTGGGCCAGCGCTGAACCGGCGGCTTCGGCCACCAGCGTGGGCTCCAGCGCAGCCACCGCCGGCCCGTAGTACGCGAACTGCGCGGGCAGTGGTTCGGCCAGACGGCGCGAACGCAGCAGCCAGGCGGTGGCGCGGGTGGTGAGCTCGTCCATCTCGTAGAGCATCTGCGCCTGCACCGCGTCGGCCACGCGGTTGTCCAGCGCCTCGGTGCGCGGCCACAGCGCGACGTGACCGAACACCTCGCGCGCCACCAGGTAGGCGCGCACCACCTTCGACGGCGGCAGGCCGGTTCGTTCGGACTGGCGGTGCACGAAGGTCAGGCCCACGCGATTGACCATGCTGTTGAGCACGTGCGTGACGACGATCTCGCGCTTGAGCGGATGGCGCGGAATGTACGCGTCGAAGCGCTCGCGCAATCCGGCCGGGAAGTAGCGCGCCAAAGCCGCGGCCACCCACGGGTCTTCGGGCAGGTCGGAGTCGATCAGCTCGTCGTTGAGCCACATCTTGCTGTAGGCCAGCAGCACCGACAGCTCGGGGCTGGTCAGCCCCAGGCCGCGCGCCTTGCGCTGCGCGATCTCGTCGTCGTCGGGCAGGTATTCGATGGCGCGGTTCAGCCGGCCGCGCTTCTCGAGGTAGTGGATGAAGCGGGCCTGCGCCTCGACCAACGGCGCGCCCTGGCGCAGCGTGAGCGAGAGCACCTGGGTCTGGAAGTAGTTGTCGCGCAGCACCAGCGCGGCCACTTCGTCGGTCAGCGTGGGCAGCAGGGCGTTGCGCTGCTTGTCGGTGAGCTCGCCGTCGTCCTGCGCCAGGCCCAGCAGGATCTTGATGTTGACTTCGTGGTCGGAGGTGTCGACGCC
>Ga0154020_10005488_pt1 | contig 14927 bp, 10 predicted proteins | sample Klosneuvirus_201_FD_109709 | JGI IMG/M metagenome (GOLD analysis project Ga0154020, IMG submission 109709) | Active sludge microbial communities from wastewater, Klosterneuburg, Austria - Klosneuvirus_20160825_MG | ecosystem: Engineered > WWTP > Aerobic digester > Activated sludge | place...
ATTGCTAATAAAATCGCGCGGATTCGTGCGGGCAACTCCGGCGAAATCTTCGTGATCAAACTGCCAGCCTTGATCCAGCACCGCAACCACAATACTCGGGTCACCGCGCGAAATATCCCACGCTTGCTCCATGCCGATTAGCGGATAGTGCCACTGATAAGAATAATACTGATCATTCGGCACATAGTGTGCGTGCGCGATGTAATTGTAGTTCGACCACAGCACTTCGTCCTGTGCGCGAAAAAACTCCACACCCTCGCGCGCGGAAGTACTCATCTCAACCCTATAGAAGTCCAATAATTCTGTATAGCTTCCTACCTTGCCGCCACTGCGAGTGATAATCTCGTCTCTCTTCGATTGCGGAACCGCTTTCGAAAACGCCACCAGCACATGATTCGGTACGAACTCGTAATAGGGTTCGCCATCCAAACCAAGAGGTTTCGGCTTTGCAAATACGCACACAGCCAGCGCCAACAGCACAATCAGAACAATAACATACTTCATCAGGCTTCTCCCAGTCTTTTGTTTATAGATCATCATCTTCATTTGAGGCCTGCTGCCTCGAGCGCGCGAACTTCCCTTGTGCACCCAACAGCAAAAACGCGCGTACAAATTCGTCTAAGTCTCCATCCATCACTTTCTGAATGTTTGAAGTTTCCGCGCCTGTCCGATGGTCTTTCACCATCTGATAAGGCTGGAAGACATACGAGCGAATCTGATGCCCCCAAGCGATATCAGTCTTGGAATTTTCAATCGTGGAGTTCTTTGCACGTTCTTCGTCAAGATAGCGTTGGTACAACCGTGCGTACAAAACTTTCATCGCCGAATCTTTGTTGCGATGCTGCGAACGATCCGTCTGACACGTCACCACAATATTGGTTGGAAGGTGGGTAATGCGAATCGCCGATTCCGTCCGGTTTACGTGCTGCCCACCCGCGCCTGACGCACGAAATGTATCAATCCTGAGATCCTCGGGCCGTACTTCGATTTCGGGAACCTCTTCGACTTCAGGATAGACAAACACACTGGCAAACGACGTATGTCTGCGCGCATTCGAGTCAAACGGCGAGATGCGAACCAACCGATGCACGCCCGTTTCGGCCTTGCAATAACCGTACGCAAATTCGCCCGATACTTCAATCACCGCCGACTTGATTCCCGCTTCTTCAGCAGGTTCCAAATCGAGCACGTCGGTCTTCCACCCGCGCTGTTCTGTCCACCTCATGTACATCCGGAACAGCATCTCAGCCCAATCTGAAGATTCCGTACCGCCTGCACCGGGATGAATATGAATAATCGCGCTGCGAGAGTCGTTCGAATCCTTCAACATCGCGCGCGTTTCCAAATCGTCAAACAATACCGCGAACTTCTTCGCTTCGTTATCCAAATCGTTCTCGCCGAATTCCTCCGGCGACTCTTGAGCGAGTTCACGCAGCGCGTCCAAATCCCCCAGCGCCGATTCCACTTTGCGATAAGCCTGCACCCACGATTTGTGATCGGCAATCTGCCGCAGCACCTTTTGCGCCTGCTCTTGGTCGTCCCAAAAACCTGTCCCACCCGACAGTGTTTCTAATTTCTCAATTTCCGACAGCCGCTTGGCGTAGTCAAAGCGACCTCCGCAAGACATCTAACTTGGGTCGATACTCCGCAATCTGCTGTGTCAATTCTTCAGGTTTCATGTCGCTCTATTTGTTCTTTGCCGCGGTCATCGTGCCGCGATTCCGCATAACATAAAGTATCACCAATCCCGCGATAATCAAAATCGTCGCGGGAATCACCTCGGGCGTAATCGGTTCGCCGAGAATAATTGCTCCCGATGCCAACGCAATCAATGGGTTCACCAGAGTGTACGTATTTGCTTTGGCCGCAGGAATTTTCGACAGCAAATACGCATAGGCCGTCATTGCGATAATCGATCCCAGCACAATCAAATACGCCATCGCGCCAATTGCTTTTGCGCTCGGGTGAATATCCCACGATTCACCGATCGAAAGTGAAATCACGATAAACGCCGCCGCTCCCGCAAGCATCTGAATTGCAGAAACCGTTGTGGGCGCAAGACCCTTGCCGTGTCTGCGCACACCGAGTGATCCCAACGTCCACAAAATTGGACAGACCAATGCCGCCACAATCCCCGGCCACTGCGAGCCTGAAACGTTGAGATTGTTGTGATGCAAAACGTAAATACCCGCCGTCGCGAGCAAAATTCCAAGCAAAGAGAACTTGTCAAGCTTCTCCGTGCTTGGAAAAAACAACGCACCCAAAATCGCAGCCCACGTCGGACTCGTGGCAACCGTCAAAGCCGTCAAGCCGGAGTCCATGTACTGTTCGGCAAAGTTCACTAATCCGTTTCCGCCCGCGAGCATCAACACTCCGGTCAGAGCCAGAAATCCCCATTGTGATTTGCTTTTCGGTAGCGCCGTGCGATTCTTGAGCAAAAACGGCAAAAATACCACTCCCGATATCGCATAACGAACCGCGCCCAACATGAACGGCGGAAATCCCTCCAACGCCACCTTGATCACAAGGTATGTAGTCCCCCAAATAATGCACAGCGCCAAGTAAGCGATTACAACCATAGACGACTGTTGTGCCTATGAAAACTCATTAATACTTCTTCTCGACGATGCAATCGGGATAGTAATGCACAAGAATCTGGAGTGCGTTCATTCCCCTGCTCGCCATTTGCGCGGCACCCGCTTGACACATTCCGACTCCGTGTCCCCAACCCGCGCCCGTGAACACAAGCTCCATCGGATTGCCTTGCGAGTCCGTCAACACTTCCACCAAAAATGAAGAACTCTCCAATGCCGTATGCGAAAGCTGCCGCCTGATTCGCAACTCGCGCTTAATTCTAAGATTTGCCAGCGAACCAAGCACTTCAACCTCCATCAAACGACCGCTTCGTCCGCGCCGAATCGGTAGAATATCGTACAACATACCGATATCAACGCCGGTCTTGGTTAGAATAATCTCTTCAAGCTCCGAGCGAAGTAGCGTCGTTTCCCATCTAAAATGTTTGCGGCCATAGGCGCGCGAAACGGGCAAATCCACACCATCCAAATTACAGCTTGACTTGGGTCGTGATTGAATCCATCTGCGCGCCCCTGATTCCGTCATCAAGTCCGGTACTTCCATCTCGCCCGTACAATCACACGGCACGCCCTTACCCGCATAGACTGGCGGTGTCATCCATGTAGCCAGCACGTCTTCCGTGTGTCCGCCGCAAACTTTCGAGTAGTGTGCGTCCACGACAATGCCATTGTTGAACAAAATATTCCCGCGCGTGTCCGTCACGGCTTTTGTTACGGTTGGATTTTCATACGTCACGCCGCTATAGACCTGACAATGCACATGTGCGCAAAGTTCAAACGGATCGTTTAAGTGCTTGATTGATTTTGTTGCGATCACCAAGCTTCTCGATGCAATCGCCTGCGCGCGGAGTGCTTCTTCCGGATAATCTACCGGCATTTCGGTTGCCACAACACCGCGCAGATAGACATCAATCGGAATTTCAGTGAGGGCCGCAATATCGCCCTCATGATCCACATAAAACTCAATCATCCCCTCATAGGTACGGTCTTCGGTGGGCTCATACGCAAATCCAGAATTCATCCGCACGCCCAAAATAGTCAACCGCGATTCTGGTTCTACAGGCACTAACCTGAATCCGTCCGTGCTCTCGTAGTGCTGCTCCAAACTCTGATCGAACATCTCCAGTCTGCCGGAAGACTGCGTCAGCACTTCGCGAACCAGTCGCGGCGCATAATCGAGTTCAAGTTTTGCCAGCAGATGCCGCGCATCTTCTTCAATTTGAAAGTTCCCCACCTGCACACGATAAAGTGTGTTATCACCAATGATCTGCCCGTCGATTTCAATCGGGCCGCCGATCTGCCGCATCGCCGCTTGCAGGCCGCGATCCTCAAACTGTTCCGCTAAGGTCATCGCCTCTTCACGCGTCGTAAACGAAGCTACAAGGACGCTGAACAGAAACTTCGTCGGCGTACTCTTTTCGCGCAGCACACGCCACTTGAGTTGCGACGCGTCCGCTTCGCGCAAAAGCTCACCCGAGCGCGTTTCGATTCGATAGCGGCCGGTGTACCTAAAGGTGACCCGTTCATAGCCTTCCAGCAGGCCGACGCGCACGCTGACTGGTGGTGTGAAAGGTTGAAGTTGCGTGTTCACAGGAGATGGGTAAAGGTTGTTAGAATCTGCAAATCATCGAAGCCCGCCCAGGTTCGATTCTATACTGACAAAAGGCCAAAATCACGATGCTGTTGCCGCGACCCCTAAATCGCACAAGGCATGGAGTCCGCGCACAAGCTCCGTAGCCCGCGACCGCTCTACTAACAAAAGCAATATATTTTCCAAATGAAGCTCTTCCCGAATCGCGTCCCGACAGGTTGCAAGCTCAGCCGAAATCCTGTCCGCAAGCGCACCGACGCCACCTGCACCCGGCCCGAACAACGCCACCAAATCATAGCCTGACTCCATAGCCGGGGCAAATTCCTTGAACAGCATCTGCGGCTCGTCGCTCTGCTTGAACACTACCACAGTGTTTTGTCCCCCGCGCAGGTACAGCGGGAGTACGCCCGTTTCGCGCAGAGTCCGTTCAACAAACGAAAACTCAGGCAGACTTGCAAGCGGCAAAATTGTCGCAGGGGTATGAATTACAGCACCTAACGTCCGTTTGGTCAGAGGCTTTTCGGTGATAATCGTCCCGGCCACCCCGGTTTTGGAGTTTCCGATAGCCAATTTCATTCCGAATTCCGCCGCCATTTCCACCGCCGGAACCTGTAAAATCTTGGCTCCAAACCCCATCATGGACAGGGCTTCGTCGTAGTCCAATGCGGGCAAGAGCTTGGCCCCCGGCACTAACTTGGGATCCGCACTGGCCACGCCGTCCACGTCTTTCATAAACTCAACACACTCGGCCCCCAGCGCCACCGCCAGCGCCACCGCCGTAGCGTCCGTCCCGCCGCGACCCAAAGTCGAGATATTCTTCTCGGTCGTAATCCCCTGATAGCCTGCAATGACCGGAATTTTCCCTTGTTCAAGCACTTCCCGCACCCGCAGAGGCCGGACCTCCACAATCCGCGCCGCCGTGTGCAGTGTGTCTGTGATTATCCCCGCCTGAGCGCCTGTCAGCGAGACCGCTTTGTCGTTTTCAATCGAGTTCAGGGCCAGCGCCAGCATCGCAATCGCCACCCGCTCGCCCGTTGAAAGCAGCACGTCCAGCTCCCGCCCGCGCGGCTCAGGATTCACCGCCCGCGCCATCGCCACGTACTGATCCGTAGTATCCGCCAAAGCCGACACCACCACCACCACCTGCGTCCCGCTCTTCACCCGTGCATGCACAAGCTTCGCAACCTGCAAAATATCCGCAGGCGTCGCAAGGGTTTTTCCGCCGTATTTTTGGATGACCAAAGACATCAATTATTTCAACAAAAGTAATTTCTGCGAAGCCGTAAAACTTCCGGCTTTCATCGTTGCAAAATAGATCCCCGATGCGCACTCCGCGCACGACCAATTGACACTGTGTTCGCCCGCCGCAAAGTCCCCGCGCACAACTTCACTCACTAACCGCCCTTGAATGTCAAACACATTTAGCCGAACTTCACTGTTATGTGCCAACGAAAACGCCAGCGTTGTTGATGGATTGAATGGGTTTGGGTAAGCAGGGGAGAGCAAAAACTTCGCACCAATGGGGTTAACGTCATCTGCACCACTTGGAAGTGCGACTCCATGAACTGCAATTCTAATCGGATCGAATACGGTGTCTGTGGTTATCACAACAGTATCAGTATATTCGATGGCCTCTGTCGGCGCGAACAAAATTTCGAGAGTGACAACTTCGTCTCTGTGTATCCAAAACGGCGCTTGATTAGTAACAGCAAATCCGTCGTGGACAGAGATGCCAACGATTTGCACGCTATCCGCACTCGGATTCGCCAGCTCCGTGCTTCGCGAGGCCGAATCGCCGTTAATCACAGTTCCAAAGTTTAACATGTCGTCTGAAGAGTAGATCGGAAAAAGTGCCGGTGCGATTGCTTTGATCCGATATGTGGTCGGATCTACCTGGTCGTATCTAATGCGTCCCCCATCCAATCTCACAAAGCCCCCACCTTGAGTATACGAGGAGTCAAGTTGAAAGGACCACAGGCTGTCTAAATTCACATTCAGTTCCATGACTTCTAACCCTGACTTCCAGACTCGAATTCTTCCACCAGTGAAACTAACGCTCTCGCTGTTTGATGAAGGTGGTCTCGAAAATCTTCGTTCAGTGATTGTGGCGCCATCTAAGCCGACTTTGCTCAAAATGAAGTCATTGAATCCCTGTATGTTTGTGGCCAGTAACAGCGTACTGTCACCAAGCGGAACGAAATCCCGCAACCACGTTGGTGGTTGAAATGTGCCAAGATCGTTGCCGCTTTCATCAATGTGCAGTATCCGCAAACCATATGGGTTGCTTTCAATGCTAATCAAAACAAAGATGCTCCCGTCAGGTTGGGGCACTATGTTCCGAACCCAATTGAAACGGCCATATGATCGCGTAAACGACCAAAGGAACTCGCCATCCGGGGCAAAACATACAACAATCGCGTCTTCCATGAGTTGCGGAGTGAAATCGACACAACGGGAACCTACAAAGACTCGCCCATCTTGACCAACCGTCATATACTCGACGGGAGTTTTAATCGATCTATTGCATTCGTAAGTTAATGTGTCAGTGAGGTTGCCATCATCGTTTTCGACGAAATAGAGCGCGTTTGCATATGCTCCGGTTACTACTCTGCCGCTCGGAAGTACTCCTGCGTCGCTAAAGTACTCTATAGGCGTGTCCGGGAAATTTGCATCATATAATCGAGTCCATAAGCTGTCACCTGTTGAGGAAAGTTTGAGGATAAATGCATCCGATGAGTCTAGCCAGCCATCTTCAGGCCCTCGCGCTTCGCCGACGAAATACAAGGCTTGCTCAAACGGGCTTTCAACGATGTCACCCAAGAGGAGTCCTTGCAATGAATCATTCTCAAAATGTATCTCGCGTTCCCACTCAACCACCATAGGTTGAGCGAGAGCAATGGAAACACTGCATATCACTATCGCCAAACACAAGATCGCCTTCATCATAGCCTCCTTGTTCGACTGCGGAACCCACCGCATAAAACCAAAACTAAAAGCTAATTAATTTCCCACATCCCACGATACTCCAACATATCTCCTAACCCGCCGTCAAAATTGAGCGTGCCCGGATTGTCGGGCGTCAGCGTTGAATCCGCCGGATGCAGCCACGGCCTCACCGCGCTGTTAAACAAATTCGCTTCTGGGTCATACGTGTCCACCCATCCAAATCCAAACTGATCCGAATACGTCCCGATCAAATAGTAATAGAGTTCGAGCGATTCCGTACTCAAATTATGCACAAATGGCGGATACAAAAATGTCTGGCGCGAACTCCACGACAAGTTCTTCCACTGCTCGAGCGAACCCGCATACGGACTCCCTTCGTCGCGCGGAAGTGTCGCAATCTGAAACTCTCGCAGCATATATGCATGCCATTCAAAATGCTCCGCCGCAAACTGCACGGCTTCCGCCGGAATCGAAATCAACGTATCACCGACAACAATGTCGTAACCCGTCCCATCAGGCGGCTTATCCCCCTCTTCACAGGCAGAAAACAACAGCATCGTAAAAACAATCAGGAGAAGCTTTCTCATTTCAGAAACACCAATTTCTGCACCGCATGAAACTCTCCCGCATTCAAGTTCGCAAAATATATCCCGGACGCAAGCCCCGCTCCATCAATCACAATCTGATGCTCCCCCGCAGCAAAACTCTGTCGTGCAACTTCCTTCACTAATCTTCCGGTTATGTCAAATAACTCCAGCTTAACAAGCTGAGTCTTAGGCAACTCAAACCGAATCACCGCCGTCGCATTGAACGGATTGGGATAGGCCGCAAGCAATTTGAATTCGCTCGGCAACTCAACGGGTTCGACGGCATTCACATGTGACTCAAGTCCGCGCCCTCTCAGCAAAACGGTATCGGCACCCTGCGGATCGTCGCTTTGAAACACAAGATTGACTTCGTAAAGCACAACACTATCCGGTCGAAATGTAATCCACAGCAAAGCATTTGTGTCCGGTTCAACCACGAATGGCCCGGTATTGTCCAAATAAAACGGTGCGGGTTGAGCAATCTCGTCAATATGCAGCGGCAATGTCCCCGTGTTAAACACCGCAAATGGGCGGCGAATACTGTCACCAATCTCTGCCCAATTAAAATTAATATTTGATAAGGCTGGTGTGCATTCGGGAAACGGAGCCTGTCCAAACACCGGAATTGTCAAAACAGAATTCCTTGCACTCGCGTGAATCACAATCGAATCGGAATAGCGCACCAATTCAGTCGGGCGAAAACCAAATTGAAAAACCGCCGAATCCCCCGGCAACACTTGCACAGGTGGAGCCAATGTCGTTGCAATAAACTCCGGCAACTCAATGTCCGTAATTGTTGCGGCGGAGTCCCAAGTCACAAAAAATGAAACTTCCTGAACCGCAACGTCATCCACAGGCACAACACCGAAATCCACTTCAGGAGGCGACGAGAACAAGTAACCCTCATGACCACCATCATTGACATAGAAAAGACACGCATCGATTATTGTATCGCTGATTTGAGTTCTGCCAAGAACAGCAATGGTGCCATCACTTGCCGGGAGAAATCCATAACCTTCTTGAATTACATCGCTCGCGAGTGTGTCCAAATAATACCACTGGCCTAAGGCATTTAATCTGCCTAACACTGCATTACGAATTGGCGCGCCAAAAGGAGTGTACCCTACGGTTCTCAATCCGTCTTCCGACTGCTGAAATCCTTGCACAGAGTTTTCTGGCACGTCAATATTAAGTTCACGAATCAGCGTCCCGTCATACTCTGTCCGCAGCCAACGAAGCAAATTCAGGCCTGGACCGCTATTCAACGCGTCTCTCCAAACAAACTCCCAGCCGCCTTCGCGTGTGTGCAGCGAAGCCGGCCGCATGAACGAAGGTCTATCCATATCCCCATACGTGTGGCTCGTCAAACTGTCTCCGTTGAGGTTCGTCCACAAGAAAACAACATTGTAGCTTGTACCGATATTCATCACCGTGGCAATCAACAGTGAGTCACCTGCAAGTTTTACAATGTCGCCCGCCTGATCGTGGCTTGTTCCGCCGTAGAAATTTTCCCACAACACGTTTCCTGCGGCATCCGTGCGTGAAAGATGAACCTGTTGATTAAATGAAGGACCGACAAGTATGGACACATTCCCCAATACATAGTAGCCCCCACTACCGTCCGGTACAATTGAGTTCAAAAACGAGGTATAGACAGAGTCGCCAAATGTGCGCGCCCAAATACTGTCGCCATCCAGCGAGTACTTAAAGGCGACGTCACTAATCGTGAATGATCCGGTGTCCGAGGGAAGCTGGGCACGGGCAATGCCTACCACAAACTCTCCGTCAAGCGCAATCACTTCCTTGCGAAACGAACCTACTGCCAATATGTCACGCGTCCACAGAAGCTCACGCTCCGGCGTCATCCGCGCAACACGAAACAGGGATTGATTATTCTCGTAAGAATTTCCTGCCAGAACAAAGTCCCCGTTCGGTAACGGCAAAGCAGTCGTGAAATACCCCTCGATCTCGTCAAACACAAACACACTGTCCACCTGCGGTTGCCCGAAAGCACATGCTACAAGCATTAACACCCCAAGGAGCTTCAAACAAGTTCCCTTCCGCGCCAGCGCAATAGGTGCAGCATATATGCTGGTCATTTGATGAGCACCAGCTTCTGAATTCCCTCAAACTCAGAAGTGCGGAGTCGGGCGAAATACACTCCGCCTGCGCAGGTGCTGCATGTCCATTCCCGCGAGTGTGTTCCCGCGCTTAAAGTTCCATCCAGCAAGGTCGTCACAATTCGCCCCTGCACATCAAAAATAGTCAATTCAACACGCGCGTCTCTCGGCACGTCAAACCCGATCGTCGTCGTCGGATTAAACGGATTGGGGTAGGGAGGATGGAGCCTGAACTCCGTTGGCAACAAACTCGCATCATCCGCCGCCGCCGCAGTCCCCGCACCCAAACATCGCACGTTCTTCACACCCGAAATGGCATCACTCGTCACATGCAGTGTATCCACATGCGTCCCCGGCGATTGCGGCGTGAAAACTACCGACACAAGCAGCGTGTCGCCAATTGCAACAGTCGCTGGCCCGCTGAAATTCGCGTGATAATTCTCGGTCGAAGAAATTCCCGTCACAGTGAGCACATTCGATCCCGTGTTCATCAACCCAATCATACGTGTCAAGCTATCACCCACCGCCACAGGCCCGAAATTCAAACTCCCCGGCGTCGCCGCAATATCCGGCACATAAGCCAACAGCATCGCACACCCGTCCCATCCCGGCACGGCAAAGGATTGCGATGCACCAAATAGCAAGAATCCATTCTCAGTCTGAATCATCCCCTCACACCGATCCGCTTCATCCCCACCTTTCACTACTGACCAAACACTGTCTCCATCCTCATCGACCTTGAGCAACCAAAAATCCGACTGCTCAAACTCAATATCCTCAGAAGAGAAGTTGCCCACGATGATGAAACCGGTGTCGTCTGCGTTGACAATTTCTACACCGTCCTCATAAGCCAATCCGCCGTAACTCCGGGACCATACTGTTTGACCAGACGAATCTACTCCAACAACCCAGAGATTTGTGGAGCTTTGGGGTTGGCCCAAAGTCGATCCACATGCGACGATGTGGTTAGGCATCGAGCCGCGCACCAAATCCCTAAATGAATCATCATTTTCGCCGCCAGTTTCCCAACGGTGAAAAACACTTCCGGGCTGAGACGGATTACTTCCCCAAATCAGAAGACCATCTTTGCCATTTTCGCTTGTTCTCGTCTCACCGCAAACGGCGAAATCAATCAAAGCATCTTCGCCGAAAACCAAATCACCTATCCCACTCGTAATTTCTAAATTGATGATTGTCCCACAGCAGAGATACCTGAACAAGCTGTTTTCGTTTTGACTCGAGTGGCGAACTGCGTAAACTAAAATATATCCTTCGTCATCGTCTGGATAAACGGTTCGCGCGCTTCCAAGGGAAACGAACGGACGCGGTTCAGCGTGCCAAGGCGCTTCGCCAAGAACGTTACCCAGTGAATCAAAACTCATTTGAAGAATGTCATGTCCCTGGCCGCTCGCATCTGTATACTCTCCCCAAGCTCTACCCTCCGACGGAAGTTGTGTAATTCGACGCTGAGAATCACTTGGATACCTTCGGCTCCAAACCAATTCCCCTCTGCGATCAATCTTCACCAACAGCGCTTCCCCCGCCATCGCATTCCACTCCCGCGCTTCCCCGCACAGCAAATACCCGTCACTCACCTCAATCGCATCATAAAAATACTCATCCCCGCCATCATCAAACCCAAACGTCCAAACCGAGTCCGGCGGAAACGGCTGAGCAAGACAATTTGTCGTTAATATGATTAAGAATATAAGGAGTTGCATCGGGGCCTCACTTTACTAATAACAATTTCTGCGTTGCCACAAATTCCCCAGCCTCCATCCGCACAAAATACAACCCCGAAGCACACTCAGCACAACCCCAACTCACCGAATGCACCCCCGCCGCCGCAACTACGTCCAAAAGCGTCGTTACCAACCGCCCCTGCACGTCATACACCTTCAATGTAACGTCCGCACTGCGCGGCAACTCAAACTCAATCGACGTAGATGCGTTGAACGGATTGGGGTAGGGAGGATGCACGGCGAATGATTTAGGCACTATCGCCACGGAATCTGTCGAGGTCAGTGTGGCGAATCCGATGCAACGAATCGGATGGGGCAAAGTGTTGGATAAGATGACTATTGTGTCAACGAATGCACCTGTTTGAACGGGCGAGAATGTGATTGGAATTGAATATGTTTCCCCGACTTCAACGAAATGAGGTCCCTCGAAAACGGCATCAAACAAACTTGCATCAGCGATGCTGTCAATGCGCAGAACATTTGAGCCCCTATTGTACACAGTGAGTGATTCGACCCGCGATTCACCGACGATTGTTTCCCGGAACCCAAGAAAGCTTTGCGCCTCAATTACCGGGGTCTTCCCCCACAGTGTCGCATCGGCTATGTAACGGTTCGAAAATGGATTGTGTCTGCCGCCTATCAATAATATCGTAGAGTCAACCGCGATGACATTCAGTACGCTTTCGCTTTCCGTGAGTGTATCCACAAATTGGTTCAAACTGTCGCCGTTTTCGTCCACAAACAGCATCCATGTATCCCAATAATAGTCTCCAGGAAAATCCTGATTATAGTATCCAACGAGAGTATAGCCGCTGTCAGTTGGAATGATTGAATGGAGTTGATCTGCCCCCGGGCCGCCATAATTCTTGGTCCAAACAGTGTCCCCGACAGAAGAGAGTTTGACAAGCCACCCTTGATCACCATGTCCGGTGATTGACGCGGATCCGACCGTAAGAAATCCTCCATCGTCAAGTGGAAGGATGTTGACCAAAAACTTGTTTTGACCCGGAACAAAAAGTGTTCTGTACCACAGGACTTCGCCTGAAAAGCCAATTTTCATCCAGAATAAGGGCTCTACTTCGTTCGCCTGACTTCCAAGCAAAACGTATCCATCGGAGACGGTGATGAAATCATGAACATAATGGGCGCTATCCCAATCAATATTTACGGTCATCAGTGGAAAGCCTTGCTCATCAAGAAACGAAATGTCGGTTCGGTGGTTCTCAAAATTTGAATCTGCAAGTTGGCGCACCATAATCGGCTGATCATTAAGGCCAGTCGTCAAAAAGGCCCTCTGAATATATTGATACTCACCCCATGTCGCAGTTCCGAGGGTGTCCCCCGCAAGCGATAGCCGAATAATCTGAGAACTGACAGAAAAAAGCGAACCGCGTATCCAGATTTCGCCGTTGTGAATCAGTGGGTGTCCGCTGAACGCGTAGGGTTCAAAAGCTTTTCGCCAAAGCGTCTCCCCTGCTTTAGTTACCATGCAGAGCACAGTCGAATCCGGACTGTAAAATTCATTAAGCATTTCATAACCATACAGCACGAAGGCTGAGTCTCCAACAGCGCATCCACTCCGAAATTCGCTGCCGTCTTCGTCTTCAATAGTCTGCGTCCAAATCGGATCAATAAGCTGAGCCGATGCACTCAATGCAATCACAACCATTCCCAAAATTCGAGTAAACATGTTTCCCTCCATGTTCTCAAAGTTAACCGATCAAAGCCCCAACACATCTCCCATCCCATAAAATCCCGCAGGCTGATCCGCCAGCCACTCCGCCGCTCTCAACGCTCCATGCGCAAACACCGCGCGCGAATCGGCACGATGTGTAATCTCCAATCTCTCTCCATGCCCACCGAGCACGAGCGTATGCTCACCCACAACATCGCCAACTCTGAGTGAAAACACCTCAGGCTTTTTGCCAACCGTGTCTTCCACAATTTCCGCAATCCGAATCGCCGTTCCCGACGGAGCATCCACCTTTTTTGTGTGATGCGCTTCCGATAAATACACCCCATACCCCGGCAATGCCGCCGCTGCTTCCGCCACGAGCGCAAACAGCACATTCATTCCCGGAGACATATTCGGCGCGTGCAAGACGGCAATATCCTTTGCGGCCTCGCGCAATTCCTTCTTAACATTTTCCGGCACACCCGTCACGCCGCAAACATAATTCACTTTCGCCTGCCGACAGCATTGGACATTTTCAACAACGGAACCCGCCGTAGAAAAATCAATTGCCACCTTCACATGATTATGCACACCGTAGCATTTGGGTTCAATCATCAAATCATCAAAATACTGCCCCGCACCTGCCGGATCAAAGGCATGCGTAATCTTCAGGCTCGGGAACGTCCGTGCCTCATGCAATAACACTTTCCCCATCCGGCCCGCCGCGCCGAACAACGCGATATGAATCGGCTCACGCGACATTCGGATTCTCCAAATACGCCGCAATCGCCGCGCGAATCTTGCCTTCCGTCTCTTTCTTCACCGGCACCATCGGCAACCTGAATTCGTTGGCAATCTTTCCTAATGCGTGCAGCGCATACTTCACGGGCGACGGATTTGTCTCAAGGAACATCGCCTTAGCAATCGGAGCCAACGTATGATGTGCCAACAGCGCTGAGTGCGTGTCCCTGCGGTCATAGGCCTTGATAATACCCTTGAGCAGATCAGGCGCGACATTCCCCACCACCGATACCACACCCACTCCGCCAACCGACATTACCGGCAAAGTTAGCCCATCGTCACCCGACAGCACGGTCATTCTGCCTTCAACTCTCGCTGCAACTTCACTGATTTGCTCCAAATTACCACTTGCTTCCTTAATCGAAGCAATCCGCGGCAAATCAGCCAGCCGCTCCACTGTTTCTGGCAGCATGTTCACGCTCGTCCGGCCCGGCACGTTGTACATGAGCAGCGGCAAATCCGTTGCGTCGTGTACGGCAGAATAGTGCTGGAACAGCCCTTCCTGCGTCGGCTTGTTGTAATATGGCGTGATGACCATCGCCCCCTGCGCACCAAGCTGCTTGGCTTCCTTAACAAACTCAATCGTCTGCTCCGTCGCATTAGTCCCGCAGCCCGGCGAGACTGGCAGACCTTTCGCAGCTTCTAACACGAGCTTAATAACTTGCTGTCTTTCGTCCCGTGAGAGGCATGAGGCCTCTCCTGTTGTCCCGAGTGGCACGAATCCGTCCACGCCGCGATTCGCAAGATGACTGACCAAATTTTGCAGGGCAGCCTCGTCAATTTGCCCGTTTTTGAACGGTGTGACGACTGCAATCCATAAACCTGTGTAGAAGTTCATATTGTTATAGGGTTTGTGTTTCAAATCTTCACG
>Ga0154020_10005489_pt1 | contig 14926 bp, 8 predicted proteins | sample Klosneuvirus_201_FD_109709 | JGI IMG/M metagenome (GOLD analysis project Ga0154020, IMG submission 109709) | Active sludge microbial communities from wastewater, Klosterneuburg, Austria - Klosneuvirus_20160825_MG | ecosystem: Engineered > WWTP > Aerobic digester > Activated sludge | place...
GCGGTTTTTCTGCCAAGCCGCCACAGGCTCAGGGCAATCACGATGGAACCTGCGATCGGTGTTCCCAAAAATGTCGCCACAACAACTCCGGACAACGGATGCAACGGCCTGGCAGACGGCGCGCCATCGGCGGTCTGTGAATTCGTCTCGACCGGTGATTTTAGATCATCAGGAATTGCAAACGGATCATAGCTCATCGGGGATCTTTCAAAGCAACAATGGAAATTCAGTTATGCCACTCAAACATCGTTCCAATTATACCCGAGCCTTCTCCAGGTCACCCAGCGCGCGAAGTGCTGCCTCTCGCTTCTGGATGACCAAGTCGATCGACGCGATCGATGAATCATCAAGCACACGATCGCCCGCGACCACTGTTTGAGCGATCTGCTCCGGTTTGCGAGATCCCACGATTGCCGACGTCAGTTCCGGGCGGCGGAGTGTCCAAGCAATGCTGACCTCGGGAATGGTCCAACCCAGCTCCGACGCAATTTCACCGACTGATTCCACGAATGCCAGATTGATTTCCAGTTGCGGCGGCTGAAAGCGAGGGTCGCGGCTGCGGTGATCTTTCGCCGACAACGCGGCGACTCGTTCGGCGGAGAACGATCCCGTGAGCAAGCCCTTTCCCATTGGGCTGTAACAGATGACGCCGATGTTCTGCTGGCCGCAATACGGGAGGATCTCGGCTTCGATGTCACGGGCGATCATGCTGTACGGTGGTTGCAGGGACACGATCGGAGCGATTTTCTGAAGTCGCGCCATTTGAGCAGGCGAGTGATTCGAGACGCCAATGTGCCGCACCTTGCCCTGTTTCTGCAGATCGACGAGCGTCTGCCAGCCCTCTTCGATTTCTTCATCGGGTTCTGGCCAGTGCATCTGGTACAGGTCGATACAGTCCGTTTGCAGTCGCTTCAAACTGCCTTCGCATTCCGCGATCACGCTTTCGCGACGCAAACATTTGCCGATCTCATTATTGCCCAGTGCCACGCGACCACATTTCGTCGCGATAAGAGGACGGCTGGCGACAGGAATTTGCTGCATGGCCTTCGCTACCAGCACCTCGCTTTGCCCTTCCCCGTAAATCGCCGCCGTGTCGATCCAGTTGATCCCAAGTTCAACCGCGCGGACAATGGTATCGATGGCTTCCTGTTCGTCCTGATCTCCCCAGCCGAACTTCCAGTCGCCGCCTCCAATGGCCCATGTGCCGAGCCCGATTACGCTGATTTTCAATCCACTGGAACCGAGTGTGCGATACTGCATGAAGAGTGTGACCTTACAAATCAGTGAAACTGAGTGCCGCCTGCTTTCAAATGCTGTACAAAACTGTAACAAACATCAGACAAGAACGAACCAATCGGGAGTCCTATTCGCGGAGAGTGCGTAAGACACTCGGCATGCCACCTTGTCCGTTTGACCCGAGCCAACGGCGAGGCGACCGCAATCGCAGCCTCGCCGCTGGCTCGGGTCAAACAATTTCCGTAGCCACATTCCGACTTTTCCAGATCAGACCTAAACTATTCTTGAGCTTCTGGACCGAAAATGCAGTTACCGAAATACATGGCATGGCTGGAACTGCCGTTGCTCAAGCGGGAGCTGATTGAAAACTCGCACAAGAAGCGAACCTACGTGCTGCGGATTCTGGTCGCTCTGATTTTCATGCTGGTCATGCTGGTGTTTTATGCGGAAGAGATTGCGCGACACAACAACGTGCTGCAGGTTATGGGACGAGGCCGTGACCTGGCGGCGGTACTGCTCGTGTGCAATCTCGTGGCAATCTACCTTCTCCAGCCGGCGATGGCCTGCTCTGCCATTTCATCAGAACGCGAAAAACAAACACTGTCGCTGATTCTGATCACGCGGATCACGCCCGGTGGCCTGATCGCGGAGAAATTCCTGTCGCGACTGGTACCGTTGGTCGCCCTCATGCTGATCACTTTGCCAATGCTCAGCATCGCTTACATGCTGGGAGGCCTAAAGCTGGAGGCTGTGTTTGCCGCATTGCTGGGGCTGTTCACGGCCGCAGTTCAAGTGAATAGCACGGCGATTATGTGTTCCGCATTGTTCCGAACAGCGATGGAGGCGTTCTGGGCGACATATCTCCTGTTCGCCATCATGGGGCTTGGGCCTGTTGTATTGAATGAAATTGGTTTGTTACCACGCATAAACTGGTTCCCGATGGTTGGGAGCGACGCGATTTCAGCGACGTTTGTATTATTTCTGGGCATGTCTGTAGGAGCGATCCAGGGATTTGCCAGCACTTGGGAGGTATTTTTCACTTCGCTTCCGCCACTCACTGTCGCTGCAATAATGCTGGTCATCAGCCGCTTTGCGATTGTCCACAGTTCTCAGGACGCGCCACTCAACTTTCAATCGTTTGCGAAACTTGCGCGTCGAGTTGCATCGTTTGCGTTTCGACTCGCTACGTTGCCATTCCGGCGACTCTTTAGGCTGATCACGGGGACATTACCGATGGCGGACGTTCGTTTGTCCGACGACTTCCGGCCACCTCGACCGTTTCACACAACACAACCCGTTGCCTGGCGCGAGCGGCAGATTTCCGCTCTCTCCGGCTGGCGATTGCATGTCACGATCCTGGGCGCGGTTCTATTCTGCGAATGGTGCTGGCTGTGGGCAGAAGCTCGCAGCAGTTACATTACTGAAGAAATTTGCGTGGTCATGGACATCGGCCTGTTCATCGTGTGCCTGTTGATGGTGATAGGCGTCACCTGCCGGACGTTTTCCTCCGAACGTGAACGCCAGACTCTGGACCTGCTGCTGACGACACCGCTGACCAACCGAGACCTGCTGCATCAAAAACTCGCAGCCGCCAATCGGACGACGCTGTTCCTGCTGGTTCCGATTTTCTTCACCGCCATCACTCATCTGCTCGTGGGAAGAGTCTGCATGTACGAAGCTCGAACGAGCGTACACTACTATTCGGTACACGATGCTTTCTTGTTTCAAACAAACTGGTGGAAGGCCTGGCGTTACCTGTTCGGCACGTTCTCTCACGTGACCCTCTACATGATTCTGGTGAAGTGGGTGGCTGTGTATTTTAGCCTGCGTTTGAATTCGCAAATGAAGGCCATGCTCGGAACACTTATTAGCATCGTGGGATTGTGTATTGTTCCTGCAATGCTGTCTCTTCTACTCATGATTCTGCTGGGAACCAACCCCGACAGCGCTGAACTTCCGATCTGGTACTTGTCATCGCCCGCGATCATCTATGGATTCAACGAGGTTCACGAGTTTCACGAAATCTTCCGCAGCGGTTGGTGGCCTCGCTCCGAGTACTTTACTCTACTCGCTAACTTAGCCATCTACGGAACATTGGCGCTGGCCATTCGCACGTTTGTTATTTGGCGTCTTCCGTCACTTTTGAATCGCCTTGATACGGACGATCGATACTACGGGGAATTGTTGGATTCCAGGGAACCTTTATGACATCAAAATTCATCATCGCAGGACTCGGCGAAATCCTTTGGGACGTGTTCCCGGACGGAGCCCGTTTCGGCGGTGCCCCCGCGAACTTTGCCTGCAGCGCTGCGGGGATCGGCGGTGATGCCGTTAGCGCTTTCATGGCCAGTGCCGTTGGTCGAGATCAACCGGGAGAAAAGGCACTCCAGATCCTGACGCAAAAATACGTTGACGTGAGTTGCGTGGCAATTGAGTCGCAGCAAACCGGACAAGTTCTGGTAACGCTCGATCCGCACGGAAAAGCCACTTACGAATTTGCGGCGAATACGGCGTGGGACAATTTGAATTGGACTCCGGAACTCGAATACCTTGCATCCACCGTACACGCTGTCTGCTTCGGCACACTTGGTCAGCGGAGCGAAACATCGAGACGCACGATTCGGAAATTTGTGACCTCAACGTCACCTGACTGCCTGCGTATTCTGGACATCAACCTGCGACCGCCGTTTTGGGAAGAAAACACGCTGCTCGAATCCATACCACTCGCCAACGTGATGAAGCTGAATGACGAGGAGTTGCCAGTCGTCGCTTCGTTGCTGAAGCTGAAGGGAACAGACATGGAACTGCTTCAGGCATTACAGCGGCAATTTTCCTTCAGATTGATCGCACTCACGCGCGGAGGAAACGGTTCTCTTCTGCTGGCCGCAGATGGAACGATCTCGGATCTGCCGGGCGAGCCCACAACGGTCATCGACACGGTCGGGGCGGGCGATGCCTTTACCGCAGCGATGACAGTTGGCATGCTGAATGGCTGGCCGCTTTCTAAACTTCATCAACGCGCCGCGCAGTTGGCAGGATTCGTGTGCGGACAACCAGGGGCCACGCCAGAGATCCCGGAAGCACTACAAATCGGCTGATGTCCTGTGATGCTCTCGTTCCAGAGCTCCTGCCCTGGAACGCACTGCATGGAGGCTCCTGCCTCCGAAGGCGAAAGTGGAGGCAGGAGCCTCCGGCGCAGTGTGTTCCGAGGCTGGAGCCTCGGAACAAGGGGCTTCGTCGCATTTTCTTTGAGATCATTCAATGCCACGAGTTCTGTACATCTCTCTGATAACCGCCAACTCATCATGCCACGTTGTCTGGGCTGCAGCACATTTAGGATTGGAACAATTGAGGACAATTGTTCTACAATGGCCGAATTCAACGGGAGCCAATTCGGAGACAGACCATGCCAATGCACGACTGGACAAAAGTGGAAGCTGGGATTTTCCACGCCTTTCATCACCGCTGGATTTCCGCGATCAGCGATGCCCTCAATCAGGGAACCCTGCCAGCCGATTACTACGCGCTTCCCGAACAAGTGGCGGCTGGCTTCGGGCCAGACGTGCTGACACTTCAGGGCGGCTCCGGGGACGTCGATGAGCTCGCCGAAGGTGCAACTCTTGGCGGCATGACCACCGCACTGCAAACTCGCCCACAGTCGCGCTTCACCGCTCAAACCGAAGCCGAATTTTATCGCCGCAAGAAAAGTTCCATTGTCGTGCGGCATGTTAGCGGGGACCGCATCGTTGCCATGCTCGAAATCGTCTCGCCCGGCAACAAATCCAACCGAGCAGCGTTCCAGGCCTTCGTTGAAAAAGCCAGTGAACTGCTCGAGCACCGGATCCACCTGCTGATCGTCGATCCCTTTCCCCCCGGCCCACGCGACCCAAACGGGATTCACGCCGCCATTTGGGAACAGGTTCAGGACGATTCCTACCGGATTACCGCCGACCAGCCTCTGACGCTCGTGGCCTACGAATGCGACCAGTTCACGACACGAGCTTCCATTGAACCGATCGCGGTTGGCCAGGCACTTCCGGACATGCCTCTGTTTCTTGAACCCAATGGCTGCGTCATGGTGCCACTCGAAGCGACGTACGAAACAGCCTTCTCCGTCCTGCCCCGCCGATGGCAAAAGGTCCTTGAGTCAGTGTAGAACTGCGGTCTCAACTGTTCCTTCGCGCACCGCCGACTCATCAAGGATCGATCAATAAGTGTCAGATCAGCCGGACTTGGCGTCCTGTTTTCAGGCCCAACGGGCTGACTTATGGCTGGCCCGTTGGGCCGGAACGCAAACGGAATTGCACTCAAACACTGCGTATTGGGCCGCATCCAATTTCAGCGACACACACACTGCGGATGATTCAATCACGACTGTAATTCATCGAGCGATCCTAAGCCAGGTGGTTTTGGCTGCGGCATACTCAGACCTGGAACAATTGAGAACAATTGTTCTACAATGACGGGCAGAAATGCCCGTCCTACAGCGGTTAGGTTCACACTCACATGAAACTCTGGTTCATCTCCGACACTCACTGCAAACACGACGGACTGGAAATTCCGGACGTGGACGCCGTCATCCACTGCGGCGACGAATCGACACATGGAAACGCCTGGATGAATGAGTCCGAGGCCCGCAAATTCTTCGAGTGGTATTCCGCATTACCGATCCCCACCAGAATTTTTGTGCCTGGGAATCATTCCACAGCGATCGAGCAGGGACTGATTCGAGCAAGCGATTATCCGACCGTGACATTCCTGATCCACGAACAGACAGAGTGGAACGGGCTGAAGATTTTTGGCACACCGTACACACCCATGTTTTTTGACTGGGCCTATATGAAGCCTCGATCGGAACTGGACGCCGTGTGGCAGTCGATCCCGGACGACATCGACATCCTGATCACCCACGGTCCTCCGAAGGGAATTTTCGACGTCACCGGCGACATGCGCACGGGAGAACCCGTCCACGTCGGCTCGAAATCTCTCACGCAACACGTCGAGCAGCGCATCAAGCCAAAGATCCACGCCTTCGGCCACATTCACGACGAACGCGGCATCAGCAACTTCGGCAGCATCACCCGCGGTGAAACGCAATTCATCAACTGTGCCTGCTGCAATCTAAGCGGTCAGTTGAAACATCATGGACGAATTGTTGAAATCAAGCCGGGTTTTGAATGACGTAGACTGACGTCCCCTGCTCGCCGCAAACCCGGCGAGTGGAGCGGCGTAAACCCTCCGAGTCAAATGCGGGCAACTCGGTGGGCTGACACCCACCGCTCGCCAAGTTATGCTCCAGGACTTACGCATGGGTGCTTACATTGGAAATCGGAATCGGAATCGTCGGCATGGCGATTCAACTCAACAAAACTATTCAGAGGAGATGACACTTTGAACTCAGATCCAACGGAGCAGAACAAATTGGAACAGTTTGCCTGGATCGAAGCATTGCGTGACGGGCTGACGGAAAGCAATCAGGGAATTCGCACCGCGTCGCTCACCGACGGATGGGCGATCGTCAATCATCGTGGCCGAGTGATTCGTGAAGCGATGAAGTGCTTCTACCAGCAGGTTGTTCGGGAATCGCCGCCTCGGGGAGCGTTTGCAATCCATGCACTGGGTGGCACCGGCAGACAGGAAATCTGCCCCGGCTCTGATGTCGATGTCGGAATCGTGGTTGAAAACATCGAAGAGAATGAACATTTCTTACATCACGTGTCACAGCAACTTCGAGAAATCGCGCCACTGATGCCCGGCCTTCGGGATGTTGTAAAAGCAAATGCGTTCCCTGATCTGGCTGATAAAAAACATTTCGATCTGACGTCTCTGGCATCGCTCCTGGATGCGGATCTGCTGGTCGGCGATGTTGGGTTCGATCATCGTATTCGCCGAGTCTGCCAGCAGCGGGCAGCCGAACTGGGGCTTGAATTCATCTTTGCCATCAATCAGGATCTGCGACAGTTTGATCAACGGTATCCTCAATTGCCAGGAGATGTCGGAGCGTTTCACGTCAAGAACGGAATTGGAGGACTGCGGAACTTTCAAATGACGATGTGGCTCTATTCGTTTGAGCGATGGATTCCGTCCGTTCAGGTTTACGAGCAGGTCCGCAGCACTCGACGATTTGACAGCGAAGGGGCTCCAACGCCCAAGGTGCTGAACGCGGTCAGCATTCTTTTTTCCGTACGTTGCTGGATCGAACAGCGACGAGAGGATCAGCGACGAGAGGATCAGCGACGAGAGGATCAGCGGCGACAGGATCAGCGGCGACAGGATCAGCGGGGAGAAGGGCAGCCAACAGACCTCTCAAAAAGACGTCGTGAAAGTCTGCTCATCGATGTTGTTGATATGGAAGCATTTCTGGAGCGATTCGGGGCTGAGGGACTGACCGGGCTCAACGCGGCCCGCGAGACGATTAGTTCCTACCGCCGCGAGACACTGGATCGCCTGCTGGAACATGGAGTCGTTGTGCCCGAGACCGATGGCCTTGTCGTCTGGGGAGCCAACGGATTGCACATCGGCGTCGATGCCATGTTCCGGGACGCGACAGATTTGTTTTACTCCCTCTATGGAGCACAACAACGGTTTCTTATTCCCATCGACAAGTCCACAAAACGAGCCGCACAAAAGAACATCGCAGAATCGCTGCGCCCGGACGCCGCATTGATTGAGCTGATGGTAGCTCCGGGAGCCATCTATCCGGCGCTCAGGGACTGGTCTGAATTCGGAATCCTGGACAAGCTCATCCCGGGATTTGATCAACTCGCCAGCAGGCTTTATCAACCGGGGCATCGAGCCGCGACGCTCACCCGAGCCGCCCGCGCGATGCAGCGTGTCGAAAGTCTGGAGTATCTTTCGGCGCGAAAGCCTGCGAATGTCGGTTCGCTCGAGTCGTATTTCCTGCGTCAGTACCAGGCCATTGGTGCATCGGCGCTGTGCGCTTTGCGTGTGGCACTGCTCACGGATGAGATTCCTCAAACGCTCTATGACAGCGCGGAACCCTATGCCAGTTCCGTCAATGGCTACATCAACGAATTCCTGACGCGCGTGCCGGGTTTATCGGGTCCCACTTTACGAACCGTGGAATTCCTGCTGTTGATGAAACGTGAGCTGCTGAAGGCTTCGGAGATGAGTGATCAGGAGCAGGTGCTGGAAAGCTGGCGTCAAAAAATTCGCGAGTCGAAGCCACGTGATGCTGCTGACACGATTCGCGCTCTGGCACTGTTTGCCTACGCGGCGTTCGACTTTCACAGGCCTGAAGGAGTCCACCGAGATCGCCTGGACTATGAACAGTGGCAGAACGTGCAGAATCTGACCCAGAATCTTCTGCACGAAGAGTTGGGTGTCGTCGGTCAGCCGTTTCAGGAACACTACTTTGATGAGACGGGGCAGCGCATCGGAAAAATACTGCCAAGAAGGCTCTTGGCCAGCCCGCATGTGGACAATTCCCTGAAGCCGACGTACGAAGGTGCCGAGTCTCTTGATCCACAGCGTGCGCATCGAATCATTCATGCCCTCAGAGAAGTCGTGCATTCGGGGCGTCCAAAGGTCGAAATCAAACGGGCCGATGAATCGTGCCGTTTGACGCTGTTCGCCTGGGATTTCCCTGGATTGTTTTGGCGCGTCGCCGGAGCGCTGCTCGACGCCGATTGCTCCATTCGTTCGACGGATCTTTACGGCATTCCTGACCCCGGTGGGCTGGCAACCGACGGCGATTCATTGATTCCGCACGAGCGACGGTTGATTTGCGACGTGCTGACCTTTGATGCTCCGAAAATTGCCAATGAATCGTGGGAAGAGGATTTGAAAGGTCGCATATTGCAGCGACTTGAGAATCCTCATGAACAGATTGCCGACAATACGGCTGAGATTCTTCAACCGGTGATGGAAGTCCTTTGTCCAAGGCTGACCGATCTCGGAAGTGGGCAGGTGAAATTTTCCTGCCATTCGCCAGGCACGAACAAGGGGATGCACTACGCGATCAGCCGATTGCTGTCTGAGCGAGCTGACGTAAATATCGAGTCGATTGCCCGCGATGGAACTCGCGACTGGCCCATTCCTCGCACGAATTTTTACGTTCGCATTCCATCAAGCGTACACATTGTGGCTGAGTCTTTGCGCGCGGAACTTGGCGAAATTCCGATCGCCGTCGAAGCCTTCTTCACGTCTTCCAACTCGTGAAATACCCCGCGATAGCGCAAAATAAAATCAACGGCCCGCTGCAAGGCTAAGTCCCTGTCCAAAAACAAATCCGAGGAGCCGCGCCCGTCAGGAAGCGGACGTCGAGCCCCGCTTCCTGACGGGCGCGGCTCCGAATCTCGCACTTCTTTTTGCAGGGAACAACCGGCACAGCGGCTACGCCAACACTTCGCGGATCACTTCGCCGGGCGTGATCGGGAACGGGCGGCCGGATTGGTCGTGGAGCAAGGTTTCCGGGGAGTAGCCGAGGCAGTGAAAGATGGTGGCGGTAATGTCGGCGGGAGAGACGGATCCGCTGACGGGGAACGCCGCGTGGGCGTCGGATTCGCCGTGGATGGTGCCGTGGCGGATGCCGGCCCCGCCGAGGGCGATCGAGAAGCAGTTGCCCCAGTGGTCTCGGCCTGCGTTGCCGTTGATTTTTGGTGTGTGGCCGAATTCACCGAGCCAGACGACAAGCGTTTCGTCCAGCAAGCCGCGATCGTCAAGATCCTGCAACAGCGCCGAATAGGCTTGGTCCATGCGTGGCATCAGGTGATCTTTGAGGTGGGGGAAATGATTTGCGTGTGTGTCCCATGAGCCGTTGCCTTTGATTTCTTCGACTCGCGTCCAGTTGACCTGCACGAGCGACACGCCGGTTTCCACCAGTCGTCGAGCAAGTAGAACTGATTGGCCAAATCGATTGCGACCGTAGCGGTCTCGCATGACGTCAGACTCTTCGGTCATGTCAAACGCGCGACGTGCCGAACTGCCATTGAGTAGATCAAAAGCCTGGGCCGCGTGTTGCTGAAATTGCCCGGCGGCTCCGAGGCGATCGATATGACTGCGGGCTCCATCGAGAGTGGAAAGCAGGTCACGGCGGGATGTGAAGCGGCATCGGTTGATATCGTCAGGAAACGCGAGGTCAGGAATTTGAAAATCCGGCAGAGACGGATCACAGGAGATCAGCCAGGGATCGTATTGATGTCCCAGGATTCCGGCGTTCTGACCTGGCCACACGATTTCTCCGTCATTGGCAATGTGTTTTGGCAAAGCGATGGCGGACGGCAGACCATCGCGATCCGATCGCAGCGCCCGCATGATGGCGGCGTGCGACGGTGACAAATTCGGCGCGCGGGAGGTGACGTTTTCCTGACTGAGCGGCAGATGAGGCACGCCGGTCAGCATTTGATAACCGCTCGACGAGTGGGCGTGGTCCTTCGTCACGACTGCTCGCAACACGGCCAGCTTGTCAGTATGGAGAGCCGTCTTGGGCATCAGCTCGCCGACGCGAATTCCCGGCACGACGGAATCAATACAGCCGAATTGCCCCTGGATTTCCTTCGGGGCGTTGGGTTTGGGATCCCATGTTTCATGCTGCGGCGGGCCACCGAGCAGCCAGAGCATGATGACGGATTTTGCTTTACCAAAACCGGGCGATTGGTCTTGCGGCTCGCCAGCGACAGAAATCGACTGGCGAAGTCCGGCCATTGACAGTCCCAGCGCCGACAGGCCACCGATGCGCATCGCTTCGCGCCGTCGTAGTCCGTCACAGAGTCGCATGGGGCGATCGGTGATTGTGAGCATGAAGTTCTCCCGAAAGGCGGGGCGGGTGAGCATTTCGCAGGCAGGAATGAGCACTAACTATCGCACATGGCATCGGCTGGATCAAGAAGCCTTTGTAGAACAATTGTCTCAATTGTTCCGTTGAAAGATGTGGCACACCAAAGGAGGGAACAATTGGGACAATTGTTCGACACGGTTCAGCGGGATCGGTTATTCCCGTTGATGGTGGCCGATTCGAATATGTGGGCATCGGGAGTCGTCGATACCTATACTGGCGGGTTTCGGAGTTGAGTGGATTCTGGTCCGCCCACTCGATGCGCTGAGGAGAGACGATCATTACGGGAAGTGTTTCAGCAGAATCAGAGAGCGTGCGACCGCGGCGGCTGTCGTCCTGGTCGTTCATTGGCTATTTGCTGATGACGTTCCTGACTGCTGTGAATGACAGCATGTTTCGCTGGATGGTCTGTCCGATTGCGACAAATCGATTTCAGGGGAAGACCTGGTCGCTGGGATTTGCTTCCGTCAAGGCGGATGACATTGTGCTGCCGCTGGGACTGTTTGCATTTTTTCTTCCATTTGTCATTTTTGCACCCTGGGCTGGCTGGGTTTCCGACCGCTTCAGCAAACGCACGTCCATCATATGGCTGAAATGGGCGGAAGTGCTGCTCATGGTTGGGGGAATCCTTGCGATTCAGCAGAACCATGTGAGTTCGATGTTCATTTTGCTGTTCTTAATTGGCGCACAGGCCACTCTCATTGGAACATCAAAATACGGCATCATTCCCGAATTGGTCCGACGGAAAGATATCTCGGCCGCGAATGGTCTTTCGGGTGTGGCCACACTAATCGGTTCGATCATTGGGACTGTTGCCGGATATTCACTGGCGGATCTGACGATTGCAAACCCGTTTGCGGGCTTATGTGTGGCTGGTGTTGCACTGGTGGGTGTTGCGCTGGCAGGTGTCGGCGGCAGCATTCTGATCGAGAGAGTCACAGCGGCAAATAGTCTGGTCCGCTTCCAGTGGAACCTCGCAACAGATTCGATCCGCGACCTTAAGCTTGTGATTCGAGAGCGTGGAATTCTGCGAGTGTCGTTTGGGATTGTGTTCTTTTGGTCGCTGGCAGCGCTGGCGCAAATGAACATTCATGAATTTGTGACAAACGAACTTTCAGATGTCACTCCTCTGAGCCCCGGTCCATTCATGGCTATGCTCGTGATCGGTGTCGGAATCGGAAGCCTGCTGGCAGGCTGGTGGTCGAGCGGTCGAGTCGAACTGGGCATGGTTCCCTTTGGGACACTGCTGATGGGCCTGGCATGTATCCTGCTGTACTTCTGCAGCGATTCACCAGTGATGACCGGCGCGATGCTGATCATGATTGGAGTGGGCGGCGGATTATTCAGCGTTCCACTGAATGCGTACATTCAGGAACGAAGTCCGCACGAAAAACTCGGCGCGATTCTGGCGGCCGTGCAGCAGATGACAGCCGTTGGCATGTTATGCGTTTCCGGACTGTTCTGGATGCTGAACTCGCCGATGCACATGACCGCATCACAGATCTTCCTGCTGTCGGGTGTCGCCATCATTCCGATCGTCGTTTACTCTGTCTGGATTCTGCCTCAGGCCACGATCCGATTTTTTGTGTGGTTGCTGAGTCGATTTGTGTATCGCGTTCGAACTTATGGCATCGAAAATATTCCTGAACGCGGCCCTGCTCTGCTGGTGGCCAATCATGTGTCCTGGATTGACGGTGTCCTGATCCTGCTGGCCAGCTCCCGACCGATTCGAATGGTGGCGTATGCTGATTACGTCCAGGGGCGGTTCGCGCGCTGGCTGTCGAATCTGTTTGGTATCATCCCCATTCGCGCCGGAGATGGACCTCGGGCGCTGGTCCAGTCTCTCAACACGGCACGAAATGCATTGCTGAGCGGTCAGTTGGTTTGCATCTTTGCGGAAGGTAAGATCTCCCGAACGGGCCAACTGCAAAAATTTGAACGCGGGATGCTCAGAATCCTGCACAATACGGATGCACCAGTCGTCCCAGTTTGCCTGGATGAATTATGGGGCAGCATCTTCAGCTATGAACGAGGCCGATTCATCTGGAAAAAGCCAAAATACTGGCCCTATCCGGTATCAATTTCGTTTGGACAGTTGGTTCCGAATGTGGACAATGTAGACGTTGTCCGCAACGCTGTGCTGCAACTGAATACGCAGTCAGTGCTCCTTAGAAAGGAACGCAGCATGATTCCGGCTCGACGATTTATTCGACAATGCCGACTGGCTTGGAGTCGCACAAAGGTCGCTGATTCGGCAGGCACGCAACTCACTGGTGGCAAACTCCTAATCGGTTCGCTGGCATTCCATGCGATCCTGACAAAGAAAGTGCTGAGACCAGACTCTGATTATGTCGGACTGTTACTGCCTCCCTCCGTCGGTGGAGTTCTGGCCAATACAGCTCTCACGCTGGCCGGCAAAGTCACAGTCAATCTGAACTACACGCTGACAGAAGATGTCGTCAACTACTGTATCCGCGAAGCTGGCATCAAACAGGTCTTGACCAGCCGGGCCTTCATGGAAAAACGACCCATGAAACTGGATGCCGAGCTGGTTTTTTTTGATGACCTAAAAACCCAAATCAAAGGCACCGACAAAGCCAAAGCTTTTGCTCTGGCAAAACTGATGCCCATCGGCCTGTTATCTCGATGGCTGGGACTTAACCGCATCAAGGCAGACGATCCCTTCACCGTCATTTTTACATCAGGATCGACGGGCGAACCCAAAGGCGTGGTGCTGTCGCAGCACAATATCGCGTCAAACGTGGATGCGGTCAACGAACTGATGCGGCTGACAGCGAAAGACCGACTGCTGGGAGCACTTCCGCTTTTTCACTCGTTTGGCTTTACCGTCACGATGTGGCTGCCGCTGAGTGCCGATCCATCGGTCGTATTCCACTTTAATCCGCTGGATGCCAGAACGGTCGGCTCGCTCTCAGAGAAACATCGCTGCACGATCCTGACTGCGACGCCTACATTTCTGCGATCCTATCTAAAGCGTTGTTCCGTGGAAGAAATGAAGTCCGTCAATCTTGTCATCGTCGGTGCGGAGAAACTTCCTGAGGAATTGCGAATCGCTTACAACGAGAAGTTTGGTGTGGAGCCAACCGAAGGCTACGGCACGACGGAAATGTCTCCTGTGGCGTCGTTCAATATCCCTGATTCCCGCATGGGGGCCGACGCTAAGATCGATGTCGGCACGAAACACGGCAGCGTGGGTCGGGTCATTCCGGGCTCGTCCGCCGCCGTCTTCGATCCTGAAACCGGCGCGATGCTGGGAGTCAACCAGGAAGGGCTGCTCAAGATCAAGGGGCCCAACATCATGCTGGGGTATCTCAATCAGCCGGAAAAGACGGCAGAACTCATTCAGGATGGCTGGTACAACAGTGGCGATATGGGAGTCATCGATGAAGATGGATTTATCCACATCACGGGCCGCATGAGCCGGTTTTCCAAGATCGGCGGAGAAATGGTGCCACATATTCTTGTCGAGCAGGAAATCGCGAAGATCCTCGAAGAAGACCAGGGCGACGAATATGAGATGCAATGTGCCGTGACAGCGGTGCCCGATCCGAAAAAAGGCGAACGGCTGATTGTGCTGCACAAGCCGATGAAAAAATCCGCGCGGGAAGTGACCGATCGCCTGCAGAAGGCCGGGCTCCCGAATCTGTTCATTCCATCTCAGGACAGTTTCATTGAAGTGGACAAGATCCCGATGCTCGGCACAGGGAAGCTCGACCTGCGCGGGGTGAAGAATCTGGCATTGGAGAAGTGCGACGGCTGACCTGGAGTTCATATGATGCACCAGAAAATAGTGGATACTTCCCCCTCACCCTAACCCTCTCCCCCCGTGGAAAACGTGTCAAGTTGGAAAATCAATTGCGGGGGAGAGGGGAC
>Ga0154020_10005490_pt1 | contig 14926 bp, 14 predicted proteins | sample Klosneuvirus_201_FD_109709 | JGI IMG/M metagenome (GOLD analysis project Ga0154020, IMG submission 109709) | Active sludge microbial communities from wastewater, Klosterneuburg, Austria - Klosneuvirus_20160825_MG | ecosystem: Engineered > WWTP > Aerobic digester > Activated sludge | place...
ACCTCGATGGAGAAGTCCTTCGCTCGGCCATCGGCGAGCACCGCGCGGATCTTGTGCCGGCCCGCTGACAACGAGCGATTCAACAGCGGCGTCACGTCGGCGCGCTTGCCGTCGATGAAGATCGTCGCGAACGGCGTCGAATCGATGCTGATCGATCCGGGCTTCGGCGCGCGTCCGTTCATCGGCGGCATCTCGACATCGGCGATCGCCGCGTCGACGGAGACCTCCGCGATCGCCGCATCGATGGAAACCTCGACGGGATCTCGCTCGGCGCGTTCCGCGAGGACCGCGGCGTCGCGCTCCGGCATACTCGCCGTGGAATCGCTCGCGGTCGGATCGCCACGGAACACGAAGTACGCGAGCGCTGCTGCGACGGACAGCGCCGCGATGATTCCGGCGAGGCGAAACACCAGGCCACCCACGGCGGGCGGGCGATGCTCGGTGGACGTTTGATAGCCGCGCAGCGATCGCGTCGGCGCGACGTCCGTGGCTTGCGACGCGACGGTCGAGCGCGCGCGTGCTTCGCCGACGACCTTCGCTTGTCGCGTGCGCTGCGCGGTGAGCTCGTCGGTCGATGTCACGACCGCAGCGATCGCCGATGACGACGCGAGGCCACCGTGCGCCGACATCGCGGCGACGAGCGCGTCGGCGAGATCGGCGGCGGTCGCGTAGCGATCACTTGGTGCACGCGAGAGCGCCTTCGCGATCACGTCGGCGAGCGGCGCGGGGATCGCGGGATCGATCGAGTCGGCGCGCGGGATCGGCTCCTCGAGGATCGCGCGGGCGATCAGGTAGTCGCTCGCGCGCTTGAACAGGCGCTGGTGCGTGGCGAGCTCGAACAGCACGATGCCGAGCGCGAAGACGTCAGCGCGCCGGTCGAGGGACTCGCCGAGCAGCTGCTCGGGCGCCATGTACTGCGTCTTGCCTTTGATCGTACCGACCTCGGTCTCGGACGCACCGCGAACTTTCGCGACGCCGAAGTCGAGCACTTTGACCGTGCCCGCCGTCGTGACGTAGAGGTTCGACGGCGAGACATCGCGATGCACGAGGTTCGCCGGGGCGCCATCCGCGTCGCGCAGCTCGTGTGCGTGGTGCAGGCCCGCGCAGGCTTGCGCGATGATGGCGCAGGCGACGCGCAGCTCCGCGATCCGATCGGATTCGCGCGGGCGCGAGATCAGATCGTGAACCGAGACGCCGTCGAGGTACGGCATCGCGAGGAAGTATTCGGCGCCATCGCGGCCGAGCTCGTGCACCTCGCACACGTTGGGGTGATCGAGGCGCGCGACGAGCTTGCCCTCGTCGAGGAACATCGCGACGAACGCCTGCGAAGCGACGAGCTCGGGGAGCAGGCGCTTGACGACGACGATCTTCTCGAAGCCCGCTTCGCCCGCGAGGCGCGCGAGGTGGATCTCGGCCATGCCGCCGGTAGCGAGGTGCCCGATCAGCTCGTAGCGCCCGAGGCGGGGCGGCGCCGGTCGCGCCTCCGCAGCGGGGACGGAATCGAGCTGGTACGATGACACGCGTCGCTACTATGCATCGGTTCGCACTCCTCGGGATCCTCTTCGTCGGAGGCTGTTTCTTCGACGCGGACTATGGCCAGGGAGGCTTTGCGTGCAGCGATGGACGCTGTCCGAGCGGGCTCGTGTGCAGCCCGGACGATCGCTGCGTGACCCACCTCGATGGCGGGCCCGGCGATGCGGACGCCCCGGCGGACATGATGGTCGACATGATGATCGACGCGATGCCCGCGGCGCTGACCTGCGTGGATCCGGGCGTGATCGCGATGACCGGCGGGAGCGCGAGCGGCACCACCGTCGGCCGGACGTCGACGATTTCGGCCACCTGCAATGGCTCGGTCATGAACGGAAACGACGCCGTGTATCGCGTGACCGCGGCCGCGGGCGACCAGTACTTGGTGAGCATCACCGGCGTGAAGGCCTACGTGATCATCCCATGCAGCATCGCGCCCGCGACGCCGACCTGCGTGGGCAACACGGCCGCGTCGTCCGGCAATCCGATCAGCTTCACGGCCGCGGTGGCCGGCCAGCACTTCATCGTCGTCGATCACGAGAACCCTGCGACGAGCGCCGCGTACACGCTGACCGTCACCAAGCAGTAGCCTGTTGGCCACGTCCCACAGGGCCCGGGAGGCCGTGGGCTGGCCCCAACAGGCGATCCGCACGGCCGAGCGCACTTCGGAGCGGGCCCCGACGGCACGGTGGTTGCTCATCGCCGCGGCATGAAGAGCGCGTGGGTCTTGGGCATGTTCTTGGCCGGCTGTCAGCTCGGTGGCGACGGTCGCCCCGACGGTGAAGGCAGCGGTGGTACCGGCGGTGTCGATCGCGCCGCGTGCGTGGAGGCGATGGCGAACGCGCCGACCTCGGCGCCGGGCTTCGATCCGCACGATTCGCTCCCGACGGCGATGCGCAACACGTGGGCCGCGACGATGCCGCAGGCCGGCGACGCGATGTATCCCGGCGGTCGGTATCGGACGCTGGCCGCGGACGGCGCCGGTTCGATGCACCCGGGGTGCACGACCGCGGGGCTGACATATACGCCCGCGAGCATCCCGAACTATCCGTGCGCCGCACGCGAGTTTCCGTTTCCGACCGGAACGAGCGAGGACACCGACAAGCCGATCGTGATCTTGGTCCACGGCAACTCCGAGTCGCCGACGGGCTGGATGAAGTTCGTGCACGCGGATCCGGGCTCGCTGAACTTTCCAGCTGACACCACCGCGCGCGATCAACTCGCCGAGCTGTTGCCCGCCGCGGGCTTTCGCACGATCGCGGTCGACTTTCGCACCGACAAGATCGACGACCCGAACTCGCCGGAGGGCAAGGACACGGGCAACACGCCGAAGAACGCCGACCACGGGTGGAACGTTCCGATCCTCCAGGAGCTGATCAAGCGCGTGGCCGAAGCCAACCCGGATCGCCAGATCTCGCTCGTCGGGTTTTCGCTCGGCGCGACCACCGTGCGCGATGCGATCCGCCGGTTGTGGATCGAGAAGCAGGACGGCGAGTGGGACATCAACATCTTCGAGCGACTCGAGGATGTCGTCGTCGCGTCGGGTGCGAATCACGGCGTCGTCAGCTTCGCGAAGCAGTGCGGTGTGAACCTCACGATGCGCGGCACCGTCACGTGCCAGATGGGACAGCGCAATCAGTACACGGCGACGAAGTTCCATCGCCCGCTCAACGGTCCGCCGATCGACGGCGAGGACCAATACGGTGGTTGGTGGGAGACACCGTGCGCCGACGGTGACTACGCGTTCGGAAAGCGCAACGCGTGCGGTGATCACGCCGTGACCTACACGACGATCACGATGAAGGATCTCGAGAACGGCACGCAGCAGGACGAGTTCGTCAGCGAGCACGCATCGCGTCTGTATCCGAAGGCGTGCGCCGACAACATCCTCGACGATCTGACCGACTTCGACACGAGCGGCTACTTCTACAACGGCTTCTTCCGCAACCACTACGGCGCCGTTCGCAGCCCCGCCGGCCTCGCGAAGATCACTGCTGCGCTGGAGGACTAAACGTCATGCGCCACATCCTGCTCGCCCTGATCATCGCTACTCCTTCGATCGCGCTCGCCGACATCGAGTTCGAGCCGGTGCAAATGCGCACGGCCAAGGCCACGCCGAAGAACAAGAAGGTCGCCGAACCACTCGCGCCGGCGAAGGAGCCCGTCGCGGAGAAGCCGCCGGTGCAGCCCGCGACGATCAAGATTATCCCCGCGACCGCGCCGGCGAAAGAAGCGGACGAACCGGCCAAGGTGGCGAAGGTCACGCCCGTCGTCGATGCCGATGCGACCGACAATCCGCTGCCCACGCCGAAGCGGGTCGCCGCGAACGAAGGCGCCGCCGCCGTCGAGCCGGCGGGCAACCTCACCGCGAAAGCGCCCGCGATCGCGGGCAAGAGCGAGCGCTGGGTCCAACCGTACGGCGCGATCGCCGGTGGCGTGCACTTGCAGTCGCTGCATCAGCCGCCCGATGTGACAACGCAGACGCAGAACCCGACGGTCGCAGTATCGCGGCTCGGTCTGCGCGGCGGCGTCGGCAAGCACGTCACGTTCGCGAGCGAGTTCGAAGCCGCGCTCGGCGGACCGATGGGCTACGGCTCGTCGGTGTGGGAAGGGCAGGCGGCGATCGCGATCCGCGATCAGTTTGTTCGCTACGAGCACTCGGGCTTCGCGATCGCAGCGGGACGCATCGCGGACCCGGCGAGCTACGACTACATCTCGGCGAACCTCGGCGACTTGCTGTACTCGGATCTCTACACGCGCGACCCGCTGCTCTACTCGGGCGCCGATCGCGGCAACGGTCTCTACGCGAGCTACAAGCTCACGAACCACGTCACGCTCGGCGCGACGTTTCACTCGACGAATCCGACCGGCATCACCGGCACGCTCGCCATCGGCGGCAAGCTGCAGCCGTTCGATCGTCCGTTCTACCTCGCCGCCGCGCAGGTCGGTAACTCGCAGAACAACCTGCCCGACCAGAACCTCCACATCTACTTCGGCTCGCCGTCGGTGATGTTCTCGTCGGAGTTTGTCGAAGCGAAGGCCGAAGTGCAGATGTACTCGCTCGATACGCAGCAGTCGATCGAGGACGATCAGACGATCCGCGGCTACAACCTGCGCGCCGGTGTGCGCGGCCGCATCCCGACGCGTATCGGTCGCGTGTCGCCATACCTCAACATGTCGCGCAACAAGAACGAGATCCTCGATCCGATCGACTCGAAGTATCGGCTCCCGGATCTGTTCCGCAGCTACACGGTGTCCGCAGGCACCGACGTCGATATCGCGAAGAAGAGCGGCATCGGCGCCTCCTATGCCGTGGTCGATACGCGCGAGCCCGAGCACCACATGCGCGAGCACTATCTGAACCTCGGCGCGAGCTATTTTATCGAGGACAGCTTCGCGGTCAGCGTGCGCGGATCGATCTTCGCGCAGCAGATCAGCGGCGAGATGATGACGACCGGCGCACGCTCGGTGTTCGTGACGGCGCGCCTCGTCCTCGACTAGCGAGGGCGACCTGCGATATCGTCGACACGATGAGCTCGCTCGAAGCGGCGTTGCAACGCGCACTGGCCGTCAGGCTGAACCTCCAGATCAGCCTCTCGCAGCTGTCGATCGTCGAGGAGTCGATGGACATCCACCTCGACCGATGGCTCGAACACTTGCCGACGCCACCGGAGATGCCCAACGGCGCGGGCGTCAGCTATCTCGCGATGCTCGGTAGCGATCTGCGTCGCGTGTGGTGGGGCGCGTGGGGCCACCCCGACGGCTTCATCCCGAAGATGGCGGACTACTTCAAGCTCTGCAACATCGCGAAGAGCGACGCGACGCTCCTCGACGGCATCGGCGAGCAACTCGAGCCCGAGCTCGTCGGTTCGTGGATCGGCGTGTGGGGCGGGAAGGTGACCACCGGTTGGCACTTCTGGGATCAGCGTCCATGGGCGGCGATCGAATCGCTGTTCGGTACGCACGAAGCGAAGTACCAGCTGAAGAAGTTCGTCGAGGACTCGAAGATCGATCACATCGATCGGTTCACGCAGTCGATCGGCGATTCGCCGTACTCCGAGGTCGAGCTCGCGATGCCGGGCGACACGGTCGACGCGCAGGTCACGAAGCTGTCCGAAGCGTTCAACCACTTCACCGGCGCGCCGCTCGCGTCCGCGCTCGTCGAGCGGTTGCGTGCGATCACGCAACCGCAGTTCGCGATCGCCGTGCGCATTCGCGGCGGCAAGATCGCTCGCATCGGTGCGCTCGCGCCGGGCGTGGCGATGCCGGACATCGAGGCCCTGTGCACGGACGCGCAGGTCACCGTCGATCCGAAGCTGCACAAGATCATCGGCGCGCTCGGCGAGGGCATCGCGCGCGTCGAATATGGCCGCGCAGGTGATCGCGCCGGCGTCGACGTGTACATCGAGCCCGCCGACAGCGCGCCCGGACCGAAGCGCGAGACGCCCGCGACGCAAGCGAACTGATCGTGCCGGCTCGCGATGGATATCTCCTCGCGAGCGACGACGCGCTGATCGCGCAGTCCGAGGTGGACCGCTATCGCGCGTCCGGACCGGGCGGACAGCATCGCAACAAGACCGAGAGCGCGGTGCGGTTGCGGCACAAGCTGACGGGCGTGTCCGCCATCGGCGAGGACAGTCGATCACAGAGCGAGAACAAGCTGCACGCGGTACGGCGACTGCGCTCCGCGATCGCCCTCGAGGTGCGCGAGCCGCTGACGCTCGAGGGCTACGTGCCATCCGCGCGGCTCGCGGCGTTCGTCGCGGCGGGGACCGCGCCGCTCGGTGCGAAGACGCGGTTGACCGGCACGTACTGGGCGGCGATCGCCGAGCTGCTCGATCTGCTCGTCGCGGGAAGTCTCGAGATCGCGATGACGGCGCACCGGCTCGGCATCACGACGGGCGCGCTGTCGAAGCTGCTGCTGCACGACGAGCAAGTGGCGCGCGTGGTCAACGATGCGCGGCGCGCGAAGCAGATGCGACCGCTGCGCTAGAACGATCCAGCGAAGAGGGGGAGCACCGTGGTGCCCGTCGAGAGGCGAGGGGCGGGCATCGCGAGTTGCGGAGGCGACGACCACTCGCGAGTCAGCGTGAACCCGAGCGACGCGCCGAACGCTGGCAGCACGAGCACCGAGAGCCACGCGACGCCTTCGTTACTGGCGTTCTGCGCGATCGCGAACCCGGCGACGAGGCCGAGCGTGGAACCAGCTACGGTCGCGGTAACGGAACCGTCGACTCCGTTGCGTGCGCCGAGGCGATAGGCGACCCAGCTCGTCGTGGCGACGACACCGATGCTGGCGCCGACGAGCGCGCCGATAAACGGCTCGTTGCACTCGATATGCCCGCAGCCCGACGCACCGGCCGAGAGCCCCCAGCCGATCAGTCCACCTGCGAGCCCACCGCCGAACGACACGATCGGCCCGAGCAGCGTGTTGCCGACCATGTATGCCCAATTGACCGGCGGATCGATCGGGCGCACGAGTGGTGCAGCAACTGGAGCGGGATCGATCACCGGCGCGAGTCCTGGCTGCGCGAGCGCGGTGCCGCAGGTGAGTAGCACCGCGAGCGCGATGCGCACTAGAACGATCCGCCGATCACCGGCACCGAGGTCGTGGGATCGCTGATGCGCGTCGCCGACGGAACCGCGACCTGCGTCGACCCGGCCGGATCCAGCGTACGGCGTGCAGCGTTGAACCCGAGCATCGCACCGAGGGTCGGCGCGCCAACGATGATCGCGATCGCGACGGCCGGGCTGTCGATGTCGCTCTCGATCGCCATCTTCCATCCGATGACGGCACCGGTGATCGAGCCCGTGATCGTGAGACCGAGCGAGTAATCGGATCCCGCGTTGTCGCCCGCGAGCACGACGCCCGCGGTGGAGCCTGCCACGATGCCGATGCTCCCGAACATCAACGCGCCGATCGGTACCTCTTCGTCCTGGATGATGCCCATGCCGATGACGCCACCGAGCAGGCCGAGGCCGGCTCCCATCACGGTGCCGAGGAATGCCTGTCCCGCGATGTTGCGACCGCGATCGATCGGCGCCGAGCGTGCGTAGGTCGCGGCCGGTGTTCCGGTCGGACGGCGCAAGATGCTGGGCATCTCCGGGTCGACCGGATCTACCGCGTAGACGCGCGGCTTCGGTTTGCACGCGGTGATCGACGGATCCGTGGAGACCACCGCGGCATAGAAGTCAGGGTCCTGGCGTTGGATCCTTGCCGCGAGCGTTCGAGCGCCGACGCAGTCGCCGCGAACACCCGCGACGTGTGCGCCGCGCGCGAGGCTGAGGACTTCCGGTGATGTGGACGTGGGCATCGCCTGTACGGGCCCGGCCGGTTGTGCGCCGGGCTGTGCGAGTGCAGCCGCTGGAACGAGCAGGAACGCTGCGATAAGCCAACGCATCCGGTGATCTCGTGCACGGCACGCGCCACTCGATTCGTGGTGAAAACCTATCAGCGTACGGCGCGCAGCACCGACGGTGGGAGCACCGCACGCACCTGCATCCCGCCCGGTACAGCGCTGCCCTCTAACCACACCACGCCGGCCTTCTTCAGCATCAGCGCCTCGCCATGACGCGTATCGCCGAAGGCAAGCCACGCGACGAGCTCTCCGAGCCACGGCTCGTGACCGACCACCGCGGTGTCTTCGCCGCGCTCCGCGATCAGCGCGAGTAGCTCCGCGCGGGGCGATTGGATGAGCAGGTCCGTGATGATCGGATCCGCATCGCAGATCGAATCGAGCATCGCAGCGGTCTCCCTCGCGCGCACCCAGGGGCTCGACAGCACGCGATCGAAGCGGATGTCCAAGCGGCGCATCCCTTTGACCGCCCGCTTCGAGCGCTGGATCCCGTCTTCTGTCAACGCGCGAGTCCCATCGGCCTGACCCGGACGCGCTTCCTCGGCGATCGCGTGACGGACCACGTAGAGCTGCATGCAGCGACTCTATCAGTCAAGACAGTGCGCGGTCGGTCGCTGGGACAGCCCAGTCGCGCGCGGCGAGCGTGGTAGACAAGCGCATGGCCAAGGACATGATCTGGCGCCTCGGCGACGAGTACGCCGGCGTGCCACTCGATCCGATCGATTGCGACGCGGATCCGATCGTCGAGTTTCGCGCGTGGTTCGATGCGGCGGTCGCGGCACAAGTCCCGTCGGTGAACGCGATGACCCTCGCCACCGTCGACGAGAACGGCCGGCCGTCCGCGCGCATCGTGCTCCTCAAAGAGATCGATGATCGTGGCTTCGTGTTCTTCACGAACTACGACAGCCGCAAGGGCAAGCAGCTCGCAGCCAACCCGCACGCCGCGCTTGTCGTGTTCTGGGAGCCGATGCACCGGCAGGTCCGCGTCGAGGGCAGCGTCGAGCGGATCACCGGCTCCGAATCCGACGCGTACTTCGCCACGCGGCCTCGCGGCTCGCAGCTCGGCGCCATCGCATCGCCCCAATCGCAGCCGATCAGCTCGCGCGCTCTCCTCGAGGATCGCATCGCGGCACTGTCGGCCACGCTCGCGGATGCCACGCCCCCGCGCCCCGAGCACTGGGGCGGTTATCGCGTCCTCCCCGAGCTCGTCGAGTTCTGGCAGGGCCAACCGTCCCGCCTTCACGATCGCGTCCGCTACACCCGCGGCACCGGAACCTGGTTGCGCGATCGCCTCGCACCCTGATAAGCAGCGCGTCCATGCGCGCGTACGTCGTGTCTGTTCTGGCCCCGGTGCTCCTCGCTGCCTGCACCGCCGAGGGCGTCTCGACCGACGAGCACGCGATCATCGGCGGCACTCGCTCCGAGGGCAACGCGGCCACGATCATGCTCGTGGGCTATCCGCCCGATCGCTCGGTGATCCACACCTGCACCGCGGTCATGATCTCGCCGACCGTCGCGCTCACGGCCGCGCACTGCATCGACTCGCCGACGCACCCGAACTACGTGTACGGCGTGTTCCCGGGTGACGACGCGTCGCCGTATCCGTTCCTCGTCGATCTCGAGCCGCACCTGTTGCCGGTCGCGTCGGTGCATCCACACACGCAGTACGACGATCAGCTGCCGTTCTACGCGGACATCGGCGTCGTCGTTCTCGAGAACGCACTGCCGGTCGCGCCGCTGCAGATCCGCCGGCTGCCGTTCGATCAATCGCTCGTCGGCCTTCCGGCGCTGATCATCGGCTACGGCCAGACGACGTACATGCAGAACAACTCGACGCGCTACGAGGCGATGACGAACGTCAGCGGGATCGAGAACGACACGATCATCGTCGGCGACACGTCGAAGCGCTCGTGCCTCGGTGACTCCGGCGGGCCCGCGATCATGAACAACATGGTCGTCGGTATCGACTCGTACGGACCCACGGGCTGTGGCGGGCCGGCGCACTATCGGCGCGTCGACTCGTTCCTGCCGTTCATCGATCAGTACGTGCCGCCGCCGGCGGGGTCCGATGCGGGACCGCAGCCCGGCTCAGACGCGGGCACCGATCCCGGTGAGGACGAAGGTGGCGGCTGTTCGTCAGGTTCGTCCTCGTCCTTGCTGCTCGGCCTCGCGCTGGCGCTGCCCTTGGGCCTGCGCCGCCATCGCGCGCGTCGCTGAGTCGCGCGTTCGCGCGCGAACGGCGCCGTGGATATGGCGCGTGGTTCGCGAGCACGCGTGCCGCGAACGTCGTTGCGTCGGGTGCGTTTCCCAGACTGCGTCGGATGCGTTCCCAGACTGCACGCTTGCTGGTCGCTTTCCGCCGGTAGGTGGCCGTCGTCAACCCGCTGCGCTGCCGCCACTCCCGTCCTCGCGTAACACGGCGCGGCCATTGAGGTTCGAAGGTTCGCCTTGACATAGTGTCGATACGACACTAACAAAGGTGTACGATGAACACTAAGTCGAACGCCGTGCTTCGGGGCGGAGCAGCTGCGGTCACGGGCGCGCGCCATGTACGGATCGGGCGCAACGGGCAGGACGCGGCCGCGGTGTGGATCGGCGATGTAAATGTTGGCGCGAGCGCGCGGACGATCGCAGCGGATGCCTCGGGTGCTGGCACATCGGGTGCTGGCACGGCACCGGATGCATCGGGTGCCGGCACTGGCACATCGAATGTTGGCGCGTTGTCCGCAGGCGCGATCGTCGTCTGCGATGGATGCGGATCGGGCGAGAGCTCCGAGGTGGGCGCTCGATTGGGCGCGCGGCTCGTGCTCGGCGCGATATCGAAGCGGCTCGGAGAAACTGGGGACGGACCCCGGTTTTCGCATGCGGCCTTCTGGGCGGACGTTCGCGCCGAGGTGATCGAGGCGCTCGATCGACTCGTCGCGGCGATGCCCGGGCCGCGCGAGCAGATCGTTCACGACTACTTCCTGTTCACGACGGTGGCCGCGGTGATGGTCGACGACGCGATCGCCGTGTGGGCGATCGGTGACGGCGTGTACGCGATCGACGGCCGCGTTCGCGAGCTCGGTCCATTCGCGAACAATCAGCCGCCGTATCTCGCGTACGACCTCGTCGGCAATCCGCAGATCGCGCATCTGGAGATCGCGCGCGGCAACAGCGTGATCGTCGCGACAGATGGCGTGGGCGAGGTCGGCTTGGATCACTTCGCGGGTATCGATCGGTTCGTCACGCATCCCGATGCACTCCGCCGGCACCTCGCCCTGCTGGCGCGCGGCGACGAGCGCATCGATTGGACCGCGCGTCGCGTGGTGCGGACGCCGGCGGCGCTGCAGGACGATGGCGCGGTCGCGATGCTCGTGCGCACGAGCGAGGGCGTGTCGTGAATCGCACCGTGTGGATCGATGGCGCGCGGATCGCGCTGCAGCCCGCCGCGTTGTTCGGACAGGGCGGCGAGGCAGAGGTCTATGACCTCGGCGATGGCCGCGTCGTGAAGTGGTGGAAGCCCGCGGACCACCCGGACTTCGATGGCATGCCCGCCGCGCAGGATGCCGCGCGCGAACGGATCGCGATCGGCGCGAGCAAGCTGCGCGCGTTGCCCGCGTTGCCGGCGGGTGTCGTCGGACCGAGCGGGCTCGCATTGGCGGGCAAGAAGTCGACGCAGGTCGTGGGCTACGTGATGCCGAAGGTGAGCGGCGTGCCGCTGCACTCGTACGGCGAGCCGAAATGGCGGCGCGACAACGTCATCGACGGTGCGGACGTCGTCGCGGCGCTGCTCTCGCTGCACGATGCGATCGCGGGGTTGCATCGCGCGGGGATCGTCGTCGGTGACTGCAATGACTTGAACGTGCTGGTCGACGGACGCCGCGTGCACCTGATCGACGTGGACTCGTATCAGTTCGGTGCGTTCGCGTGCTCGATGTTCAGCGAGCGATTCGTGGATCCGCGGTTGTGCGATGCGCAGGCGTTGGTGCCCGTGCGGCCGCACGATCCGGCGAGCGACTGGTTCGCCTTCGCGGTGATGGCGTTTCGCACGCTGCTCGGTGTCGGGCCGTGGGGCGGCGTGCATCAGCCGAAGGATCTGGCGGCGAAGTGCCCGCCGACGCTGCGTGCGTTGCGGCGCGTCTCGGTGCTCGCGAACGACATCGTGTATCCGCGCGCGGCGCGGCCGGTGGGCATCTTGCCCGACGAGCTCGTCGACGTATTCCGCGGCGTGTTCGAGCGCGATCAGCGCGGTGTGTTTCCACGGGTGGAGCTCGAGCGGCTGCGGCTGCGGCGATGCTCGTCGTGCGGCGAAGAGCACGGTCGCGTGCGATGTCCCGCGTGCACGACGGTGGCGCACTTGCCGCCCGCGGTGGTGCACGGCCGGCTCACGTGGCGCGTGATCGCGCCGAGCGACGTGGCGTTCGCGAGCTACGAGATCACGGCCGCGACGAAGCCCGTCTGGCTCGCGGGCGATGCGCTGATGCGCGCGACGCGGATCGGGCCCGAGCGCATCGGCAGCGTGTTGCCGCGACAGACGCGCGCGTGGGCGAGCGAGAAGCTCGGCGTGGGCTTCTATCGCGCGGGCGGCTATGCCGTCGGTTTCGTGTTTCGCCCGGGTGGCGGCGTGCTCGACGATCGCGTCGCGCTACCGAAGCTGCGCGGCCAGCTCGTCGATGCGCACGCGACGATCGGCAACGATCGCGCGTGGCTGTGGTTCACCACGGTCGATGCGGGCCGGCTCGTCACGACCTGCGTCGTCGTCGGTGCGGACGCGCGCGTGATCGCGAGCGAGACCTTCGCGGATGCGCCGTGGGTCACCGGCATTAGCGGTGCGTGCGCCGCGGGACCGCACCTGTTCGTGCCGACAGATGACGGCATCGCACGCATCGAGATCGTGCAAGGCACCATCACACAAACTCGGACGTTCGCGGAGACGGCACCGTTGGTGTCGGCTTGCGATCGCCTGGCCCTCGACAACGCGGGTGGCATCGACGTCGTTCGTCGACGCGATGCGATTCGCCTGACGCTCACCTGAAAGGACATGCACATGGTTCGCAACACGGTTCCTCTTCCCATCCCCGCGCTGTTCGACGGCAAGCGCGCCGCCGACTACGCCTACCGTCCCGACGCTGCAAAGGTAGCGGCGGACGCGCAGGACTGGCGGGCGAAACACGCGCTCAAGCCCTCCGCCTCCGACGAGACACGCTTGCATCTGCTGCTCATCGACGTGCAGAAGGACTTCTGTTTTCCCGAAGGGTCACTGTACGTCGCGGGACGCTCGGGTATCGGCGCGATCGATGACTCGCGCCGCATCGCCGAGATGATCTATCGCAACCTCGGTGCGATCACCGACATCACGACGACGCTCGACACGCACCTCGCGTATCAGATCTTCTTTCCGAGCTTCTGGCTCGACCAGGCCGACGCGCCGCTCACGCCGTATCGCGTGGTCACGTCGGATCAGATCCAAGCGGGCGAGGTGCGCCCGAATCCCGCGATGGCGAAGTGGCTGTGCGGCGGCAACTACACGTGGTTGTGCAAGCAGGCGCTGCACTACACGAAGGAGCTCGAGAAGGCGGGCAAGTACCAGCTGTACCTGTGGCCACCGCACTGCCTGCTCGGCTCCGATGGTCACGCTCTCGCGGGCATCATCCACGAAGCGCGGTTGTTCCACGCGTTCGCGCGCACGTCGCAGTCGAACGTGGAGGTCAAGGGCGGCAATCCGCTGACCGAGAACTACTCGGTGCTGCGCCCCGAGGTGCTGTCGCGCTTCGACGGTGCGGCGCTCGCGCAGCGCAACACCCAGTTCGTGTCGACGCTGCTGTCGGCGGACGCGGTGATCATCGCGGGGCAGGCCGCGAGCCACTGCGTGAAGAGCACGATCGACGACCTGCTCGACGAGATCGCCGCGCAGGACATGACATTGGCGAAGAAGGTCTACCTCGTCACCGATTGCATGAGCTCGGTGACCGTTCCCGACGGCAAGGGCGGACTCGCTGCGGACTTCACGCCGCAGGCGGACCAGGCGCTCGCGAAGTTCGCGAACGCCGGCATGAACCTCGTGCGCTCGACCGATCCGATTTCAAGCTGGCCGGGCATCCGGCTCTAAAGGAGAACGACATGGCGAAAGATGATGACGACAAGGCGAAGAAGCTGCTCGAGGACGCGCACGCACAAGGCGCGCTCTCGGCGAAGGCGCTCGCGACCCTCGACGTGGTGGACGTCGGTGCGCAGATCCAAGCGGGGCTCGGCGTGACGATCGACGACGTCGCTGCGAGCGAGGTCGTGCTCGTGACGATGATGCCGGACGATTCGTCGTCGATCGCGGGTGCCGGCAACACCGACGCGGTTCGCGATGGGCACAACTTCGTGCTCGACGCGCTCGGCGGATCGAAGCAGGCCGGCGAGGTTCTCGCTCACACGCGGTACCTCAACGGCTTCGTGCTCACGCCGTACACCGCGCTCGATCACGCGGTGAAGATGACGAAGCAGAACTACCATCCGAACCTCGGGACGCCGCTCTACGATCAGACGTGCGTGGTGCTCGGTACGGTGATCGCGAAGGCACAGCAGCTCGCGCAGGCGGGCATCGCCGTTCGCACGGTGACGCTGATCATCACCGACGGTGGCGACTACGGCTCCACGCGCTGTCGCGCCGACGACGTGAAGGCGATCGTCGCGGACATGCTCGCGCAGGAGAATCACATCGTCGCGGCGATGGGCATCAGCGACGGCACGACGGACTTCACGTCGGTGTTCCAGGCGATGGGCATCCCGGACAAGTGGATCCTCACGCCCGGCAACAGCGCGAGCGAGATCCGGAAGGCGTTCGCGGTGTTCTCGCAGAGCGCGGTTCGTGCGTCGCAGGGCGTGCAGTTGGGCGGCTTCTCCAACTAGATCGCTTATGCTCCGCGCATGGACGGTAACCATCCCTTTCCGTATGTAGGGAGCGGCACCGCGGCAGCGCGCAAGCACATGGAGCTGTGGGTGTGCTTTCGCGACGACGTTCCGAAGACAGCGCGCAAAGCGATCGAAGCGAAGGTGCCCGAGGTCGTCGG
>Ga0154020_10005491_pt1 | contig 14925 bp, 15 predicted proteins | sample Klosneuvirus_201_FD_109709 | JGI IMG/M metagenome (GOLD analysis project Ga0154020, IMG submission 109709) | Active sludge microbial communities from wastewater, Klosterneuburg, Austria - Klosneuvirus_20160825_MG | ecosystem: Engineered > WWTP > Aerobic digester > Activated sludge | place...
GAGTGGTATGTATATTATCACACTGAACGGTAGATTTACTCAGTCGGTTAAGCTTTTGAAGAAATAAGCATGGGGAGTTAAAAGTTAACAGTTAAAAACTAAAAGTTAAAACTAATAGTAAACATTTCGACCATTGCAGAAATTGAAGGGTGATAATGGAGGCTAGAGACCAAGGAAGATTTAAATAGCCTGCAGAGCAGCGAGAACGAAATTTGAATATAGAATTAAAGGTTGAGCAGATGTATTAAAACCCATTGTTTACAACATTTATTTTCAATTTAATTTAAAAAAAGGATTATTGAAGCTCATTAATAAATTATAAGTATGATGCATTTAACCAAAACTTTTTTAAATGGTATAAAAAAGACTATACTTTTTGCTTTAATTTTAATCCCCAATATAGCAAACTCCCAAACAAATGAGGAGCAAGAAGAATCTAAAGGTAGTGAAAGATTACCATTTATAGAGGTAACCGGATATTCTGAAAAAGAGATTATACCGGATGAAATTTTTATTACAATTAGAATTAGAGAAAAATATGTAAACCGAACAAAAGTGTCTATTGATAGTCAGGAAAGGAATCTCACCAAAGCACTTTATGAAATTGGAATTAGTTTAAATGACATTAGTCTTTCGGAGATGAATGCTGAGTATATAACTGTGAGATGGAAAACAAAAGATGTGATAGCTTCGAAAGAATATAATTTAAAAGTAAATAATGCTGCACTAGTAGGTCTTGTTTTTCAACAGTTAGACAAAATTGAAATATCAGAAGCTTTTGTTTCCAAGGTTAATCACTCCAAATTGGATAGTATGAGGCAAGAAACTAAGATTCAAGCAATTAAAAATGCAAAAGAAAAGGCAGACTACCTGTTGAAAGCAATTAATGAGAATACCGGTAAACCTCTTATTGTTAGAGAAATTGAAAGCAATACTTCTGTTTTGGATGAAGTTTACCGAGGATATCAAGCTAAGGAAATGTACAGATTGACCCCTAATTTTTATAAAGACAAGGAAAATATTGGAGAAGTAGAATTTAAAAAGATAAAAATAGATTCAAAAATATTTGTAAAATTTTCTATAAAATGATTCGAGGAAAGAACAAAAGGAAGTTAGCTTACCCTTGACATTGAAAATTCGGCGTTTAAATTTAAACTTATAAATTCACCTTCAACTCCGTCAGCAAACGCTCTGTTTTTCCAACATTTTTCATTACAAACAACACATAACGAATATCCACTCCAATAGAACGACTGTATTCTTCATTCCAGGCATAATCGTTAATAGTGGCTGTAAATGCTCTGTCGAAATTAACGCCAATTAAGTTTCCATCTGCATCCAGCACCGGACTGCCCGAGTTCCCACCAGTTGTATCCAAGTTATATAAAATGGCCACCGGAATATCCTTAGTTTGAGGGTCAATAAGATTGTCGGAAGCTTGCACACTTGAGTATATCTGACGAATATTTTCAGGTAAATAGTAATCTCCGCTTGTTTGGGCTTTTTCGAGTATTCCTTTGATATAAGTAAAGGGTTTGTTATAAACTGCATCTTCGGGCATATAACCCTTTACACGACCATACGTTAAGCGCAATGTTGCATTCGCATCCGGAATAAAAGTCTTGTCGAAGTAGCGCATTTTTATTTCGGTAAACTTTGGCATTAAGGCCGAAATCATACCATTTCTATTGGAAAGTTCTTTTTGAAAGACAGATGCTTCCTCATTTACAGCAAAAGCAAAATCCATCATGGGCTCCTTTTGCGACATAAATTTATTAAGATCTTCATCAAAAAGTTTCCAGGTTTTATCCTTGTCTTTAAGTTTAGATTTTTTATACAAGGCGTCAACAAAACGTTTAATAATAGTTTGCCTATCTGCTTTGCCCTTAATTTTATTCATAAACGAGGGCTTTACACCTTCCGGTAATTCATCAATTTGTGATAAAAGTCTGATCATATAAGCCTTATCCATTTCCGGAGAATAAATGCGATAAGAGCTTTGAAAAGCCTTTTTTAGAGATTCGCGGTTTTGTTCAAGAATCTTTTTTCTTTCAACTTTGCTTTTTATACTAACCAGTTCAGAATTTTTTTGATTTATAAAGTTGGCAGCAAAACAAGTTGAAACACTTTGAAATAGTTCATTTACAAGCAAATCGCGTTTTGCATAAGCTATATTTAAGGCATACAAAGAGTCGATTTTTTCTATAACACCACCATAAAGCTTTTTAAGTGCTTCATTTGTATTAACATATTGAATTAACTTATCGTTTTCAGCTTTTTTATCCTTTATAACGCTTGTTCTTCTTAAACCTTGAATTTTCCCTCTAAAATTTTTAGAAGTGTTAGCTAAAGATTTAATATAACTGGCAACTACAATTTTTTTGCCATCGTCCTCCCCTGCCCATTCGTGCATTGATTTAATTTTAAACTCATACCAATCAGCAATAAATGGTAATATTTGATCGCGTTGGTATTCAAGAAATTTATATGGCTGATGCCTAAATGTTCGACCCGGGTAACCTAATACAAACACAAAATCATTCTCTTTTACACCTTGTGAATTTACGTTTAAAAACTTTTTGGGAACAAAAGGTTTTCCATTTTCATAGGCTCTAACAAACGAGAAGTCTGCATTATGACGAGGCCAAACCCAATTATCACTTTCGCCACCAAACTCACCTACCGAGCGGGGTGGGACATAAACTAAACGTATGTCAGTAAGTACTTTATATCTAAAAAGTGTATACAATTTTCCAACCGACATCTGAGATATCTCAATTTTGAGCTCTGGGTGTGCCGCTGATTCTTCTTTTATTAATTTATTACTATTGGCTTGTATAATTTCATTTCTTTTTTCAAAACTCATTTCATCTTTTACTCCCAACAGAACATTATTGCTAACATCCAAATAGGATTGAGTAATTTTACATGTCATTGTAGTTTTCACTTCCTTTTCCATTGATGAAGCATAAAAACCGTTTTCTATGTAATTATTTTCAGCGGTACTAATTGCGGCAGCAGCTCCAAATGCACAATGATGATTGGTTATTATTAAGCCCTCATTGCTTACAAATGAACCGGTACATCCATCAAGTCGCACTAAGGCATCAATTAAACTTGTACCTCCCGGATTGTAAAGGTCAGATACCGGTAATCTAAGTCCCGAAGCAGGAAGATTTAAAGCATTAATCTGACTAAGCAAATACATGCCTTCATCAGGATTCATAGGCCTAAAGGATATCAATGAAAGGGCAATGAAACTTAAAAAGTATTTTAAATTTTTGATCATATAAAGTAATTAATAAATATTATTTGATGTATGATGCATTCAAAAATTCTTGAAGCTCTTTGTTATTTGAATTTTTAACATCGGATTTGGTCCCGTTCCACCAGTGATCGCCCTTGTAAATAAATAAAATATTATCACCAATATCAAATACCGTTTTCATATCATGGGTATTAATGATGGTTGTAATATTTAAGTTAGTTGTAATTTCAAGAATAAGATCATCAATAACTCTGGATGTAATGGGATCTAGACCTGAATTGGGTTCATCGCAAAATAAATATTTAATATCCAGGGCAATGGCTCTGGCTATACCAACTCTTTTCTTCATACCGCCACTAATTTCAGCAGGAAATTTAGAGTTTACATTTTCAAGATGAACACTTTTTAAACATTCGTTCACCCTATGCAAACGCTCTTCCTTTGACATGGTCGTAAACATTTTTAAAGGAAACTCCACATTATCTTGCACTGAGGCTGAATTGAACAATGCTGCTCCTTGAAACAACATTCCTATATCTCTTCTAATTTCTTTTGTTTGTTCATAGTTTTCAAAGTCTAACACCCTATTATCGTAGGATATAGAACCCGAATCTATGTCGATTAATCCAACCATTGAGCGCATCAGCACACTTTTGCCATGCCCGCTGGCGCCTATCACAAGATTTATTTTTCCTGTTTCAAAGACTCCTGAAATTCCTTTTAAAACTTCCTTGTCCTGATATTTTTTTCTTACGTCTTTTAATTCAATCATGAAATTATAAAAGAAGTTCTGCTAACATATAATCTGATAAAAGAATGAGTACTGCGCTATATACAACCGCTTTTGTACTGCTTTCACCTACTTCTAAAGCTCCACCTTGTGTAAAATAACCGTGATACGAAGAAACTGAAGTTATGATAAACCCATAAGTAAATGCCTTTATTAATGAAAATTGTAAGGTAAAGGCTGTAAAAGTTGCTCTGGCACCTTGAATAAATTCACTTGCGGTTAATGCACCTGAATAGTGTCCGGCAACAATTCCACCAAGTTCGCTTAAAAATATGGAGATTATAACAAGAGCAGGTACCATTATAATACCGGCTATTATTTTGGGTAAACCTAAAAAACCTGCTGAGTTAATACCCATTACTTCCAATGCATCTATTTCTTCGTTTATTCGCATGGTTCCGATTTCAGAAGCAATGTGTGAACCAACTTTTCCTGCTAATACCAAACAAGTAATAGTTGGGGCTAATTCAAGAATTGTTGAATCGCTTACCACTGTACCAATTGTAGAACGTGGAATCATTGGTGTAACTAGCTGATAAGCAGTCTGAACCGTTGTAACAGCACCTTGAAAAACTGAAATAAGAATAACAATAGGTAAGGAACCTATTCCTATTGCCACCATTTCAGCAAATAATCTTTCTACATATATATTAAGTTTCTCAGGCTTAGCAAACATGCTTTTTAAGAACAAAAGATACTGGCCGAAATGATAAAAAAAGCTCATGTTTATTGAAGTGCAATATTAATTAAATTAAAACATAGAGTTGGTATGAAATGGTAAACGGTATCCAATTTTAATTTCTTTTGAATATAACTCTTAGTTCTGCCCAAAATTAAACAGAATGATAGTATGTTTGTCAATCCAATAAACTCATTTATATAATAGCATGCCATTAATAGTAATTACAGGGGGAAGCAGAGGAATAGGCCTAAGTTTAGTCAATAAATTTGCAAAGGAAGGATATGATATTGTCACTTGCTCGCGAAACAAAATTGAATTGGATAAGCTTAAGCAAAAATTGGAAAATAACTTTCCCGGGATTAATGTGGGAGTAAAAGTATGCGACGTTTCAGATAAAGAACAATTGAATGGATTTGGAGATTGGATAAATGATGAATTTGGCACACCCGATGTTTTGATAAATAATACAGGCATCTTTTTACCCGGTAAAATTTTATCTGAAGAATCCAATGTTTTTGAAAGTCAATTGGCAACAAATTTAGCTTCAGCATACCATTTAACCAGAAAATTAGCACCGGGAATGGTTAAAAGGAAATCGGGGTATATTTTTAACCTTGGAAGTATTGCCAGTGTAACTGCATATGCCAATGGTGGTTCTTACACAATCAGTAAGTTTGGAATATTGGGATTTTCAAAAGTTTTGCGCGAAGAAATGAAAGAACACAGTGTTAGAGTAAGCGCAGTATTGCCCGGAGCTACCTTAACATCAAGTTGGGAAGGAACAGATTTACCTAATGATCGTTTTATAAATCCTGACGATCTTGCGAACCTAATTTATTATATGGCAGATTCTCCGGTATCCATGGTTGTTGAGGAAATTCTTATCAGGCCACTTTTAGGAGATATTTAGTACATTTAAATTAAATTTTTATGAGAAAAAAGCTTAGAAGGATCGAATTAAAGCGTCATATCAGAGATACCTTTCTTATTACACTAGGTATTTTTTCTGCAGCTTTTGGATTTAAAGGTTTTTTACTCACCAATAATTTTATAGATGGCGGCGCGACAGGAATTTCACTCTTAATTTCAGCTTTAACTCCTATCCCACTTTATGTTTTGATTATTTGTATTAACATTCCTTTCGTAATTTTAGGATACAAGATAATTGGAAAATTTTTTGCATTTAAAACCATGTTAGCAATTGCCGGTCTGGCACTAGTAGTTGCGGTGGTGCCCTTTCCGGATGTTACCAAAGACAACCTTTTAGTAGCTGTGTTTGGAGGATTTTTTCTTGGTGCAGGTATTGGATTATCAGTTAGAGGTGGTGCGGTTATTGATGGAACCGAGGTTTTGGCTATTTATTTAAGTCGAAAATTAGGAACAACTATAGGCGATATAATAATTTTTATAAATATTCTAATTTTTATAGCAGCAGCCTATTTGCTCTCTGTTGAAGCCGCTTTGTATTCAATGATAACCTATCTTTCAGCATCCAAAACCCTCGATTTTATTATTGATGGTATTGAGGAGTATACGGGTGTGACAATTGTTTCCAAAAAAAGTGATGCAGTAAAAAACATGTTGATTGATACTCTAGGGCACGGAGTTACTACTTACAAGGGTGAAGGTTATGGAAAACATGGTGAAGCCAATGATATTAAAATTATTTATACAGTTGTAACACGATTGGAATTAAACAGACTGAAAGCCGAAATTGAAAAGATTGATACAGATGCCTTTATTATAATGAGCAGTATTATAGATACTCAAGGCGGTATGGTAAAAAAACGCGGATTGAAACATTAAAAGAGTAATTTTTTTTGAATTTTATTAAACTTTTCATTTGAAATTTGTTTTAGTGAAAAAATATAAAAAAGACACATTTTAGGCCATAATTACACAATAAATTATGATCTTTAATTTACCAATGTATTACTTCGGGTTAACAAACGGTTATTATAATTTTATGGTTATTTCAAATTTATCCCTAATTTTGTAGAGTAAAAAAAATAAATGATGACAAAAAATACTTTATTAGCCTTAATCGTAGCTTTGTTTACACTAACAGCAAAAGCTCAACTTTCCAACTACAGTCCTGATTATCCAATAGTGGCAGGAACTGATTTTATTCATGATCTTGATGACAATGCAACTGCAGTTCGCTTAGCGAAAAAAGGTGGCTTACAAGGAAGTGGATGGTACAATTATCGTTTGAGCCTTGGTCAAGGTGGTGAAACATTCGTTTATTTTGGTGGTGTTTCTCTATGGCCTGATTCATTGCCTGTTATAGTTTCTAATACTGCTCCTTTTCAGTATCATGCTTTTATTTATAGCATCGGACAAGTTTTCGATCCAACAAGTGAGTGGTATCAAGATGAAACTGCTCCTCAATTAACCGGTTTTAATCGTTATACAATTGATACAGTGGTATTTCGTTACAAATACCGTCACGTTGTACCAGGATCAGTAGATACTTTATTAGTTGATTTCTTTAACGATGACAAACTTGCTCAACTTGTATTTACAAGTGGTTCAAGAGCTTATGCACCGGTATATCTTCCAAGCAAAAACAGAGCTGCCACTATTAGTAGCACCAAAGTTATTTTGCTAGACGATTCATATAACACAACAGAATTCTTTTATCCAAAAAGTTCATCTTATTCTAAATTGATGGAAGTAGCGTTACCAACTCCTATGGATGTTAAAGGTGGTGGAAAGATGGCATTTACAGTTACTTACAAACCAGGTGTATCTTGGAGTATGAACGATACACTTGTTACAAGTGCTGATTCTATCAATTTACCTGTTAAACAAACCAATTCATTCGAGCCATATTATTTACAAGCAGAAACAGGTGTTCCTGACAATTCTCATAACTATGCATTAACTTCATTTGATAATACTCGTTATTCAACTCGTAGCACTGAGTGGTACTATCCAAACAATGGATTTGCTAAAATTCGTCATTTGGATGCTTATTACAAATTGACATATTATAACCTAAGTTCAAAAGACCTTAACAAACAAGGTTATGGATTGGGAAATATTTATCCAAATCCTGTTAAAGCCGGTAACGATGTAAGAATCGAGTTTGCTTTAGGAAGAGGAGAAAATGTTAATATTCAGTTGTACAATATCCTTGGAAGTAAAGTAGCTGATGTTGCATCAGGTAAATTTAGTTCAGGTGAAAACAATGTTATTTTTAGTACTTCAAACCTTGCTCCTGGTGTTTATGTTTACACTATGACAGCAGGTTCTTTTAAGGCTTCAAAGAAAATCACTATCGTAGATTAATAAAATCCAACGTATAAATAAAAAGCCTCCTTATTTATTTTGGGAGGCTTTTTTTATTTGTCACCTTGGGTTGGATTGCTTTTTTCTTTGTTTCCTTCTCACAATTTTACCGGAGGAACATCAATAACGCACATAATTGACTTAGCCTTATTTGTTAATACTTCTTTGCCATTCTTATCAATAACGCTTATTTCACCTTCACAGAAGTATAATCTGGAACCGGGTTTATCAACCCAACCTCTGGCAATAAGTTTAACACCGTCGCCGGGATTATAATATGAAATATTAATATCGGCCGTTACCACAGCTTTATCAGGAGGTAATAAAGTAAAAGCAGAAAATCCCATGGCTATATCCAAACAGCTTGCCATCAGCCCGCCATGTAAAAAATCGTGCTGCTGCATATGCTTTTCCTCAATATTGAGTTCTCCTTCAATAAAACCCGGTTCAATGCGGGTAATATCAAAACCAATAAGTTTCATAAAAAATTGGCGTTCCAAGGCTTTTTTAAGCCTGCTTTTGTAATCAGGGTTCATCACCTGATAATTTCTTTTAAAAATTATTTCATTCGTCATCGTATAATATTTCATTTAAGGCGCTGCGCAGTTCGGCCGCTGTATGTAATTCTTTCTGTAACTCGGCTTTTTTGATTCCAATGTTAAATATTGATATCGCATCTTCCTTTTTCCCTTCTTTAAGTAATAATTTACCGTGATGGTAATATGTTGCAGTATAATCAGGATGCCAATCCAGTAGTTGGATAAAAATAGATTTTGCTTTATCCGACTCATCCAAACCAATATACTCGATGGCCAAGGCATAATTTAGAAATGCATCTTGAGGAGTATCTTTTAAAAACGCTTTTATTTGTTCAATTCGTGAATTTTCCACTTATTTTTGACTATGTATTTGTACTTTTGCAAACCTATTTAATTTTATGCGAATATTAGTATGTATGAGTGTCGTTCCTGACACAACTTCAAAAATTACCTTTAAAGATAACAATACCCTATTTAATAATGAAGGGGTTCAATTTATTATTAATCCGTACGACGAACTTGCGTTGACCAAAGCGTTGGAAATTGCAGAGGCTAATAATGGAACTGTTACAGTTATAAATGTTGGTCTCGCCGATACAGAACCAAATATTCGTAAAGCTTTAGCCATTGGGGCAAATGATGCAATACGAGTAAACTGTGTTCCAAAAGATGCTTTGTTTGTATCTACTCAAATTGCCAAAATTGCTAAGGAAAACAATTATGATATTATTTTAACCGGCAGAGAATCTATAGATTACAATGGAGGATTGGTTTGTGGGCTATTAGCTGAACTATTGGGTTTACCATCAATAAATGTAGTGACAAAATTTGAATACAATGGAGGCAAAATACTGGCATCCAGAGACATTGACGGTGGTCGTGAAGATTTAGAATGTACATTACCATGTGTTGCAAGTGCTCAAAAAGATCTTTGTGAACCTAGAATTCCAAACATGCGCGGAATTATGGCCGCAAGAACCAAACCATTATCCGTAGTAGAGCCAATATCCGAAAATGATTTTTCCGAGTATATGTCGTATGAATTACCTCCTGCCAAATCAGGTGTTAAAATGATTCAGGCCGAACAAGCCGCCGACCTTTTGGATATGTTGAGAAATGATAACAAATTAATTTAATCAGTTAGAAAAATGTCTATAGTAGTATTTACAGAACACGATAACGGGATTTTTAAGAAATCAGGATTAGAGGCACTCTCCTATGCACAAGATCTTGCAGGATCAAGCAACGGTAATGTTACCGCCATTGTAATAAATGGTAAGGGTTTAGATTTCTCAATCCTTGGAAATCATGGTGCCAATAAGGTAGTGTCAGTGAATGGCGCTCAGTTGGATACATTTTCACCTGAAGCTTACAGTAAGGTTATAAGTCAAATAGCCAAGGATGAAAATGCAAGCAATTTAGTAATTTCAAATACTTATTCCGGAAAATCCATAGCCCCCCGCATTGCAATTCAATTAGGAGCCGGAATTATTTCAGGAGTTGTTAGCTTACCAAATTCAGACATGGCTGTTAAAAAAACGGCATTTTCAAATAAAGCAGTTGCATTTGTAAAATTAAGCTCAGAGAAAAAGGTATTCTGTTTAGTACCAAATTCATATGAGGTCAAAACCTTTGGTATTACAGCAGCTATCAATGAAATTAACATAGATATAGAGCAGTCATCTATTCACACAAAAATAACTGAAACACATAAGTCATCAGGTAAAATTGCCTTAACTGAAGCAGAAATTGTTGTAAGTGGCGGAAGAGGGATGAAAGGCCCTGAAAACTGGGGAATGATAGAAGAATTGGCCGATTTATTAGGAGCCGCCACTGCTTGTTCCAAACCTGTTTCCGATTTAGATTGGAGACCACATTCAGAGCATGTTGGACAAACCGGTATAACAATCAAACCAAATTTATATATCGCCATAGGTATTTCCGGGGCAATTCAGCATCTTGCCGGAGTTAGTTCAAGCAAGGTAATTTGTGTAATAAATAAAGATCCTGAGGCGCCATTTTTTAAGGCTGCCGATTACGGTATTGTTGGAGATGCTTTTGAGGTATTGCCAAAGTTGATTGAAAAGGCAAAGCAACTTAAACATTCATAGTATGACTAAAAAGGTTAAACTGGAAGTTGTGGGACTTACCTCCGGTCAAACCCAAAATGGCTCATATACACTAATTATGGGCGAAAAGGGAAGCAAAGTTAAATTGCCAATCATTATTGGTAATTATGAAGCGCAGACTATAGCATTCGAAATTGAGGGGTTAAAACCTTCTCGACCTATGACGCACGACCTTTTTAAAAGTTTTGCCGAGGCATTTCACATTACTTTATTGGAAGTATTTATCAACGATTTACAAGAAGGTATTTTTTATTCACAACTAATTTTTGATATGGATGGCTCGGAAGTTCAAATTGATGCAAGAACATCCGATGCAATTAGTCTGGCATTAAGATTTAAATGCCCGATTTATATTAAGAAGACAATACTCGACAATGCCGGAATTGTTTTAGAAGACGATATTGAAGAATCACCTGCCAGGCCATTTGACGATGCTCCACCTGCCGGAGCTATGCCGTTTAAGGATAATTTCAATCATTTAACACTTATTGAATTGGAAGAATTATTGGGTGAAGCGCTTTCTGAAGAAGATTATGACAAAGCAGCCCGGCTGAGAGATGAGATTACTAAACGAAATATCAGCTGATTAAACATCTAAAATACAGCTAATATTTACAAAATCGTAAAAGTGTTCATAACAATCCGTAAAATTGAATAACTATTAATAAAAATAAAATATCTTATTTAAACACATCTTATATTTGCAAGTATTAAATAAAAATGAATAAAAGAAACAATCTCATCATATTTTTGGTAATTATTCTCGCAACATTCAGTCGCTTGTTCATTACCATACCTAATTTTTCAGCCATTGGTGCATTAGCATTGTTTTGTGGTGCAATGGTAAATAGAAATAAATTTTCAGTTTTTATTCCATTTGCAGCTTTATTGGCAGGGGATCTTATTTTGGCCGGCACCGGAAAACTATATTCCGATTATTTTGCTGACGGATACTTCATTTATGTTTATGTTGGTTTTGCTATTACTTGGGTAATTGGACGCTTATTAAAAAATAAAATTAGTGTTTCTAATATAGTTTTTGCTTCAGTTGCAGCATCACTTACATTCTTTTTAATTACCAATTTTGGATCTTGGTTACAAATCAGCTATTATCCAAAAACACTTGGTGGCCTAGGACAAGCGTATTTGGCCGGTATGGCTTTTTACAAACAAGATTTACTATCCAATTTTTTCCTCAATCAATTACTTGCAGATCTATTTTTTAGTGCAGTTTTCTTTGGAGGCTATGCTCTTATCGCTAAAAACGATGATGGTGAATTAATTCCTTTAAAAATCAAATCCTAATACACTCTTTTAAAGGCTTTTAATCTATAAAAGGTCATTTAAAATTCGCCTTTGGGTTTTCAATTAAAGATTTATGTCTTTAAAATATTTCGACGAACAGCTTTTTGAAACTAAAGATTTTACAAAAAGTAATTTAGAAATTGGTGAATACGAGCGCTGTACTTTTAAAGGTTTAGACATATCTAATACCGATCTTTCTAATTTTTTGTTTTCAGAATGTACCTTTCTTAATTGTAACCTAAGTAATTGTAAGGTTAAAGAAACAGCTTTTCGCGAAGTAGAATTTACTGATTGTAAACTATTAGGGCTTCACTTTGAGGATTGTAAGGCGTTTTTATTCTCTATCTATGTGGTCAATTGTAATTTAAACTTAAGTTGCTTTTTTCAAGTTAATCTTAAGAGATCCAAAATCAAAAACTCGAGTTTGCATGAGGTTGATTTTACCTCAGCCGATCTTAGTAATTTACATTTAGACAATTGGGATTTACTAAATGCTACGTTTTTTGGCACCAATCTTGAAGCTGCCGACTTGAGATTAGCAATAAATTATTCAATCGATCCTGAACTTAATAAAATAAAAAAGGCAAAGTTTTCATCTACAGGAATTGCCGGTCTTTTACACCGTTATGATATTGTAATAGAATAGAAAAACTACCTCAATTTCTTTAATTCTCTTTCAATTGAAAGCATAATTTCATCAATATCTTCGAGTTTACAAGTCCCAACCGATAAGCGGTACCAGCTGCTGTTATCGCTAAATCCAAATGCAGAAAAAGGGACCAAAGCCAATCCAACTTTATCAATCAAAAACTTAGAAACATCTTTTGTAGATTCAATTTTTTCGCCATTTTCCTGTGTTTGGCCTTGAATATCAAATTTAACCGTCAAGTAAATGGCACCTTGTGGCACGATGCTATCCAATTTTAATCCTTTGGCTTTGAGTTTTTGAAAGCCATCGTGAAATTTATTTAGACGCAATTCTATTTGATCTTTAAAACCATCCAAATAGGTATTTAAAGCATCCGTATTTTTAAGATAATTTGCTGTAGCAACTTGTTCTGCCTTTGGCGACCAAGCTCCAATATGTGAAAGAATTGCCTTCATTTTATCAATAATTGAAATTGGACCAAAAGCCCAACCAACTCTTACACCTGTAGCTGCAAAAGCTTTAGAAATACCATCAATAAATATTGTATAGTGTCTCATTTCGGGGCGTAAACTTACCGGATCATAATGCTCAACATGTCCAAAAGTAAGTGCCCAATAAATTTGATCGTACATTAGATAAAGTGGTTTTTGACCTTGCTTTCGCTTACTGTTTTCTAAAAGTACAAGGTCACATATTTCTTCAAGATCTTTTTTGGTAAAAATAGTACCGGTAGGGTTAAGTGGAGAACAAAGTGCCAATAAAGTAGCATCAGCCAAAAACGGCTGTAAGTCACTCGCAGTGGGCATAAAATGATTTTCAGGCCGTGTTTCAACAGCAATGGGTTTGGCTTTGCTCAAATAAGTATAATGATTGTTATTCCAGGATGGTACAGGAAAAACTACGGTATCTCCTTCATCAAGCAAGGTTAGATATGTTGCATAAATAAGTGGACGTGCTCCACCGGAAATTAAAATTTGATCTGCTGAATATTCAAGTCCTCCAAGATCCTTTAAATAAGTGGACACCGCAGTTCTGAGCTCTGCAACGCCGTTGGCCTCAGGGTAGTTGGTTTCATTGTTTTGATATGCGTTTATTATTTCTTTTTTAAGATCTGTGGGAATCGGAAAAATTTTAGGATCAAAATCCCCTATCGTTAAATTGTAGATCCTCTCACCTTGTTTTATTTTATCCTTAATTTCACCTGCTAGCTTTATAATTTCAGAACCAATAAGATTTTGAGCCGATGTTGAAACAATATGGGGAGGTAATTTAAATTCGGATTGCATTTTTATATAGTTATACAAAAATAAAGATTTGATATACCTCTTCAAAACAGATTATGCACCGTTTGCTTAAAGCTATATAAACATTAAACATTTTAGTGAAAATAAAAGCATCCCAACAACTTTTGCCATCACGATTAATCTCAAAACTAATTTTTTATTTATATTTGTTCATTCGTGTTATGAAACAAAATATTACCAAAACTCTTGTACTTTTCCTTATTTCATTCCTGCCAACTTTTACTTGGGCACAACGCCCTGGGGCTTACACAGCATTAGACCTCGATGGAGCAAACGACTATGTTTTACTTACCGATAATTCGGCATTAAATCCAACTTCTTCAATTACTGTGGAGGCTTGGGTAAAGGCAGATAGTTATGGTCCAAACAGTTGGAGTAACAGTATTTTGTGTAAACATGGCTGGGCAAGTGGAAACGCGGGCTATGTTTTACGTTGTGGTGATAATGGCAAATTATCTTTTAATATTTCAAACGCTTCAGGCACATGGTTAGAAGCTATCAGTGGCTCTGTGATGAAAACAGGCAATTGGTATCATGTGGCAGGAACGTTTAACGGTGATTCAATTTGTGTATATATTAACGGAAATTTGGAGGCTGTATATACTTACTCCGGCTCTATAACTCCATCCACCGGATTAAATCCTCGTATTGGTGACTTGGCCAATAATGGAGGAAGATTTTTTGATGGACAGATCGATGAAGTTAGAATATGGAGAAGTGCATTAAGTAAAGCAACTATTAGAAACTGGATGTGCCGTAAAGTAAGTAAAAGCCATCCTAATTATAGCACCTTAAGTGGTTACTGGAAATTAGATGAAGGAACAAGTAGTACTGCGAACGACAATTCAAGTAATTCAGGAACCGGAACCTTGTATAATGGTCCTAGCTGGGTAATTTCAGGAGCAGCTATCGGCGATACCAGCAGTTTTAGTTATGGAACAAATTCAAGCTCGTTAACTACCAAA
>Ga0154020_10005492_pt1 | contig 14925 bp, 12 predicted proteins | sample Klosneuvirus_201_FD_109709 | JGI IMG/M metagenome (GOLD analysis project Ga0154020, IMG submission 109709) | Active sludge microbial communities from wastewater, Klosterneuburg, Austria - Klosneuvirus_20160825_MG | ecosystem: Engineered > WWTP > Aerobic digester > Activated sludge | place...
GCTGAAGGCTTCGACGCGAACGGCGCTCCGGCGGCGTACAACGGCGCGAACACCGCTCGCTTCGCGATGGCCTCCATCGCCTACGCGATCGCGAAGCGCGACGAGCGTGCAATCGGTGCGTTTGCCAACGGGATCGCGATCTCTGGCAAGTTCGGACGCGCGAAGGAAATCTAAGCTTCACGCTTCCCAACAGGTGGCGCGAGACGTGCGTGCTAGATTAGCCGCGATGTCTCGCGCCGTTGTCATTTTCGGGCTGTGCCTCGCGATGCTCGCGAGCTGTAGCAAGAGTGGCGCGTCGGACGGTGGCTCGGGCGCGAGCGGCTCTGCGCCGAAGGTCACGCCGTCGACGACGGACAACACCGCGCGCGAGCAAGCGCGGTTCGATGCCGAGCGCAAGCCGGAGAAGGTCGTCGAAGCGCTGGGGATCAAGCCGGGCTCCCGCGTCGCCGACGTCGGTGCCGGCACGGGACTTCTGACGGTACATCTCGCACGTGCGGTCGCGCCGAACGGCACCGTGGTCGCCACGGATATCGATGGCGCGGTGCTCGAGCTGCTGCACGCGCGGCTCGACGCGGTGGGGCTCGCGGATGTCGTCGAGCGTCGCGTCGTCGGCGCGGAGACGCCGGGGCTCGAAGCGGGTGCGTACGATGCGATCCTCCTCGCCGAGGTCGATCACTTCTTCCAGGATCCGGTCGCATGGCTGCAGAGCGCGCAGGCGGCGCTCAAGCCGAGCGGTCGCATCGTGATCTCCAATCGCATCCACCATCGAGCGAAGTCGATGGCGGCGGCGCAGAAGGCCGGGCTCGTGCTGCTCGACGAGCTCACGCCGGTGCCGACGCACTTCATCGCCGTGTTCGTTGCAGCCCCCGAGGAGAAGAAGAAATGAAGCACTCTGCCCTGCTCGCCTCGCTCGCCGTTCTCGCCGGCTGCCCGAACCCCGACGACGGTAACCCCGACGTTCTGTGGCTCGCGCTCGATGGACGCGAGACCGAGGTGAAGCTCAGCGACCAGCAGCCGTCGCCTTATTGAGCACCTGGTGTGGGGGCCGGTGGCTCCCAAGAAGCTGAATACGGACTGAAAGCCGACGTCGTTGCCGGGACGTACAAGCTCGTCTGCGACGGGATCATCATCCGCGCGATCGACGTGACGTTCGAGCTGATCCATCGGCGCGCGGGCGCGGACATGCTGCTCGCGACCGCGATGCAGCACTTCGAGCCGCTGCCCGCCGGTGCGTTCACGGCGCAAGCGTGTGACCTCGACATGGACGCGCCCGCGATCGAGTTCATGGCCGGCGACGAGTTCATCTTCCGCTACTCGGGCGCGAACACGACGAGCACGAACGGCTACATCCCGAATGGCGATGGCCATACCGCCGACGGCCGGATCCCGAACATCACGCTACCGAAGTGATCCGGTACGGATCCACGCCGCGCGCTGCTTCGACCACGCGGCTTCCTCGTCGAGCGCGAGCTCAGCGAACACCGCAGCGAGGTCGTCTTCACGACGCGCGGGATCGAACTTCAGCGCCGCGTGCAGCTTGCGCAGACAGATCGGACAAGCGTGTAGCGGACGGCGATCGATCTCGCGCCGATTGGTGACGCCCGCGAACACGCACTCGTAGTACGTGCAGTGCGCGAGACCGAACGTGTGACCGAGCTCGTGGATCGTCGTGAACGCGGCGCGAGCGAGCATGACCTTCTGCCAATCCGGCTTGCGGTCCCCGTTGTAGAACTCGGGATCGAAGCGCGCGAAGCTCTCGACCGCGACGCGCTCGTAGAACGAACCTTGGCCGAACGTGAACCAGGTCTTGTCGTCGGGATAGAGATCCATCATCGTGACCGCGATCAGCGCCTGTGCGTCGTCGGGGACGCGCGGGACGAGCCACCTGAGAACGTCGGCCACGAACATCTGCGATGGGCGTCCTCTGACATCGAGGCCGCGCCGCTTTGCTTCGACGTCCGCGAGTGGAACCGCCGGTAGCACGCGCACCTCGAGGCCAAAGTAGGCGTGCGCGATGCGAGCGAGCGTGGCTGGTGATGGGACGTCGGCGCGAAAATCGCCGAGCGGCAGGATGTACAGCACGCGGCGCACGTCGTCGGGTGCGTGAAACTTCCCGGCCTGATGCTCGTCGAACGTCTGCCCCGGCTCGTCGTACACATCGAGCCAATCGCTGGTATTCGGCGGCGGCGTCGGCACGAAGTCGATCGGATCGAACGCGCGCTGCAGCTCGGGCGAGAGCGTCGACACATCGCCGATCGCCGCGCGGCGCTGCGCCTCGGTGTGGACCCACGGTGTCTTCCTCGGTGGCTCCTCGACGCGATCGGAGTTGCACGCGACGAGCGCGATGACGACGAGCGCGAACCTCATCGGGCTCCCGAACGGATCCATGTCGCCCGGCGCTTGGACCACGCGGCTTCGTCGTCGAGATCGAGCGTGCCGAACGCGTCGGCGAGCGCGTCTTCGCGTGTCGCTGGATCGAGCTCCAGCGCTGCGTGCAGCTTGCGGGTGCAAACCGGGCACGCATGCAACGGGCGGCGATCCGCCTCGGCTTGGTGATTCGCGCCGGCGAACACGCACTCGAAGTAGACGCAGTGATGCAGACCGAACGTGTGGCCGAGCTCGTGGATGATCGTCCACGCCGCGCGGCGCAGCGCGAGCTGCTTCCATCCCGGGCCGCGCTCCTCGTCGAAGAACGCGGGGTCCTGACGCGCGAAGCTCTGAACGCCGACGCGGTCGCGAAACGATGCTTGGCCGAAGACAAAGAACCAATCGTCGCGCGGATAGAGATCCATCATCGTGATCGCCATCAACGCGTACGCGTCGGCGGGCACGCGCGGCACGAGCCATTTCAGGACGTCGGTCGTGAGTATCTGCGCGGGATCGCCATAGCGATCGACACCGCGCCTCTTCGCTTCGACGCTCTCGAGCGGAACGGCCGGCAACACGCGCACGTCGAGGCCGTAGTACGCGTGGACGAGGCGGGTGAGCGCGGGCAGCGAAGGTGCGTCGGCCGGGAACGCACCGAGGGGCAAGAGATACAGAACGTGGCGCGCATCGTCGGGCGTGGGGAACTTCGCGGCCTGATGCTGCGCGAACGTTTGTCCCGGTTCTGGGTGGGCGTCGAGCCAGTCGTTCAGTCCGGGTGGATGCATCGGCTCGTGATCGATCGGATCGAACGCACGCTGCAGATCCGGCGACAGCGCCGAGACATCACCGATCGCCGCGCGACGATCAGCCTCGGTGAGGGTCCCGGGCTTCTTCACGGGCGCCTCGGCGCGCTTCCCGTCGGACGAGCACGCGACAACGGCGAGGAGCACGAGAGCTAGCTTCACGCGTCCTCCGTGAAGTCGAGGTCGACGCCGAACGTCTCCCGTAGCGTCACGAGCCCGATGATCGCGACACCGATCGAGAACACGCCGACGGCCGCGGCCGCACCCGCGGGACCGAGCGGCCCTTGTAGCGACTGGAAGCCGATCGCGAGCAGCACCGCCGATCCGCGCACGAAGTTCGGCGTGGTGGTCGCGACCGTCGCGCGCAGGTTCGTGCCGAACTGTTCGGCCGCGGTGGTGACGAACACGGCCCAATAGCCCGACGCGAACCCGAGCAGCGTGCAACACGCATAGAACGCGGTGCTCGACGTCGGACCGAGCGTGAAGTACGCACCGACGGCGAGGACGGTCCCGCCGATGAACCACGCGAGTGCTCGCCGGCGCGAGCCGAGCCACTGGCTGATCAAGCCCGACGCGACATCGCCGGCGGCGCAGCCGGCGTACGTGAACATGAGCGCCGTGGCGGGGCGCGGCTCGGGATGCAGGCCGAGCGAGCCACCGACGCGATCGCAGAACGTGACGAGGATACCGATGACGTACCAGACCGGAATGCCGACGGCGATGAGGCCGATGTAGCGCCCGAACCGCGCGCGTGTGAACAGCTGGAGGAAGTTGCCACGCGAGCCCCCCGTCGCGGCGACCTTCGCGAACATGCCGGACTCGGTGACGCCGACGCGCAGCGCGAGGAGCGCGAGGCCCATGCCGCCGCCGATGTAATACGCGTGCCGCCAGTACGCGCCGTCCCAGATCGCCGGCATCCCGCCGCCGATGATGCCCGCCGCGACGCCACCGCAGATGCCGACGCCGGCGACGATCGCGGTCGCGACACCGCGGCGCCGCTTGTCCATCAGCTCGCTGACCAGCGTGATGCCCGCGCCGAGCTCGCCGGCCAGGCCGATGCCCGCGATCGCACGACACACGGCGTAGCCTTCGATGTTGGTGACCATGCCGTTCGCGAGGTTCGCGAGCGAGTACGTGATGATCGATCCGAACAGCACGGACAGCCGGCCGCGCTTGTCGCCCAACATGCCCCACAGGATCCCGCCGAGGATGAGGCCACCCATCTGCATGTTGAACAAGAGCAGGCCCTTGTTCGTCAGCGCGTCGCCGGCGTAGCCGAGCTCGACGAGGCTCGCTTTGCGCACCGTGCCGAACAAGATCAGGTCGTAGATGTCGACGAAGTAGCCGAGCGCGGCCACGAGGACGGCCAGAGTGACCGCTCGGTCGTGACGTGCTGGCGACTTGGTCCCGGAGACCACGGCCGGACTATACGCGTTATAAGGAGAGCTATGAGGACAGTCCTGGTGGTGCTGGCGCTCCTGTTCGTCCCCGCCCACGCGTTCGCCGACGAGCAGCGCGCGTGGGTGCGCGAGATCAAGAACGGCGAGGACTGGAAGAACTACTCGAAGGTCGTGTCGACCGACGAGCTCGGCAAGTTCATCATCGACCTCAAGACGAACGACATCTATTTCATCGACGTCAACCTGTTCAACATCCACGCGGACTTCGTCCTCGGCGTGCTGCTGAAGAAGGCGTGGACCGCGGAGAACATCCGCGAATACAACAAGAACTACGAGCGCGTGAAGCCGAAGTTCATCCTCGGGTACCTCACGCACCACATCAAGATCGACAAGTGGTCGTTCTCGTTCTGGGAAGGCGACAAGATCGGCGCCGACGACGTACTGCGTGCGCGCAAGCGACTCGAGCAAGCATTCTTCCAGAAGAGCATGCCGTTCCGCCCGGACTCGCCGATGCAGCAGAAGGTCGCCGCGGAAGTGAAGAAGAAGGGCATCCCGATCGTCACGAACGACGAGGTCTACAAGGCCGCCGACTACCAGGCGTTCAACAAGGGACACACCGTCGGCAAGCTGCGCGTCGTGCCGGTCGGCACGGCGTTCGAGTCGCTGACGTTCGATCGCCACGACATCGTGCTGCTCCAGGAGTCGTATCCGGACATCACGCCGGTTGCCGGTATCCTCGCGACCGCATTCTCGACGCCGCTGTCGCACGTGAACCTGCGCGCGACCGCGTGGAAGATCCCGAACGCGGGCGACAAGAAGGCGCGCGAGAAGTTCGGCAAGCTCGACGGCAAGACCGTCTATTACGAGGTGACGGACACGACGATCGTCCTGCGCGAAGCGACGGCCGCCGAGATCAAGGAGCACGAGCAGCGCAAGGTCGAGGCGAAAACCGTCAAGCTGCCGAAGGCGAACACGACCGAGCCGCGGCTCGCGATGCTCACGCGCATCCGCGCGAAGGACGTCGTGACCTACGGAACGAAGACATCGAACCTCGGCGAGATCGTGACGGCGAACCTGCCGGGCGTGAACGTGCCGATCGGCTTCGGCGTGGGCTTCTACTACTACGTGCAGCACATGACGCGAAACGGCCTCGACAAGAAGGTCGACGCGTTCCTCCGCGATCCGAAGTTCAAGGACGCGTCGTGGCGCAAGAGCGCGCTCGAGACGCTGCGCAAGGAGATCGCGGAAGCGCCGATCGATCCGGCGTCGCTCGACACGATCTACAAGCGCGTGCGCCTCGACCTCGGCGGCAGAGGCGTGTTCGTACGCTCCTCGACAAACGCGGAAGACCTGCCCGGCTTCAACGGCGCGGGCCTCTACGACACGGTGCCGAACGTCGTCGGCAAGAAGGCGCTCGGCGAGGCGCTACGCGTGGTGTGGGCCTCGGTGTGGACGCAGCGCGCCGTCGAGGAACGCGAGGCGTTCGGCATCGATCACCGCCAGGTGTTCGGCGCCGTCCTGGTGCAGGTCGGCGTCAACGCGACCGCCGCAGGCGTGCTGGTGACCAAGAACCTGTGGGACATCTCCGACGATCGCAGCTACACGATCAACGCGAAGTTCGGTCTCGGCATGCGCGTCGTCGAGGGTCAGAAGGTGCCCGAGCAGATCATCTTCGACCCGGGCAACGACGGCACGAAGATCATCTCGCGCTCCGACGATCCCGTGATGCTCAAGTTCGATGCGAACGGCGGCATTGTCGCGGTGCCCGTCCCGCCCGGCGAAGGCGTGATCCTCACCGAGCAGCGCGCGAAGGCGCTCGCGACCCAGGTCCAACAAGTGATCACGGTGTTCGATCACGGCCTCCCGCTCGACATCGAGTGGGTGCTCGAAGGCGAGAAGGTGTGGATCGTCCAAGCCCGTCCGTACGTGGGCGCGTAGCAACGGAGTAGACTAGCGCCGTGCGTACGTTGCTCCCTCTCGTCGTCGCGGTCGCCGCGTGCGACCTCCAACCGCCGCCGCCAAAGAAGTCGGCGCCACCGACGACGGCGACGCCGACCGACCTTCCTCCCCCGCCCGTCCGACCAGACATCCCGCCGCCTCCCATCGCCGCCGATGCAGGTGTGGCCGCGGTCGTGGTCGATGCGGCCGTGGCGCCGCCGCCGATCGACGCGATGGAGACGAGCGCGCCGTGCAACGACGTGGGCGTGAAGATCGCGACGTCGATCATCGACAACGCGCAAGACCCGGCGCAGAAAGCGACGCTGACGCAAGAGCGCGATCGGATCGTGCGGCGCGTGGCCGAGGCGTGCACGCGCGACAACTGGTCCGCGGCCGCGCGCCAGTGTTTCCTCAAGGCGAAGACCGCCGAAGAGATGCAGATCTGCGGCAAGGACCTCGCCGCTCCTCGCGACGAGTGACTAGCGCTGCGTCGTGAGCGGCGAGCGATACGCGTGATCCTCGGCTCGGCGTGCGCGCTCGCCGAGACCACGACACACGGCCGCCGCGAGGCCCGGCACGTCGTCGACGAGCTCCTCGAAGTCCACGCGCTCGAGCCGGATCAGCCGCGACGCTTTGCGCGCGCGCAGGTCCGATGCGATCGGTGCGGGCGCGAACGGCGCGAGCTCGTCGACCACCTCGCCCTTCACGATCGGGCGATCGCCCATGACGAGCTCGCCATCATCGACGAGGATCAGTGCGTCGATCGCATCGCCGGCGGTGACGACCACGCTGCCCTCGCGCACGTTCGACCAGCGCGCTCGCTCGGCGACATCGGCGAGTTGCCGGGTCGACAGCGAAGCGAGGAGCGGCACCTTGCCCAACGCGATCAGTGTCTCTACACGACTCGGCATATCTGTCTCTCCTTCAGGGGCAACGGCGACGGGTTGGGATTCGGTCTCGTGCAGCGCTTCGGTCACGCGGCGCAGCAGGTCGGCCGGGCTCGTGGCGAGTGCTTCGGCGCGCGCGGCGTTGGTGATCTGATCGCGATGGGCGCTGCGACCGGCGGCGCCGAGGATGTGGAGCACGAGGCCCCGGGACAAGCGATCGCGGCCCGCGAGCTCGGCCCGGATCACCTCGTCGCGCGAGGGCAGCTCGATCTCCGCGTTCGCGAGGTGCGCGGCGCGATCGGCCGGCGTGAGATCATCGACGGCTTCGACGAGGCGGCTCACGAGCGCGCGCGGCAAGGCAGCCTCGATCACCGCGAGCGTCCGTGCGCGTTCGTGCGCGCCGCGCGCGTGTCGCCAGGCTTTGGCGGCGTCCGCGATTGCCCGCGAGCGCCGGCGTGCGGCGACGAGGAGCAGCACGGTATGCGCGATCTCGCGGAGCCGTTCGTCGAGGCGGCGCGCGAGCAGCTCGTCGCCCGGCTGATCGAGCATCGCGATCGCCGCGTGCGTTTGATCGAGCGAGTCGAGCTCGGCATCGATCAAGCGATCGAGAGCGCCCGCGGTGACGGGCAGCTCGGCGAGCAAGGCCGCCGCGCGATCGCGTGCGCGACGGCGGCCCCACGCGGCGGTGGCGATCAGCTCGCCGGCGGCGGCCGGACCGAGCGCGGTGAGCGCCTCTTCGGCCGCTGCGCGAACTTCGTCATCGGGCTCGCCCAACGCGCGTGCGATGCGGCGCAGATCCTCGGGCTCGACGGCGTCGGCGCCTTCGAGCAGATCGCCGTACAAGCGCAGCGCGGCCGCGATCTCGGGCGCCTCGTCGATCACCATGCTCGGCACGCGGAGCAGCGAGGTGAGCGCGTGTTCGGGGGCCGCCGGTGTCGCTGCGGTCTCGACCCGCTCGCGCACGAGCTCGAGCAGATCGGCGCGCAACAGGGCGAGCTCGGCGTCGCGCCGCTCGCGCGCCCAGGCGACGACGCGGCCCAGCGCGGCAAACCCGAGGTGGCGACTCGTGGCGTCCCCGCGGCGGCGCCGGAGTGCACGCGACAAGTGACGCGCAGCTTCCAGCACGCGATCCTCGTCGACGGTGATCTCGGCGAGCGTGCGCGAGATCTCGACGCACAGCTCGTCGATCGCGACACGCGAGGTGACGCCGGAGTCGCGCACCGAATCGCCCAGGAGCCCGAGCAGATCGATCGAGCCATCGTCGGACTTCGTCGGCGACAGGCGAAGGATCGCGACCTCGGCCGTGAGTGCGATCGCTGCATCCCGTGCGTCGCGCAACGTGGTCAACCCCGCGCGCGCCTCGGCCGATGCTCCGCGCGTCAGTCCCAAGGCGCGAATGGCGAGCTCGCGTTCCAACGCGCGCGTCGATTCGAGCGAGCCGCGCGCTGAACCGAACGGGAACGCACGCGGCACCGGCACGTCGGCCGCACGGGCGTTACCGACGGTGCGGGTATCGCTCACGAGCGAATCGTTCACGCGCCGTACCGCGCTCGACGTATTCGCGTTCGACGCCCGAGCGTCCTCGTCGGAGAGGACCTCGCTGTTGCGTGTTGCCTCGCGCGCGTGCGCCGCTTCCTCTTCCGAGATCCCGTTCGCCGCGTCGACGACCGCGCGAGACAGCGCTTCGCCGTGCGTCTCCGCGGGAACGTCGAGCACCTGCACGAGCGCGCGCCACACCGCGACGCCTCCGCGTTGCGTGGCCACCTTCACGAGCGGCGCGATGGCATCGACGCGGCCACGCTCGTGAAGACGCGCGATCACCTCGGCGGCGCGCTCGGGGCGCGGACCATCCACTTCGCGCAACAGCACTTGCACCGCGCGATCGTCGACGGCAGCGTCGGCATCCGAGACGCGCGCCACGTGCTCGACGGCGAGCGTGGGCAACGCGCGCGCGATGCGGACCGACGCTAACAGCCACAGCGCGGCCGCGATCGCGGTGATCGCGTAGAAGATCGTCGGCGAGCCCGCGAGCACGGCGGCGATCAGGCCACCGAGGACGGCGCCCGCGCGCTTCGCGGTGCCGTCGAGGAAGCCAGCGACGCGGCCGCGCATCGCGACCGGCAACAGCGTCTGCGCGAGCTTCTCGGCGGGCGTCTCGATCGACGCATCGAGGACTCGCGCGGAGGCTTGCGCAGCGATCGCGACGGCCAGGATCGGGGCGATCACGAGGCCGAGGCCGGCGGCGAGCGCGACGAGCGGCGCGAGGAGGAGCGCGCGTCCCGTGCCGAGGCGCGAGAGGAGCCACGGGGTGAGCGCGAGTTGGAACAGCAGCGTCACGATCTGCGCGCCGCCGCGCACGCCACCGAGGAGCGCGGCGAGCTCTGCTGTGGAGCCGCCACGCGCGGCGACTTCGACACCGAGCGCGAAGTACGCGAGCGACGCGAACACGCCCGCGGCGCCGACGACGATCGCGAGGTGTCGCGCGAGAGGATGTCGGCGCACCGCGCGCGCACCGTCGCGCCACGAGCGCGTGATCAGGGCGCTGACGTTGGTCGGCGCGGCGCCGACGCGGCGGGTCTGCGGCATGCGCGATGCGCCGAGCGCGGCGAGCACGAAGAGCACCGCGCCGGTGACGAGCACACCCCGCGCGCCGAGGGCGGATGCGATCGGCACGACGAGGACCGCTCCGACGGCGGCACCCGCGCCTCCCATCGCGGCGATCACGGGGAGCAGGCGCTGGCTGCGGCGCGCGTCGAGACGCTCGGCGATCACGACCCAGAACGCGAGGTCGGTCGCAGCCGCGAGCTGCTTGCCGCCAACGAGCGTGATCACCGCGGTCGCACCGGGCGCGACCGTGAACAGCGCGGCGAGCGAAGCGATTGCGATCGCCGAGACGGTGGCGAGCGTGGCGAGCACCCGGCGGCGCTCGAGGCGATCGGCGAGTCCACCGACGACCGCGAGCACCACCGCGAGCAGCGCGCTCGAGGCGGCCACGGCTTCACCGAGGTGCGAGGGGCCGAGCTCGGACAGGAACATCGCGTCGGCGGCGGCGGCGGACATGGCCGCGCCCGCACTCGCGAGGCCGAACACGATCCCCGCGGTTCCCAAGAGCGCGCGCTCGTCGGGGCGCAAGACCGCGCCGCCGAGCCGAAATCCGCTCGGCGCGGACGTCGCTACGGCGGCCCCGCGCACCGCCCCATCATAGGGGCAAAGCGGCTACCAGCCGGGCTCGGCCGTGTCATGATCGCACGATGCGTTCGGGCCTCAAGGTCGCATTGCTGACCCTCGTCGGTGCGACGGCGATCGCTGGACTCGCCATCGCGCAGAGCGGCCAGATGTCATCGCGCAAGATGCCGGTCGTGCACGAGGATCTCCCGCCGCCGAACGGCGACAAGGTCTCGCCGATGATCGGCGCCACGAATGGCTCTGCGGGTGCGCCTCCCGCCGCGTTCACGGCGGGTGACAAGGTGATTCCGCGGCCCACCGAGAAGTCGGCCGCGAAGTCGAAGGGCGATCCGGTCCTCGGTACCGATCAGTTCGCCGCTGATCGTTCGACGACGATGAAGCCCGATAGCAACACGGGCCCCGACGGCACGCTGCACTACGTCAGCGTGTTCAACCCCGACGTGATTCCGTTCAAGCGCATGTCGTCGCTCGACGGCGCGGGCGAGGACTTCACGCTGCGGATCCAGCGGCCGGCGATGACCGAGGTTCCGGTCGGTGGCACCACGGCCAAGGGACGCGATCGCTTTTGGGGCGCGGTGAAGGTGCAGCTCACGCCCGGGACGGATGTCGCGCTACCGAGCGTCGCGCCCGACATGCGCATCCTCTGGTACCGGGTGAAGCCGAACGTCGCGCTCAAGTTCGAGAAGGATGGCGCGGACAACTTCTACGTGCGCAGCGACGAATCGAACGCGTCGGGTGTCTACGATCTGCAGTTCCTCGCCGACGCGGACACGGGCTACTTCACGCCACAGTTGCCGCGCGGTGCGAAGTACACGCCACGCATGATCGCGACGATGACGCCGCCCGAGCTCCGGCCGGTGTTGCCCGAATCGATCCGCAAGTCCGGCATGCGCATGCTCGACAAGTTCGGCATCGACGCAGACATGGATCTCTCCGTCGCGTTCAACAAGCTCGTCGGTTACGTGCGCGCGTTCGAGGCGAAGAAATTGCCGAGCTCGACGGGCAACATCTACGAGGATCTGTGCGACTCGCAGGCCGGCGTGTGCCGCCATCGCGCGTTCGCGTTCATGATCTCGGCGAACGTCCTCGGAATCCCCACCCGCTACGTGCAGAACGAAGCGCACGCCTTCGTCGAAGTGTGGTTCCCGGAGCGCCGCTGGCAGCGCATCGATCTCGGCGGCGCTGCGCTGCGCATGGAGGTCACCGGCGCCGACGACAAGACGCTCCACCGTCCGTCGGCCGACGATCCGTTCACCAAGCCGCCCGAGTACACGCAGAGCTACACGCAGCTCGAGGGCGACATTCGCGGACTCACCCAGCAGCAGCTCGCCGACAAGAAGCGCCCGCTCGATCAAGCGCCACCATCCAGCTCGTTCGATGGCACGAACCCCAGCAGTGGCAGCGGTACCGGTAGCGGATCGAATTCGCGGCAGACGGGCCCCGATCGCATCACGCCCGATCCGACCCTGCCGACGGTCTCGCAGGACCCGAAGAAGCAAACCCCGAAACTCGAGGTGACCACGGCCGACTCGTCGGCGTTCCGCGGCGACATGGTCCACATCGAAGGTCGCGTCACGGCCGATGGCAAACCGATCGCCGACCACCCGATCGACGTCTTCCTCGCCCCCGCAGGTCGCGGCGGCGCGGGCCCGATTCCGCTCGGCCGCACGGTCAGCGACAAGACCGGCGCGTTCCGCCAGGACTTCACGCTACCGGGCTCGCTGAACTTGGCGACGTACGAGATCTATCTCGCGAGTCCCGAGGACAGCTACTACAACGCGTCGCTGTCGAACTAGAAGATCTGCGTCGCGCAGCCGATCTCGACCGACACGTTCGCGGTCGCGTCTGCCTGCACCTCGGTGCACGTCGACGGGCACAGCGTGATCTTCGTCGGCGTCGTCGGGTTGTCGTAGTACCAGCCACCCGCGGCCGTGCACGCTGCGGCGTCCGAGACTTGGGGCAGCGTCACGCCCGGCGGCGTACCGCCCATCTGGTACTTCACGTTGACCTGATTCGGATCGAGCGTCCCCGTCACCGGCGACGGGACGTTGAGCTCGCACGCGACCTGCGATCCGGAGACGACTGCCGCGGTGATGTCGTCGAACACCTGCGTCCAGTCATCGTTGCAGATCACGCCGCGCGCGCCGCCACTCGCGGTGATGAGCGACGTGTACACCGCACCGTCCTTCGCACCCGAGCCGAACGCACCGGTGCAGCCATTCGCCTGGCCGTTGCCATACGCGTAGATCCCGTGGACCTTGTAGTTCGCGAACATGCCGGTCGGCATCAACGCGGCGATCGAGTTGGTGAAGCTCGTCGCGCTGGTCGAGCTGTTGTCGTCGGTGACGAAGATGATGTGCTTCTGCGCCTCGGGGCGCAGGAAGCTCGACCACTGGTTGTACGTCGAGAGGAACTTCGCCGGTCCGTCGGTGCTGCCGATACGCTGGTTGACGAGCTGGAAGTTCGTGTTGTTGCCGCACGAGCCGTTGGAGAGCGGTGCCGGAACACAGATCGCGTTCGAGCCCGAGGTGACCGCGATCATCGTGACGCGGTAGTCGATGCCGGAGGCGCCGATCAGCGTCGCGAAGTTGTTGATCTGCGTTTGCACGTAGGCGGTCTCTTGATTCATCGACCCCGATTGGTCGACGACCCAGATGATGTCCGACGGCACCGTCACGAAGTCCGCGGCGATCTGGTCGCCGGCACACGAGGCCTGACACGTCCCGTTGCCGCAGACCGGCGACTCGGCGGGACAGTCCGCACTCGACTCGCATTGCACGCACGTTCCGGACTCGCTGCAGATCGGAAACGTCGCGTCGCAATCGCTATCGGAGGTGCATGCCGGTCCGGTCGCGGCATCGGGACCTGGCTCGTCGTCGCCACCTCCTCCGCCATTGCCGTTCGAGCCACCACACGCACCGATCGCGAGCACCACACAGACCGCGCTGAGTTTCATGTCAGACCACAGTACGTGCCTCGTCGACGGAATTTCGATCGCCGCTGGGGTAGCGACCGGGCGCGTCTCGGTGCGCCGTCGCAGTCTACATGTGGGCGGATCAGCCGAGGGTGACGGGCAGAGTGACCGAGGTCGGTGCGCCCGTCGCCGGGAACTTCATCCGGCCGAGCGATCGCTGCACGCAGGTCAGGAGGCCCTTCTCGAACAGATAGCGCGGCGCTTGGATCCGTGACTTCGTCACGCGTCCGTCGGCGCCGACCACCATCTTGACCGTGATCGTCGCGCGCAGATCCGTGTTCGTCGCACTGTTGACCACGCAGTCACGGACCCCGCCCGACTGTCCGCCGATGGTGGCGTTGATCTCGTTGTCGTCGAGCGGACGTGTCTCTTTTCCGCCCGCCATGTCGATCTTCGTCGCCGGCAGCGTCACGTCGTCACCGCGCCACTCGAGTGCGCGATCCGATGCGGACAGCTGCGCGAGCGGCTCGGTCTCCTCGTATTCGCCCTCGTCGGTGTTCGACGTGCTGTCGATGGTCGGCAGCTCGCCCGGTGCGGTGGTGCCCGGGTTGCGGGGGCGCTTGCGCTTCTTCTTCTTCCCCGCAGGCCCGGCATCGCTCGGCGCCACCGATACGACACCCGCATCGATCACGGGAGGCGCAGTAGTGGCTCCGCCGCCCCACGGCGGACGCAGCGCGAGATACATTCCACCGGCACCGACGATCAGTCCGATGACGATTCCGACAGGGCCTCGCACGAACAGCTTGTATCACGCGTCGGAGCTCGCGGCCGGTTCTGTGTTCTCGTCGGCCCGCGCAGTCGCGATCTTGCTCGCGTCGTTCGGTGGGTTCGTGGTGGTCGCGGCCGTACTCGGCCAAGTCGATCTCGTGGTGACCGTGATCGCGGGGGAGACCATGCTCGTCCTCATCCCCGTCGCGTTCACCCTGTCCGCGCGCGGGGGACCCGTTATGCTCGGACTTCGCCGGCCCGAGACGCGCTTCGTGATCGCGGCGCTGCTGATCGGATCGTCGCAGTGGTTCTTGAACCTCGTCGCGGTGGAAGCGCTCGACTCGTGGATCGGCATCTCGAAGGAGGGCATCGATCGGCTGCAGAAGGTCGCCACGCAGCCCTCCCTCGCGGTGTCGCTGATCGCGATCGCCGTGATGCCCGCGATCGGCGAGGAGATCCTGTTTCGTGGCGTGCTCGCGCGCGGACTCGCTTCGCGGTTCGTACCCGCGGTCGCGATCGTCGCGTCGGCCGCGCTGTTCAGCGTGTTCCACATGTCGATGATCCAGGCGGTGCCGACGTTCTTGCTCGGGCTCGTCTACGGGTACCTCGCGCTCAACGCACGCTCGGCGATTCCGACGATCATCGCGCACCTCGTGAACAAC
>Ga0154020_10005493_pt1 | contig 14922 bp, 14 predicted proteins | sample Klosneuvirus_201_FD_109709 | JGI IMG/M metagenome (GOLD analysis project Ga0154020, IMG submission 109709) | Active sludge microbial communities from wastewater, Klosterneuburg, Austria - Klosneuvirus_20160825_MG | ecosystem: Engineered > WWTP > Aerobic digester > Activated sludge | place...
CGGGCAGATTCCGAAAGGCACCATTCTGCTGGTGCGAACGGGGTGGGACGCGCGCTATCAGGATCGCACCGCGTACCTCGGCACGGCGCTCGGCGGGCCCGACGCCGTCGCGCAATTGCATTTTCCCGGCGTCAGCGCCGAAGCGGCGCAGTGGCTCGCCGACAACCGCACTATCGCCGCACTCGGCATCGATACGCCAAGTATCGACTACGGCCAGTCCGCCGATTTCCGTGCGCATGTGATTCTGTACGGCAAGAACATTCCGGGCTTTGAAAACGTGGCGAACCTTGCGACGTTACCGCCCGCTGGGAGTTACGTGATGGCGCTACCGATGAAGATCGAAGGCGGGAGCGGCGGTCCGCTGCGCATCGTGGCGTTTGTGCCGTAAGACGCGAGACACATGGCTGCAACCATCGATCATCTTCGCGTGGACCACGAGGTTCGTGTCCTCCAGGATTTCACCGACACGCGAGGGCACACACATTCCGCTGGTACGTCCGCGACGATCCGTGCCATGGGCCTCGACACGACGCGCATGGAACTGTGGATCGAGTGGGAGCACCGCGGGACACGCGAGCGATTGCACTTTGCCCTGAGCGCGACTTCCGGACCGCGAAACGGTCGGATGCGGGAGTTCTTCGAGCTCGGTGAGCCCGACGATGCCAATGGGCCATCGGCGAAGGTGACACCCGCGGTTGTGCAGTCCACCGCGCCGTTTCGTGGTGTGACCACCGAACCGCGCGCGGCGGCGGTCCCGGTCCGGCATCCGCCTGCCGGAACCAGCCTCGGCGATGTCGCCGTCGCGTGCCAGTGCGACGCTGCCATGCACCGGTCGGTCTTGGTGCACGGGGCAGGCGTGCACGCCTGCATGCGCTGCGGCACCATCACGTGCACGCACGTTGTCGGCGACGACGGGCATCACACGGGCACGGTCTGGTTGGCCCACATTGTCGACGACGTCTCGGACCAACTCCTCGAGTGGCTCGCTCGATGGCCGCGGATCGTCTACCGCCGACGCGATTTGCATCGATGGCCCATCCCTGCCGGACTCACTCGAGACGAGATCGTCTACCTGCCGGCCGACGTGCGCTGCGATACAGCGGCCGAATTGATTGCGCTGGAAAACCAACGTGCCGCGGGCCCGGATCACGTTGCATTTCCAACGCAGCGCCCTCCTGTGAAGCTGCCGACACGGCTCGACGCCTTTGCGCAGTTCGCGGACGCCGTGCAGCTGACACCAGAGAGCGACCTCGCGACGCTGATCGCGGCTGCCGAACCGCGAAATGCGGCGAGCCGACTCGCCGTCTCACACGTGCTTCGGCGTGCAGACGCGTTCGATGTGATCGTCACCGCCCTGCGCAGCGACGATACCGTGTGGCAGAGCGCCGGCGCCGCCATGGCGCGAGCGGCCCAGCCGGTAGACCCTCGGCTGCCCGACGTGCTGATCGACATTTTGGGGAGCCTGACGGTTTCCCCGTCGTCGCGTGTGCCTGACCGCGTGGTGGGCGCGGACCGGTTCGAAGAACTGCTGCTCGTCATCGCCGACCAAAAGCTGGACACCCCCGCGATACTGGCGGCGCTTCCGCTGCTGCAGCGCCGAGTGGCGCGCCTCGACACCACGCTGGCGAGTCGCATCGGGCTCGTGCTCCGCGAGCTGCATGGCACGCCACCACCGCGAACCCGTCCGGGCTTCTTGCCGTAGCGGTCCCATCGGATCGACGTGATGGGCTACACGCAAGACATGCGCGCACCGTTTGATTCGCCGGGGAAAGGCACACAGACTCGACGTCCCACCTACTTGAGGCGCAGCATGACGTACACGCATCCAGGTCACCTTGCTCTCGTTGCCTGCGCGCTGTTGTTGGCACCGCGTGCCGCCGCGGCGCAAACTGGGCCCTCGGTCCCCACGCGCGCCATCGGCAAAGTCGACGTGGAGTCTCGCGATCCGTTCACCGCCGTCTACGGGCTTCGCGAATTGCGCGATGGACGCGTGATTGTCGCTGATCATCGAGAAAAGACGCTGCAACTGCTCGACCTGACCCGGGGGGCGGCGACGCCCGTGGGACGAAGTGGCGCTGGGCCCGCCGAGTGGGGCAGTCCCGGCAAGTTGTACGCGCTGCCGGGCGACACCATCATCATGCTCGACTTCAGCAACGATCGGGTCCTGTTCATCAACCCGGATGGCAAAGCGGGCGCCACGATGCCGCTGGGAGAAAAGAACCCGCTGTCGACGGCCGATCTGATCGGCATCGACGCCAACGGTCGCATGCTGCTGGTTGCCGAACGACGACCTGCCAATTTTCGCACTGGCACCTCGGGCGTGGCCGATGTCATGCGCTACGATCGCAAGTCCGGTCGCATCGACACCGTCGCCACGCTGTCGCTGCCCAAGGGCGAGATCTCGGCGGCCACCCAATTGAGCGGTGGACTCATGCGCGTGGCGACGAATCTGCCGCTCGCGGCACTCGATGCGGCCGCAATTACTGGCGACGGTCGCATCGTGATCGTGCACTCGTCGCCGTATCGTCTCGAATTTATTGGGGTCAATGGTCACCGCACCGTTGGACCCGTCGCCGCAACGCCGAACATTCCCGTCACTGACGCGGAGAAGGATGCATTCACTCGCTCGCAGATTCGTCCGGGCGGCATTCTCGTCAAAGTGCAAGGCGCGCCGCCACCGCCGAGTGGCGGAGCGAAGGCGTCGCCCGGTGGTGCAGCGAAGATGTCGTCCGCCGAAATCAAGGCGATGATGAATCCCGACATGACCTGGCCCGCCGTGAAGCCACCGTTTCTGACCAACGCCGTGCAGGTGGCGCCCGACGGCCGCGTGTGGGTGCTACGAACGCGCGCCTGGAACGACTCGACGCCGATGTTCGACGTCTTCGACGCCGCCGGTCGCGTGGTGGAGCGTGTGACACTCCCTAAACGCACGCGACTGGTGGGATTCGGAAACAGCGCGGCCTATCTGGCACGCACGGACGACGACGATCTGATCTGGTTGCAGCGCATCCGTCGATAGACTCGGCAGGTTGCCCGGCAGCGCTTGTGTGCGCGGTCGATGCCTCGCCCCCGCGTCGGTTACGTGATTCGCTCCAGCTTTCCTTTCCGCTTCACGATGTTCTTGTAGTCCCACTGAATCTCCCGCGCGCTCGTGAGCCATCGCTTGAGATCGGTCTTCTTGATCTCCGAGACGGCATTGTAGAACACCGAGGCGTCCTTGAACTTCTTGCCCACGACGTTGAGCGCGTCTTCGCCGAAATCGGCGCCGCTCCAGAACATCAACCGGATACCGGCTTTCTGTTTGCTGTACCCGACAATGGGGTTGCCGTCGAGAAACCACACGGGGTGCCCGTGCCAGATTTTGTTCTCGGCGGCCGGCAGGTGTGTATCGATTTCTTGTGCCAGCAGATTACACACGGCCTGGTGATCTGTCTCCTGCTCTGCGTTGTACTGCTGCGTATCGGCGTGCATCACATGTCTCCGTGGGCGTCAGTCAGCGCAAGTCAGTGGTGACCGTCGCAGCCCAGTGACAACAGCAAGCAGGGCCACGCACAATATGCCTCCGGTCGCGAACACCGTCGACTGAGGGCGTGATCTGAAGCGGGACCGATGTCCATCCCTCTACGGTCGCGCCACAAGCGACGGCTGACGTCGATCCGTCGTGGTGCCATCGCCCAATTGCCCGTTCGCGTTCAATCCCCAGCAATACGCAATGCCATCGACGGTGATGCCGCAGGTGTGGTTGTGCCCGAGCGCGAGCCACTTCATCGGCCGGTTGCCGCTCACGGCGGTGGGTGCGACGATCTCGCTGTTGGTCGTACCGGTACCGCCCTGCCCCTGGATGTTGTAGCCCCAGCAATAGGCACCGCCACTCAGCGCAATCGCGCACGTATGCTGCGCGCCGGCCACGATCGACGAGAACCGTACGTTGGTCGCGACCTGTTGCGGCGTGAGCGCGGTGATCGGCAGGCCTGAGCCAACGCGACCGAAGGTGTTGTTGCCCCAGCAATACGCCGTACCATCAGCGGTCAGCGCACACGTATGCACTCCGCCCGATGAGACGCTGGCAAACGCGACGCCCCCGAGCGCGCGCACCGGCGTCGTGCGCTCGATGTAGGAGCCCGTGCCGTCTCCCAATTGGCCGCCCTGATTGTCGCCCCAGCAGTACACGTCGCCTGTCGTCGCCGTCGCGCAGGCGTGCTGTACGCCGGCTGACACGGCGATGTACGTTCGTCCTCCCACAATGGACACGGGCGCGCTGTTCTTGTGATAACCCGGCACGCCGTCGCCGGGATGCGCGCCCCAACAGTAGACGGCGCCGGCGAGTGTGAGACCGCACGTATGTACGCCGCCGGCCGAGAGCATGCCGAACGTATGTCCACCAACCACCGCCACTGGCGCGTACGAACTCGTGTTGGTGCCATTGCCGAGCTGTCCGGCGGTGTTGTCGCCCCAACAGAAGGCAGCACCCTCCGCCGTGAGTCCGCAGATATGCGTGCCCCCAACGGAGAGGCTGGCAAACCGAAGAGCGCCTTGCCTGTCGAAACGAACCGGCGTATTCGACACTGACGTGCCAACGAGATCAAGCCCGAGTGAGACGTCGCCCCAGCAGTAGACCACCCCGTCCGTGGTCAGCCCGCAGGAGGCATGTCCGGAGGCAGCAGCGGCCGAAAACTTGGTGCTCGAGGGTGTGGTGGGCGCAGTTCCGGAATCACCCTGGCACGCGGTGAGCAGCAGAATGCCGAGCAGGCACGACAGCCATCCGCAGTGCAATCGAAACGGTGCATCACGCTCATGCACTCGGACTTTGTGACGTTTTCCGTTCATGACGACCTCGCTTTCAGACACCCTCGACGTGCGTATGCGCGTGGTGTGGGCGCCTCCCCAACGCTGCGCTGGCGCCCGGCCGAGCGGCGTCAGGCAAGCCCGCACAGACCCGCCCTAAAACCCCCGCGTTCCAGCGGTGAGTCGCATGTCATACAATCCGCCCCCTCGCGCCACTCAGTGTCGTGAACCTGCTCACCCACTGCTGCCGCCGCTGGCGGGATGGAGACGCGTTATGACACACCATGTACACATTCGCCGGTCACTGCGTGCGGTGATTGCCGCGACGGCGTTGCTCTCCACGGCTGCCTGCGAGTCGGCCACGGGTCCAGACGACACGCTCGACACCAAAGCCGCCCTCGCGGACTATCGGGCCATGGACAGCGTGTTCGCATCTGACGCGTGGGCGGCCTTCCGTGCACTTGGCGGACGCTCGCCGATGTCAGCCGACAATGCGGTGGCCGCGATCATGACGTTGCCGGAGCTTTCTCGCGGCGCATCCCCCGCGGGGTCGTCACGTGCATTCGCGCTCGCGCTGTTTCGCCGCGAATCCCGGCTCGGCGTGTCCGCCAGTTCGCTTCGCGAAACGGTGATCTCGTCGGCGCATCGTGGCAAAACCTTCACCTACGACGCCGCAAGCGATCAGTACGTGGTGAACACCACACGCACCGGCGCGCCGGCGAACGGCACGCGCTTTGCATTGTACGAGGTCGGCGCCAACGGCAAGCCCATTGTCGCGCAAGAAATCGGCTACGCCAATCTCCTCGACGAGGGCGTGACGACCGATGCCGCCGTTGGGCTGCATCTCCTGACGGTCGTACGCGGCCGTACGTCGCTGGACTATCGCCTGCGCGTTGTACCACAAGGGACGGGCGGCACCATCGACGTGTCGGGCTTCGTGTTGGGCGAGCAGGGTGAACGTCTGGAGTTCACCATCGGTGTGGTCGGAACCACCACAGCCGGAACGTCCACGGTCAGCGTCGAATTTGATCTTGGCATGGCGCAGCGCGAGTTTGAAGTGTGGGGCAATGTGCGCGGCGCCGATGGCAGTGACGATGGCACGGTTGAGCTGTCGGCGCGGCATGGCGACCATACCCTGCGTGTCGATATGGAAGGCGCAGCAGGCACGCTCGACGGCACTATCGACCTGGACGGCACGCGGTTCGTCACCGTGACGGGCAGCAAAGCCAATCCGACGCTGCGGAACGCGCTCGACCAACCGCTCTCCGGGCCGGAGCTGCTGCTGATGCTCGAAATCGTCGACGCCACCGATGACGTCTTCGATCTGGTGCAGGACCTGCTCAAGCCCGTCGACAACCTGCTGGTGTTAGGCTGGATTCTGTAGCGCACCTTTCACAGCCTGCTGCGTCATATTTCCCGATCCCTCGGCGCCCTGGTCGCCGAGGGATTGCTTCCGTCTCGGACCCTCAACTGACACACGATGCGATTCTTCTCTGATCGGCATGTTCTGACACGCGCCGCCGTCATTGCGCAGATCGCGGCGGCCTTGAGCGTTGCCTCCGTCGCGCAGGCACAACGTTCCACCACGCGCGGCCTGTCACTGGGCGTCGTCGCGCAGGCAATCTCGCTTGAAGTGGAAAACGGAGAGCCAAGTTCCGGTGGTGGACTTGGACTGCGCGCCGGCTACGGTTTCAATCGCATCATCACCGGCTTCATTCACCTGGATGGCGGCGAGATCGACGTGCCGGCGGGTGCCTCACTGAGCGGCACCTGGTCGCTGGGTCACGCCGAGCTCGGCGCGCGCTTTCACTTTGCCAATTCGCTGCGCCGAGTGGTGCCGTATCTGGAAACGTCGCTCGGGGCGCGGGTGGTGACCGTCAAGGACGCCGAATCCAATGGGACCGGTGCCGGAGAAGTGAAATTCAACGGCGGCGCACTCACCGTGGGTGGCGGCGTCTCCACCTACCTCAAGCCGGCACTCGCGCTTGATGTCGGCGTCAAGTTCACCGGTGGCACATTTACCGAAGTGGATCTTGGCACGGTCGCGCTTCGCAGCCTGGATGTGGAAGCGTCGTCATTCCGTTTTGGTGTCGGGCTGACGTGGTGGCCGTAGCGCCACGCGCTACTGATCTTTGAGCTTTCGCAACGCGTCCTGCTGTTCTGGCCGGAGCAGGTTCTTGATGCGCACCAAGAGTGTCAGGTGCGCTTCCTTGATTTTGCGTTCGGTTTGCATGACGCGCCCCATGCGATCGAGTGCGCGGTCGAGATCCACGCGCGGCCGCGCAAGTTCGGTGGCGAGCGACTCGGTCTGCTCCTGCATTTCCCATTGCAGATTGACGACCTGACCCTGCAAGTCGCGGATCAGACGGCTGATCGCATCACGCTGTTCGTCAGTCAGGTTGATGGCGCGCCGGTGCTTCATGATCAGCTCCGGTTCGAACAGCGTGCGCGCAATCGGATCTGTGGCCTGCGGCGCACTCTGCGCCTGCAGTGGCGCGGTCAGCACCGGCATCAGCAGTTGCAACGCCACCAGCGCCACGCCTAGCACAACCGTTCCACGCAGCAGGACGCGTCGTGTGATAGCGGTGCTGCTTCTCAGTGATCGTACACTCATGAACCGCTCCGTGCCCCGCGTCCGATGGTGGGGGTGCTCCGCAAATACTCGTCTCCCGGCAACGAGAGCAGGCCGTCGGTTGGTGCCCGCAGCGACTGGCGCGACGTCTCCGACCACGCCATGACCGTCTGTTCAAATTCTCGCTCGGCGCGACGGCCCGAATTGAGCCACACCGCGCCGATGCCCGCCGCCATCAACAACGGCGCCCCGACCAGCAGTGCCACGCGGCGCCACTGGCTGCGCAGCGTGCGTGGCATCGTGTGCGTCTGCTTGTATGTGTGCTCCGGCGACACGAGCTGCACGGTAGCGACGGCCGCCGCCTGCTGACGCGCGGCGGCAAACATCGCCGAAAATTCCGGCGCGTCGTCCGCATCACCCGCACGCAGCGCCGCAAACGACTCGGCGAGATGCGCCGACAGTCGCACGTCGGACTCAGATTCGTTCGGCATCAGCGATCCTCCCGAAAGTGCGGCTCGAGCAGCGCGCGCAGCCGCTTCTTGGCCCGATCATAGTGCACGCGCGCCGATCCCACCGACAGTTCCATCACGTCGGCCGCCTCGGCGACACTGAGGCCCTGATAAAACACCAGATGCACGACCTCGCGCTGGCGGTCCGGAAGCTGGACGAGCGCCGCCTGAAGTGTCGCGGTCTGCTCCGCTTCCTCGAGCTGGACAACGGCCGTGGGCTCGACCGATTGCGCCTCGGTCCACTCGGGTGCCGACAGGTCCCGTGTCCGCTTTCGTCGCGTCTCGAGCGCCGTCAGCCGGATAACGCCGAACAGCCAGGTGCGGAAGCTGCTGCGTCCCGCGAAGACCGCCTGCCCTGCAATGAGCTTGGCGTACGCGGTTTGCAGCACATCCGCACCCTCGTCCGCGTCGCCGCCGCAACAGCTCCGCGCCCACCCGAAGCTGGCCTCGTGCAGGGTGGCGAGCGACGATTCGAGATCGAAAGGCACAGGCGCGGGAAGGGCCATCGGCAAGGGACGCGGTTCGCATGACAGGAATACGTGTCCGCAGATACCCAAACATATGACACGCCTCAGCGAGCTCCGCCAGAGCAAACCGCTCCTGCCGTAGTCCAACCGGCAGGAGCGGCTTTTCATTCACATCTTCGGGCCCCCGACGATTTCGCCGAGGGCGACAGTGTCAGAAGGATGATCCGACCGACAGGAAGACCAGCCGGCGAGCACCAGTCTGGAGCGTCTGGATATCGCCCTTCACGGCGAAGCCACCCGTGCCCACCGACCCGATGTAGCTCGCATCGAACGCGTTCACCGTATTGAGTTGGATGTTCACGTTGCGCGCGGCCCCGATGCGTTCAAAGCGATAACCCACGCCCGCGTCCACTGTGGTGTACGACGGCACGCTCAGATCGTTCTCGATCGTCACGTACCGCTTGCCGACGTGACGCGCACCGGCCGTGGCGTTCCAGCCACCCTTGGCGAAACGGATCGTGGAGCTGGCCATCACCTGCGGCGCATCCACCACATACTTGCCGCCAGAGCGAACGGTGGTGGTACCCGTCTTGTAGTCGTCGTCGATCTTCGAGCTGTTGATCGACGCCGAATTGGCCAGGCTCAACGCGCTCGACAGCTTGAGGTTGAGCAACCCTTCGGCACCAAACGTGGACACGGTGCCGACGTTCGAAATGATCGACGCGCAGGTGGCCGTGAGCTGACAGTTGGCGGTGCCCACCAGTCGATTGCGATAGTCGATCATGTATCCAGACAGCGACGCCTCAACACGCTCGCGACGGGTACGAAACCCGACGTCCACCGACGTGGCGCGCTCCGGCTTGGTGTTGGCCTTGAACGCATCAAAGCCGGCCGCCGACAGATTGTAGATGCCCGACTGCGGGCTCAGCGGATACTGATTCATGTTCTCCGCGAAGTTCGAGAACAGCTGGTCGGTGCTGTTGATCACCCACACGGCGCCGACCTGCGGCAGGAACTCCGCCTTGGCGGTCACGCTGAGCGCCGGCCGATTGGGATCGCCAAACGTCTTCGCATTCGAGGTGTTGCCGTTGCTCTTGAAGTCGGCGTTCACATTCACGTACTTCGCGCCGTACGTCAGCTTGAGGCGATCGCCCACAAACGCATTGCTGTTCTGTGCGTACAACATCGTCGTGCCGATATCGCCCGTGCGATCAAAGAACAGGCGGATATTGTTCGCAAAATCCACTTCCGGTCCATTCTGGTAGTTCTTCAGTCCCCAGCCCTGGCGACGAATGGTCGTCGTATTCGATTCGTACCAGAGTCCGGCTTCGATGGTATTGCCAGCGACGCTGGTATTGAACTTGGCGTTGAGGCCGGTCCGCTCGCCGTTGTATTGCGTCTGACGGAAGAAGATCGGATCAGCGCTCCACGTGCTCGGGCCGTAGGTTGGCGCATGCCAGTCGCCATTGCCCTTGTTGGCGTGGAAATACGGCTGCACCGACACGCGCGAGATGTCGCCGAGCGCGAAGTCGGCCATGCCGTACACAAGATTGTCACGACGAGCACCGAGTGAAGACTGCCAATACGCTTCGTCCTCGTCGCCGGACGTGTTGGCAAACTGCTTGGCGAGACTCCAATCGGTGAACTGATCCCAGTCGCGACCGCTTTGCTGGTAGCGGCGCCACGTGAGATCGACATAGTCCGCTTCACTGCGGTTGGAGAACGAGTAGAAGCCCGTGAATTTGTGCGCCCCCTTGAACGCGACGGCCTTGGCATTCACCTGCTCCAGCCACGTCTGCCCGTCGCGGAACAGGCCGTTCCGATTGAGCAGTCCTTTGTTGATCGGCGATGCGGCCAGCCCGGCGCCTTTCCATTTGTCGTTGTCCTGGCGCGTGAAGCTCAGATAGCCGCTGAGTCCCAGATCACCACCGGTCCAGAAGCCGGTATCGAAGCGTCCGGTCGTGCGGTACGTGTTCGCGCCGCCGACAGACTGCTTGAGCATGAAGGTACGCCGTGCGTTGGGCGCATCAGACGCATACTGCACCACGCCGCCAAGATTGTTCGCCGACGAGGTACCCAGCGCGCCGCTGCCCTGTGCCACGCTTGCACCGGCGAGGTTTTCGGCGTCTACCGCGCGTCCAATGCCCAGCCCGTTGAAGTTGCCGTAGCTCATATCGCCCAACGGGAGTCCGTCAAACGTCTGGCCCACCTGCTGCGTCTGAAATCCGCGCATCGTGATGCGGTTGGACCATTCGTACTGCCCCCACGGATCAGACGAGTTGAAGTTGACGCCAGGCAGCTTTTCCAGGGCCTTGAGTGCCGTGGTGCCCGCCGTGCGTTCCTGCAACTCGCGCTTGCCAAGTGCATTCACCGTGCGCGACTCGCCCTGCCCGGACGCCGATGCCGAAATTTTGACGGTGCCAAGCAGTTGCGTGGTGTCCTTCTTGTCAGGCGCGGTGGTTCCCGTTTGCTGGGCACCCGCGCTGGCGCTGCACAGCGCGAGTGAGATGGCGGAGAGGAGAACGTATCGCATTCGACCGGTGACTCCGGAGTAGGTGAACTAGTGGAACCGACCAACATTCGGCCACATGTTCGCCGCGCTTCATCACAATCTCAGCCATGCGATGACGACGGGCGCGTAAAGAACTCGCTCGCCCCACGTAACGCCCAGGTACCCGGACGTCGTACCCGACCTGGAGGGGCGCATGTAACAAATCGTGCAGTCCGGCGGTCACGCGGTCGACACCCGTTGATATGCGCCTCTTCCCAGCCTTCCTTGCCGGCTTGCTGGCCGTTGACGCGGGCGCGCCGGTGGCCTCGGCGCAGGCCCTCCGCCGCGCAACGGAGACATCTATTGCCGTCGCCGGCGAGCCGCTCGTTTCAGAGCCCCTCGCCGCCGAGCCGTTTGCGGCGGCGCGAGACGAATTGGCCGCCGAACTCGAGACGACGAGGCACGCACGACGAGTCGCCTCCGTGCCGCCGGGTTGGGCAGCCGCGTTGCGCGCCGTCGAACGACGGGTCGGTGCGTCATGGAGAGGACCACCGCCCGTGCTGCTGCAAGTACCCGACGATGGCAGCGGATTTCTCTGCGAGCCCGGCGCTGCGATACGCGAACGGTGCCGCGGGCGGACCGAAGGGGTTCGCGAGGGCGACCGGCGCGCGTTCGTTCTGCTGTTTGCCTCGTCGGCGATGCTCGACCGGCGCGTGTGGGAGCATGAGTTGGCGCACGCCATGCTCGAGCAGCTCGGGCGCACTCACGAAAGTCGCTCGCACGATCCACGGTACTTTCGGTAGAGTGGGCACTGGCCGGGCGCTGTCTGCGTTTCGGCGCCCGGCGACTGTGACCGGACAGTTGCAGAGGGCAACGTGGCGAACCGTCGCGCCCGAGGCAGATTTCAATGGAGCCTGTTCGGATCGGTTACGCCCTTCTCTCACGGATCGCCATGCGCTTCTGTCTCCGCGTTGCTACGCTCGTCACCTTGCTGTTGGCGACCCTCCCTGCCGTGAGCACCGCGCAGTCTGCACGGGCACCGTCGGGGACATCGAATTCGGCGGCGGCTCGCTCGACGCATGTGATCGTGGTCATCACCGACGGTTTTCGCTGGCAAGAGCTCTTTGGCGGTGCCGATTCCACGCTGATGGGCAAGGCGGGTAAAGTGTCCGACTCAACGGCCCTGCATCGCGAGTTCTGGCGCGCGACGCCGGATGCACGTCGGAGCGTGCTGCTGCCGTTTGTCTGGGGCACCATGGCGACGCAGGGGCAAATTCTGGGTGACAGCACGGTGGGCAGCCGAGCCGTCGTTACCAATGGCCTCAAGTTCTCATTCCCGGGCTATAGCGAAGCGTTCACGGGTTTCCCCGATCGGCGCATCGACAGCAACGAACACGGCAACAACGAAAATCGCACCGTCTTCGAGTGGCTGAACACGCAGTCCACACTCAAGGGCAAGGTGGCCGCGTTCGCCACGTGGCATGCCTTCCGCCGCATCATCAACAGCACCCGCAGCGGAATCCCGGTGTTTGACGGATGGGACAACGCGGTGGCCCCAACCGGTACGGCGCGCGCGGCGGTGTTGCGCGACATGCTGGCGACACAAACACGCATGTGGCCGACCAACACGGTGGATGCCATCACCCACTATTCCATGTTGGACTACACGGCGCTCAAGAAGCCACGCGTGCTGTTCATCGGCTATGGTGAGACCGACGAATGGGCCCATGATGGACGCTACGAGCTCTACCTGCGCTCAGCCCACCAAGTCGACAAGTATCTGGCCGAGCTCTGGGCCAACGCGCAGGCCAATCCTGTCACGCGCAACAAGACGACCCTGATTGTCACCACCGATCACGGCCGAGGCCGCGGTGCGGCGTGGACCGATCATGGTGAAAAGGTCGATGGGGCCGAACGCGTGTGGATGGCCGTGATGGGACCGGATGTGCCGGCACTCGGCGTACGACGGGATACGCCGACGACGCAATCGCAGGTTGCGGCCACCATCGCCGCGGCGCTCGGGCTTGATTGGCCAAACGCGGAACCCAAAGCCGCCAAGCCGCTGCCGGTGTTTGGTCGCTAGCATCGATGGCGCAGGGCCCGCCGAGTAGACTCGGCGTTTTGCGCGGCGTATCTTCGAGATGTGCACGGCTGACAGCGCGCTGACGACGGCACTCTATTGTTGGCGCATGCATACCACCGCGTTCCATGAGACAGCTCGCGTGACCACTCCCGTCACTCTGATGACCGCGGAAGAGCTGTTGGCATATCCCATGCCCAACACACGTACTGAGTTGGTGCGCGGCCGACTCATCGTGCGCGAACCGCCTGGCATGCGTCATGGGGAGTGCGCGCTGCGTCTAGGTGTGGCACTCAGCAACTACCTGACGCGCGACCGTGAGACTCGTGCCCTGGCCGAGACCCGCGGACGCGTGCTGGTCGGCGATTCCGGCTTTACCCTGGCCCGCAACCCCGACACGGTTCGCGGACCCGACGTGGCCTACGTCTCGCGCACGCGGTGGTCGGCGCCACTTCCGGACGGTTATGGCGAGTTTGCCCCCGATCTCGCCGTGGAGATACGGTCGCCGAACGATCGCATCGGCGGGGTGCTGGCAAAGGTCGGTGACTGGCTCGACGCAGGTACTGCGCTCGTCTGGGTTATCGACCCCGCGCGTCAACTCGTCACGGTGTACCGTGCCGACGGATCACAAGCGATGCTTGGCGCTCATGACACGCTCAGTGGCGAAGACGTGTTGCCGGGGTTTGCGCTGCCGGTTGCTGAACTCTTGGCAGAGTAGTCCGCTCGCGCGGCGCCGTGCATCACGCTGCGCATCACGCTGCGTGTCGCTCTGAACGTTACCCCGCGCGGCGGCGATGCTCCGATTCCAGCGCGGCCTGCACTGCCGGCAGATGTCCCTTCCCGAACAACGACAGTGCGTCGAGTTCGGCGGGCGTCAGCCCCGGAATCTCTCCGCGGAAAGCCGCCTTGAGTGCATTCTGACGATCCTGCGACTTCATCATGGCCTCGGGCGACTCGATCACCACCGGTGTCACGCCGGGACGCGCCTTGAGATGTTCGGCCAGTCGCGACACGTGCGTGGCATAGACTTCGCGCGGCTCGGCTGTCATCGGCAGCCACGCCACATTGAAGATGGGTGGCAGTGTGATGGTGCCAGCGGACGTGGCGTTACTGGTGGCGACAAACGATCCGTCGGTGCACTCCGTCTCGAAGTCCACCACCTTGCCGGGCAGCTTGCGAAACACCCAGAGCAACAGACGTAGCCCGATGCCTTTGATGCGCGGATCGTACAACGCCGACGTCACCGTACCGTCGCGTGAGACCATCGTCCGCATGAACGTGGGCCGGAGCACGGTGTTGGGGGCGTTGGTGATGGTCCGGTCTTCGATATCGCCAAAACGACGAAAGCCCAATGCCTCAAACGCGGAGGCGGTACGGTCGTACCAACGCAGGTCGAGATGCGAAAACGCCTGTGGGTCGGCAGGCACGTAGTCGTGCGTGGGCTGATAGATCGTCTGCAGACTATCCAGAATGCGCGTCGCGGCGACGGCGGCGGGATCCTGCCGTACGCGCTCTCGCAGTTCGGCGTCGGGCGATTCGGGTCGAGGCGTCATGGACCGCGCAAGTTGGTGGTCGTGTGAGATGGTCGTAACCGAGACGGGCGCCCCGTGCGCGCGGCAACACCCGCCCGTGGCCTTTACTGTCACGCCCGTCGCCAATGCCCACCGCACATGCCCTCCGATCCATCTCGCGCGCGGCCCACGTGCGCCCCAGATTGACAGCGTGACCACCCCCTCCGATCTCATGCCTGCCCGATGAGAGCGTCATTCCGCGAGATCACGCCACTTCCAGGCTCGGACGATGAGCGCGCGCAGTTTGCCGCGCTGCAGCGGAATCTGCCGCAGCTGTTCACACGCGTTTTCCGTGACCGCCACGCACCGCAGACCATCGTCGTTATCCCAAGCCTCACGCTCGACGAAGACGAACTCCGGAAGCTCGAAGGGGCTGCCCACTACGAGGAGCGGCTCCTCTGCTTGCTGATGCTCCTGCGGTTTCCGCGCGCCAATCTGGTCTACGTC
>Ga0154020_10005494_pt1 | contig 14922 bp, 14 predicted proteins | sample Klosneuvirus_201_FD_109709 | JGI IMG/M metagenome (GOLD analysis project Ga0154020, IMG submission 109709) | Active sludge microbial communities from wastewater, Klosterneuburg, Austria - Klosneuvirus_20160825_MG | ecosystem: Engineered > WWTP > Aerobic digester > Activated sludge | place...
CAGTAAATTATGACAAAGAGAGAATAAAGTCTGCTAACCTTTATCAATTGTTCAGCTATCTATTAAATCAACAAGACGGCAGTGTAAAAACTCAAAATGCAAAAGGCATTCTGCTTTATCCGACAATTGAGACCGATTACAATTTAAATTTCAACTATTATAATCATAATATCCAAATAAGAACGGTAAACTTAAATTCAAACTGGAGAAAGATTTCATCCCGCTTGAAAGAAATAATTGAGCTTGACAAAGAAACTATCGCATAGGACAAGCATAAAGCTGACACAGAAATAAAGGCCTATAAAAGAGCCAAATGAACTATCTAATATAAAAAAATCAGAGTTGTTTTATTATTTTGCACTTACAACAACTAAGACAATCATAATCAGCAACTAAGGAATGAACTCAATTGCTTTTATTGATACGGAGATTGAGCCGAAAAGCGGAAAGATTCTTGACATTGGTGGTGTCAAGGGTGACGGCAATTCGTTTCATTCAAATTCAATAACTGACTTCATTACTTTTCTTAGAGGCACAAAGTTCGTTTGCGGACATAACATTTTCAACCACGACTTAAAATACATTCAGAAAGCTGTTACGGATGCTGGAATAATTTCAGCAAACATCATTGACACTTTATTTCTTTCTCCCCTACTGTTTCCGACAAAGCCATATCATGCTTTGCTCAAAGACGACAAGCTACAAACAGAGGATTCAAACAATCCGCTTAACGATTCAATAAAAGCCAAAGACCTATTCTTTGATGAGGTTGCAGCGTTTCAACAAGCAGACGAAAAATTAAAACATATTCTGTATTTCCTATTGTATGAGAAAAAGGAGTTCCAGTCCTTTTTCCATTTCATTGCATTCACAAGCAGCGACACAGACCTTGAAAATATAATTCGTGAAAAATTTCATTCTGAAATTTGCGAACAAGCAGACCTGACAAAAATAATTTCAGAACACCCGATTGAATTAGCTTACACTTTAGCTCTAATAAATTGCCGAAACCGATATTCAATTACACCGCCTTGGGTTCTCAAAACCTATCCCGAAATAGAAAGGGTAATGATTGCGCTAAGAAACAAACCGTGCCTCACGGGTTGTGTGTATTGCAATCAGGCATTGGACATTCACAAAGGACTGAAAACTTATTTCCGTTTTGATTCTTTCAGAACATACGCTGGTGAGAAATTACAAGAGAGTGCAGTTCAAGCCGCTATTGACAACAAATCACTTTTGGCGGTTTTCCCAACTGGCGGTGGCAAATCAATTACATTTCAAGTTCCTGCTTTAATGAGTGGAAAAGCAACAAAAGGTTTGACTGTTGTAATCTCTCCTTTACAATCGTTGATGAAAGACCAAGTTGACAACTTGGTTAATCAATATGACATAACAGAAGCAGTTACAATAAACGGATTGCTTGACCCCATTGAAAGAAGTAAATCTTTTGAAAGAGTTGAGGACGGTTCTGCATCGCTGCTTTATATCTCACCAGAATCTTTGCGTTCAAAAACAATTGAACGACTTTTATTAGGAAGAAAAATTGTTCGTTTTGTTATTGACGAAGCTCACTGCTTTTCATCGTGGGGACAAGATTTCAGAGTTGATTATTTATACATCGGTGATTTCATCAAACAAATACAAGAGAAGAAAAATATTGAAGAAACAATTCCCATTTCTTGTTTCACAGCAACAGCAAAGAAAAAAGTCATTGAGGATATTTGTGCCTACTTCAAAGAAAAACTTTCGCTTGACTTAGAACTTTTCAGTTCAAGTGCAACAAGAACAAACTTGCAATACAAAGTTTTTGAAAAGGGAGACGAAGAAGAAAAATATAATTCAGTAAGAGATTTGATTGAAGAAAAAAATTGCCCGACTATCATTTATGTTTCAAGAACAAAGAAAGCGTATTCACTTGCAGAAAGATTAACTGAAGATGGTTTCAATGCTAAGCCGTATCACGGCAAAATGGATGTGAAGGAAAAAACCGCCAACCAAGATGCTTTCATAAAAGGCGAAGTTCCAATCATGGTTGCAACTTCTGCCTTCGGAATGGGAGTTGACAAGAAAGATATTGGAATGGTAATTCACTATGAGATTTCCGATTCATTGGAGAATTACATTCAGGAAGCAGGCAGAGCAGGACGGGATGAAAATATAACGGCTGATTGTTTTGTGTTGTTCAACGAAGAAGACCTTGGCAAACATTTCATCTTGCTAAACCAAACAAAACTTTCCATAAAAGAAATTCAACAAGTTTGGAAAGCGATAAAAGACATAACAAGATTCCGTTCCTCGGTTTCAAATTCTGCATTGGAGATTGCACGGAAAGCAGGTTGGGATGATAATGTGGTGGAGATTGAAACAAGAGTAACAACAGCTATTGCTGCCCTTGAAGATGCTGGCTATTTGAAACGAGGACAGAATATGCCAAGAGTTTTTGCGAACAGTATTCTTTCAAAGAACGCACAAGAAGCAATTGAAAAAATAAATGCTTCACAAAGATTTGAGGAGAAGCAAAAGGAAAAGGGAATCAGAATAATCAAGAAACTTTTTTCAAGCAAGAACAGAAAGCAAAGCAATGATGAGGCAGCAGAATCAAGAATAGATTACATCTCCGACCATTTGGGAATTGTAAAAGAAGAAGTGATAAACATTGTCAATCTACTTCGTGAGGAAAAGATTTTGGCGGATGCAAAAGATTTAACTGCATTTATCAAGAAAGGAGAAAACATAAACCGTTCATTGAAGATTGTGGAAACATTTAGTCAGATTGAAACTTTTCTTTTGTCAGTTTTTGAGGAAAAAGAAAAGACCTTTCACATAAAAGAACTCAATGAAAATGCAGAAGAAAAAGGTTGCAAAGATGTCACGCCTAACAAAATAAAAACCATCATAAATTTTTGGGCAATTAAGAATTGGATTAAGCGACACAACGAAGAATATTCAAAGAACCATGTTGTGATTCTTTGCGTTCAGCCAAAAGAGTCTTTGAGAGAAAAGTTAGAGAAGCGACATGAGTTAGCAAAGTTTCTTGTTGAATTTCTCTACGAGAAAAGCAATTTGAACTTTGCAGAAGATGAAAAGGAAAAAGAAGAAGTGTTGGTTGAATTTTCAGTTCACGAACTGAAGCACGAGTTTGAGAAAATGCCAAAACTTTTTGAAATTAAAGTTTCAATTGAAGATATTGAAGACACCCTTTTTTATCTTTCAAGAATTGAGGCAATAAAAATTGAAGGTGGATTTTTGGTGGTGTATAATCGGCTTACCATTGACAGAGTCGAGCAAGACAACAAGCGGAGATACAAGAATGACGATTACCAAAAGCTAAATCAGTTTTACGAAAACAAGGTTCAGCAAATTCATATTGTTGGTGAGTATGCCAAGAAAATGATTGGCGATTACAAAGGGGCATTGCAATTTGTTGATGATTATTTCCAGTTGAACTACACTTCGTTTCTAAATAAATATTTTAAAGGCAGCAGGCAAAATGAAATCAAAAGAAATTTAACGCCTGCAAAGTTCCGTCAGTTGTTTGGTTCTCTATCACCAACACAATTAGAAATCATTAAGGACAATGAAACTAAACACATTGCAGTTCTGGCTGGGCCTGGGAGTGGGAAAACAAGAGTATTGGTTCACAAATTAGCATCACTGCTTTTAATGGAAGATGTAAAGCATGAGCAATTGCTCATGGTGACTTTTTCAAGGGCAGCAGCAACAGAATTTAAAAAGCGGTTAATTTCACTAATTGGCAATGCAGCACACTATATTGAAATAAAAACCTTTCATTCTTACTGTTTTGATTTATTGGGCAGAGTCGGAAATTTGGAAAAGTCTGATGCCATCCTAAAAAATACTATTGAAAAAATTAAGAGCGGAGAGGTTGAAGCAAACCGAATTACAAAAACTGTTTTAGTAATTGATGAAGCACAAGATATGAATGCTGATGAATTTACTTTGATAAGTACATTGATGGAGCAGAACGAAGAAATGAGAGTGATTGCAGTTGGAGATGATGACCAAAATATTTATGAATTCAGAGGGGCAAGTTCAAAATATTTAGAACAGTTCTTGACAGACATGCAAGCAGCAAAACATGAACTCATAGAAAATTACAGAAGCAAAACTAATTTGGTTGAATTCACAAACAGGTTTTTGAAAAAGATTCACCACCGATTAAAAGAAACTCCCATTGCTGCAAAACAAACCGACAACGGGAATATAAAGTTGGTTCATTATCAAAACGGAAATCTTATTTCGCCATTGGTGCAGGACATACTTTCAACAGGACTTGCAGGAACTACTTGTGTGCTTACAAAAACAAATGATGAAGCATTGCAGATTACTGGTTTACTTTTGAAAAACGGAATGCAAGCAAAGTTGATTCAGAGCAATGACGGTTTCAGCTTGCAAAACCTTTTGGAAGTCCGCTTTCTTCTGAATGAAATAAACATGGGTGATGATGTAAAAATTATTAGTGATGAAGTTTGGGTAAATGCAAAAAGTGAAATGAGAAAAAAGTTTCAGTATAGTTCAAAGTTGGAAGTGTGCAACAACCTCATCAAACAATTCGAAGATAGTAACTCAAAGAAGAAATACAAATCAGATTTAGAGGTTTTTGTAAGAGAATCAAAACTTGAAGATTTCTACAATGATAACGGAGAGACAATTTTTGTTTCTACAATTCACAAGGCAAAAGGAAAAGAATTTGACAATGTTTTCATCATGCTTGAAAACTTCAACCCTGTAACTGATGAAGCCAAACGCCAATTGTATGTTGCAATGACTAGAGCAAAACGCAAATTGACGATTCACTTAAACGGAAATTATCTTGACAACCTCACAGCAGAAAATTTGGAGAGAGTTGAAGACAGAGAAGAACACTCACCGCCAAATGAAATGGCAATGCACTTATCATTCAAAGATGTTTGGTTGGACTATTTTATTACCCGACAACATCTTAATTCGCAACTGATAAGCGGAGATGCTTTGACTATCAACGGTGATGAATGCACAACAGCTAAAGGACAATCTGTATTGAAATTTTCAAGACAGTTTCTCAATATAATTGAAATGCAAAAACAAAAAGGTTATTACTTGAAACATGCAAAAGTGAATTTCATTGTCTATTGGAAAAAGGAAGACGCAGAAAACGAATCAAAAGTTATTTTACCTGAATTATATTTTGAGAGATAAACAATTTGACAAACCATTGCAGGACGAAGGCCAGCAGGTAACATTGGTATTGCCAAAATGCAGGCCGACGGAAGCCGTGTTTCAACTTTCTGTTCATTGTGCAGCTGCATATCCAGCTTGACCTTATCTATTTAGCTATGTGCATATCCTCATCTTTTTTATCTTTACTCAGCAGCGGTTAGCCGGGGCGGACGGAATTCTATTTCCTGCACTTCGGGCAATACCTGCCCGTTACCGGGCATTGTAAAACGACACTCAAACAGACAATATGAACATAGAAAATATTAGACAATTCATCAAAGAGAAAGCGGAACAGTTCGGTGCCAAGACAGACAACGAATTTAATAAGCCTTATGTTGAGCGAAATAACACGGGACAAGAGGCTTTAAAAGACAACGGAGCTTACTTTGGTTTTATTCATCCAGAAGAAGAAGCTTCGGGACCATTCCACGACTTTTCACTAACTATATTTCCAAACGACCAAGACCAACCTTGGTTAGTTTGTTTGGGTATTGGTTCTAGTGGTTTTAAAAATGATTATGAACTAGCTACCTATCCAGGCCTAAGAAGACTATTTTCTAAACTTATTAATGAAAAGGGATTTTGTAAATCGGACTTTTCTGACATAGAAACAAGTTTGCCAAAGTCCATCACTGGCAGCCTTGATTTACAACACATAAAAAACACAATAAAGACTTACACAAAAGTTTTACCAGCTTGCCAAATTGTTGATGACCCAGAAAGCGAAGCGGGCAAGAAAACAATTGCTGCCTTTGTAGCTGGTTATGCAAAACTTAGAGACTGGCCCTCAAACAAAGACCACAGAAAAGCCATTTCAGAAGCTTTAGAACCTTTCCTTAAGACAGAGACAATTGATGAAGCAGAAGAAATTAAAAATCTTTTGAGCAAAAGAAAATATATTGTACTTCAAGGACCTCCCGGGACTGGGAAAACAAGAACAGCAAAAGAAGTTGCAGAAAAAATTAAAGCAAAAACATTTTTTACCCAGTTCCACGCAGAGACAAGTTTTTCAGATTTTATTTTTGGTATTCGCCCAGAATTAAATAGTAAAGAACTTAGCTACAAAGAAAATTTGGGAAGTTTTACCGAGGCTTTGAAGTATGCGAAAGAACACGAGAATGAAAAAGTCCTTTTGATAATTGACGAAATAAATAGAGCAAATCTTTCGAATGTTTTAGGCCCCATTTTCTATTTGTTTGAACATAAAATGGACAAATCGAATGTTGAAATTGAGATTTCCCCTGGTTTCAAAATTGCCAAACTGCCAGATAATTTTTCAGTAATTGCTACCATGAACACTGCCGACAGAAGTTTGGCAGTTGTTGACTTTGCTTTACGTAGAAGATTTGCATGGTACACATTAAAACCTAAGGCTATTATTTCAAAACAATTCTTCAAGGAAGATTTTGCAAGAATTCAAGAAATATTCGACTGGTATGCCTCGAGTAATGAATTGTCATTGCAACCAGGACAAGGCTACTTTATTGCAGACAGCGAAGAGGAAATGACAAATCGTATCAGGTACGAAATATTCCCATTGATAAAAGAATATTTACAAGAAGGGTTGATTAGAAATGCTAAAGAAGAATTCAATAATTATTTCGCCATTCGAATAAACAAATCTCTTTTTGAATGAGTAAGCCATTAGATGTTTTTTGTGAGGTGCCTTGCTTAACTGAACAATCAAGACAGTTAAGTGGTATTGCTTTGCAAAAAAAATGGTTTAAATCAGCTGACAAAAGAATTATTGGCCAGTACCTTCAAAAGTTTATAGACTATAATTCATCGCAATTCAGGTTCATAGGGGTTCAACCATTTATTATTGGATCTGACCAAAATACATCTTTGACTTTTCGTTCTTCCAGTTTTATTGGTACAATTCCTTTAAGAGCATCTGACACAGGAAAGCAAATAGGTGACTTTGTCGTAATGCCAAGGTTTACTGGTCGAGACCGTTTTGAAGATTACATTGAAATTCTGAATTTGCTTGGAACAGAAATAAGCCCGGAAGTTATTGACAGCTTGCCTCTTGCTTCTGGTAAAAACTTCCGACCACCTTTATATTTAGAAGCAGTGAAATTCATTGCTTCTCTTGAAGCATTACTATCAAGACCTTGGCGTAAGTTTGATAATATCGAAAAAATATCTAGCCAACCTTCTGGACAAATCAATTGGACCAAATACATCAACAACGAATACAAAATTGAAAATCGTTTGAAGTTTCCAACTAGGAAAAATATTTTAAGTGAGTTCCATAGCGAATATGCCGAAATACGATATGTATTTGATATTTGTAAGAATGAATTACTTTCTTCTAATACGCCACAAAGAATAAAAAACACAATCCGTGTAAAGCTTAGTTTCATTGAAGAAAAGTTGTATCACCATAAGCCTAAAGCGACAAATAATATTATTGCTAAATCATCTGACAGCCCAACAGTAAAAACGTGTAAAGAACAAGCTAATAAAATTCTTAACTTTAATTTGGTTGACAGCACAGCATGGAGAGTAGACTTCTCAGATGTTTTTGAAAAATTCGTTCAACACATTTTTAAAGCAGTTGCTAAAGAGACCGGAGGAAAATTATTTGCAAATTTCAAGTTCCACTCACGAACTTCTAAGCACTATTCGTGGGAACTAAAACACATTGAACCAGACGCTATATATCAAAAGGAAAACCTCTTAGTATTCATAGACGCTAAATACAAATCAAACCTTTATAACAAGTTCGACAACAGCGAAACTCTGAAAGACGACCACAGACATGATTTACACCAGATTATGGCTTATACTTCTTTCAGTAAGACAGACTTTAAATATGGGTTTCTTTGTTATCCATCAGACCAGTTAGAATTGAAAGCTATAAAATATAAGAACGGAATTAACGAAGTAACAAATACAGTTTTAGAAATGGGTATTCCATTAAAAAAAGACAGTATCAATGAAGCAAAGCGACTATTAACAAACGAACTAAATGAGCTTGAAAGAAGAACAACGACCCGGTAACACGGGTTTGGCAAAAGTGGCGGTTCAGAGCTCCGCAGACACATTTGTGGTTAATCAAAGTTTGGTTCTCCGCATCAACATTTGTGGTAAAAATCGCCACCTTCGCCAAGCCCCAAAACGTTGGCTGCTATTTGTTTGACACTTCACTAAATAAAAAATTAACCATAATTTTAATTTAAACAAACTTTATGCAAAATAAACCAGACGATTTAGAAGCAGTTAGAACAATAATAACGGCATTAGAACCCTTTGAAGAATCCGAAAGAGAAAGGATAATACGTTGGGCAAGTGAAAAACTCGGAATCAAAAATGTTACAAGCTTTTCAGCACAGCAACAATCTACTACTGCGCAAGGTGGCGCAAATTTTCAGAATTCCTCAAATAATTTGCAGCAAGGAAATAAGGATATAAAATCCTTTCTTGAAGAAAAAAATCCTACATCAGGTAATCAATTGGTTGCTGCAGTTGCATATTACTATAAATTTGAAGCACCAATTACAGAACGGAAAAATTCAATTTCGAAAGACGATTTGATGGAGGCTTGTCGAAAAGCAAATAGAGAAAGACCCAAAAACCCAAATGTTATTTTAGTAAACGCAAAGGAATATGGATTAGTTGATAAAGTTGGGACAGGAACTTATGAAGTTAATGCAGTTGGGGAAAATCTTGTTGCTGTTTCAATGCCAGGAACAGGACACGGAAATTCAGGAACCAAAAAAAATACAAACCGGACAAAAGCAAAAAAGATTGTAGTAAAAGCCAAGAAAACTATCAAAAAAGCTAAATAGGATTATTATTAAGTGCCATAGATGAATGAATTTATTACCACCATAGACAAAGCAACTTCAGAGATTGAAAATCTTCAAAAGATTTTTAAAAAATCATCTGCTTCACTTGTAAGAGCCAAAGACGAAAAAGAAATTCTAAAAGCAATACCGCTGACTTGGTTTCATACGCATCGACCAAAAATAGTTAGCACTCTGAAAGAAAATTTAATACTTCATATTGACAATAGTTACCAAGAAATGTTAGTTCTTGCTGACAAATCACCACTAAGACAAAAATGTGCGACACTATTTAAAAAAGTCAGGGCTGACTTACATAAAATTAGGAATGAAAATATTACTTTAGTAACGCAGCCTATCTCAAAAACACTTGACACAGTTCCGAATTTTTCAAATATTGTTGCAGACATAGATATGCAAGAAATATTAGCATCGAGATGGCAAGAGTGCATAAAATGTGTTGAGAATGAAGCCCCACTTGCAGCAACTGTTATGATGGGTGGACTCCTTGAAACTCTGCTTTTATCAAAAATTAATAAATTATCCAATCCAGCTCCAGCTTACACAGCAAAACTTGCTCCTAAAAATCCCAGTGGACAAACATTACATCTTAAAGAATGGGGACTACGAAATTATATAGAAGTAGCACACGAACTAAAATGGATTACACAAACCGAAAAAGATTTGGGTTCTGTTTTAATGGACTACAGAAACTATATTCATCCATTCAAACAAAAAGTTTACAAGGTATTTTTAAAACCAAGTGACGCAAGAATGTTATGGGAATTATGCAAGAGTATTTCAAAACAATTACTATAGACAAATTACAAGATAAACAGCAGCCAACATTCGGTTTGGCAATATGGCGGGGCGACGAATATATGCTCAGCTTTTTGTTCGCTAATCGGCAGCAGTCCGGGCTGGACTTTTACTATTGAGCTTTTGTACTTATATTCATCATTAGTAATTCTAATCGGCTTCGGTTCGGTCTGACGATTTTCAAATGCCGCCACATCGCCAAGCCGTACCGTTAGCTGCTACTTTATGTGATGCTCTACAATCTTAAATCTTAAATTTGCTATGCGACACTTACTAATATTTTTATTCTCTCTTTTTGTGACAAATTCCTATGGACAGGAAATCGAACTTCAAGGACGTTATGGTGCAAGTTTTATTGGCGGAGAGAGCATAAATTTTGTCGGTAAAGACTCTTTTTATTTTAGTGGGTTCTATTGCACTTACGGTGTTTTGGAAAAGGGGTATGTGAAATTAGAAACGAGAAACTCTATTTGTTCTTTGAAAAATCAAAAGCTAAAAAAAATTTAGAGCCTGAGAAAGCTCCAATAATTAAAAAAATATTTAGCCGTGACAGTGTACGAATAGTAAACGTCACTTGTCTCGACAACAATTCTTTGCCTATCCCATTTGCGACTGTTCAGCTGAATAGAAAAAACAAATCCACAATCGGTACAATTACAGACACCGCAGGACAGGCATCTTTTAAAATTACTAAAAATGAAATACCTATTAAGATTATAACATCGTCCATCGGTTTTAACGGTAGACAAATAATAATTGACAGTTTGTCAAACTATGAGATTAAAATTCTTCACACTAAAAATGAAATGCTTGACAAAGAATTAAATAATGGAGAAACCTATGTGTACGAAATTGAGGAGTTATCCGAAGACTTAATTTCAATGCGACCAGAGAATTCAAGAGAACGATTTAGAAAGTATAGAAAGAAACTCTAAGCAAAGCAGCAGCTAACATTGGGTTTTATGCAAGTTGGGCATGACATTGTAACATCAGCTAATTGCAAATCCCAGCTTTAGTTCGGTCAGACGAATTACTATCAACTTTTGTACTTAACTTCAACAATATATTTTCAATCAGCAGCGGTTGTGGGCAGACGGAATACTAATTCCCAACCTGCATAAAGCCCTGCTCGTTGTGCGCCATTTTATCAAATCTAAAACTGAATGAACAAACATATCGCAAAACTCTTTTCGTTCCCTAAAAGAACAAAATATTTATGTGTCTTAATATTCTCGTTATTGCAAAGTTGTATCATTTATCATGCTTCAGTCCAATCAAGTAAACCAGTATTAATTAATGTTGAGTACCCCACAAAAGATTCTTCAATTTATAATATTGGCAAATTGATAGAATACAATAAAAACCAAATTTCTAAGGTTGATTCGGACAATAAAGACAATGTATCCACTACAACTTTTCATGTGCTTGCATCACATAAGTTTTCAATGGAACAGACATTTATGTCAGTACAGCGACAAATTTTTGCTAACAACAAACCAAGTCTTCTTATCCAATTGATTCTACCGGAAAATAATCCAGATACAGTTTACTATATAAAAAATGGTAACATTCAAAAAGACCAGCTTCAAAGACAAAATTTTATTTTTTTTAAAACACAAAAATATATTTACTCTAAATGACACACCGAGTCAGTCTCTATTTAAACGGCGCACAACATTCGCATTGGCCGATAGCTGGGCGTGACGTGCATTTTATCAACTTTTGGTTCGCTATTGAGTTGTAGTTCCAGGCTGAAAATACGCTATTGAGCAACAGAATAATAATATCAGCTTTTTGTTCGTTTACTGTGCAGACGTTCCAGCAGAAAGTTATAAATTGCCCAGCCATCGCCAATGCGTGGCCGTTATAGGCAACCAAAAATGCAATCCGTTTTCAATTCATGGCAGACAAAACTTAAAGCCTCTAATTGTTGGACACATTCTTTAGATTGACACATTTAAAAAAATTTAATTATTATGACACCAATTAATTTAAACTCTATTAAATGGAAATCTCTGACTGTTTTTCCAGAGGACGGGAACAATCTTGTCGTGTTAGAATGTGAAACAAACAAACAGGCCGTTGACTTTTTTACTATACTTTCACACAATGACTTTAATTTTTCCATTGACAAAACAAAACCAGACCAACCTAAGTTAACAATTACATTTTCAGAGGTCGGTATAAGAGTTTCAATTGTGTTGCAACAAGACATTTTATCTAAGTATTTTAATACAAAAAAAATAAATGCACTGACAACAGGATTTGACATTGACGGGAGTTTAGCTTGTTTAGACGATAGACTTAAAATAAGAGATTTACACATTTTGAACCTAAATTAAATTGCTTCTCGTCTATCTTTAATTTCATACCCTCTCATTTTTATTAACAACGCTCTTACTTGTGAAATGTCAACATAAAATCCATCTCCTATTTTAGCGACAATTGAAAATTCTTTGCTTTTGTGGTTTTGGCCAAACCACTCATAAAAACCTTCTACATTTTTTAGACACTTCATTATGAAGTTTAACCAAAGTTCCATATTGCCTTCCTTTGCCCTTACAGACAATTCAGAAATAGCATCATCTAAACACATTGGTGGACTTTGGCTGCCTATAACATTGGTATTGCTATTATTGGGGCTTGACGGAAGCTGTGTTTCATCTTTTTGTTCGTTATTTGGCTTTTGTTCCAGCATGACATTATTAATTTAACTGTGAATAAAATTTGTACTTTAGTTTTTCAATTGGGCTTCGGTCGCCGGTTCGGACGTTTTTCAAATATCCCAACAACAGCAATCCCTGTCCGTTGCCTGCTATTGTATTGGAGACCTTGTAAATTATGACAGACAAACAAGTAGAAAGAGTAAAAGCCAAAATTGAAAAATATAAAAGGGCTTTAGCTGCTGACAAAAAATATTGGGGTGGACAATATCACGACGGACAAGGAATTCGATACATAATTCCAGAGCAGTTTATAAAAATCAAGGACTACAAGGGTGGACAGAGATATTTGAAATGGTTTGAGAAAAATTTCCCAGACGACAGCGGTTATCCAATATTTCTATTTGAGTGGACATTTATTTTATTCAAGTGTGGCAAATTAATCGAAGCAGAAAATAAAGTACATCAAACATTTTTTTCTAACACTTATTTGTTTGACAAGTTTTTTGGAAAAGAACCTTTACGACTTGACAAAAATGAAAGTTCAAATTGGGAGTATGAATCTTTGGTTGACAGTTTTGCTTACACAAGTATGGACACAGAATTTATTGAATTCGCAAGTTGGACTGAGAAAGTTTTGAGCAGCCGAACATTTCTTGACAAGGCGAACGAATTTATTGAGATTGAACGAAAACTTAAAACCCAACCTGTTGGCGAAAAACGAACTGAACTTGTGAATCAGTTATCAAAAATCAAGTATGGTTAGACAGAGAACAACAGCAGGCAACAGGCGGTTTGGCAATATGGCGGGGCGACGAATATATTCTCAGCTTTTTGTTCGCTATTCGGCAGCAGTCCGGGCTTGACTTTTACTATTGAGCTTTTGTACTTATCTTCATCATTAGTAATTCTATTAGGCTTTGGTTCGGTCTGACGATTTTCAAATGCCACCACATCGCCAAGCCGTACCGTTGGCAGTAATGCTATGAGCGACACGAAACAGAAATGAAAAACGGAATTATTTATATCGCATTTAAGTTTGTTTTAGACAACTTACGACACTTAACATTAGTTGAGTGGTTTAAACAATTAGGAAAAATAATAAATCCAAAACCAAATGACGCTGACTATAAAAATGCATTTTCTAGAACTTCTGTAGACATTTTTATTATTTTAAAATGGTGTTTTATATTGATAATTACAAGAAGCTGTTGGACAAACAATTTTCTTACAGTTGTAGTTTGGTATTTATTGCTAACAAATATTTATAGTTATTTCTATTATCATATTTGGACTGACGAAGCATTAAACACAGAAGAATTTGAAAAAGACAGAATTAGAAGAAGATTTGTTAATCTAATTATTGCAGTTGGATATTCAGATTTATGTTTTGCATATTTGTACAAATTGCCATACAAGTTAGATTTTGAATGGTCAGACAAATCAATCACATTTACAAAATCATTATGGTATAGCGTTTCTAACTCATTAGCTGCAAACTACGAAGCAGTAAAACCATTAACTGATTTTGCAAACAATGTTTCAATGACACAACTAATTATAACATTTATTTTTATTGCAATAATTTTAGGCAAATCAATACCACAAACAAATTCAAATTCATAAATATGGCATACACAAATAAAACCTATGTTTGTTTTGACGCTGACAGCGACATTCTATATTACAACTTAATGAAGGCTTGGAAAGAAAACGATAAAATCGAATTTAACTTTCACAATGCACACGAAATTAATAATCTACGTGACGGAAGTTCAGAAGCAACAATAAAAACAAAATTGCGAGAGAGATTACAAAATACAAAAGTCCTAATAGTTCTAATTGGTGATAAAACAGCAAATTTATTCAAATATGTTCGTTGGGAAATTGAGTGGGCAATAGAAAATAACATTCCAATCGTTGTTGCTAACCTAAATAAAAAGAAAGCAATTGACTATAATTTATGTCCAGCAATTTTAAAAGATAAATTAGCAATACATATTCCATTTGGACAAAAAATTATTGATTACGCATTAAATAGTTGGACAACTTGGCATTATACACATAAAAAAGATGGAAAAAGTGGACCGTTTCACTTCGAAGATAGTGTTTACAAAAACTTAGGAATATAGACACAGAAAAAGCACTACTGCCAACATGGGTTTGGCAAAAGTGGGGCTTTAGTACTAGGCTGAACATTTGTACTTTCTATTAGCTTTTGTACTAAATTTGAACTTTAGTACTATCTAATCCCCACCTTCGCCAAGCCCAAAAACGTAAGGCGTCATGCTATGGCGACAGTTCGTAACTTCAAGGATACCAAAACAACCAACATGACAACACAAGCCAACGCTTCGCAAAAACAAAAGAGCTGCAAAGCCAACACACAAAAGCCGACACACAATTGCAGCACATTTGTTTTTGCC
>Ga0154020_10005496_pt1 | contig 14916 bp, 17 predicted proteins | sample Klosneuvirus_201_FD_109709 | JGI IMG/M metagenome (GOLD analysis project Ga0154020, IMG submission 109709) | Active sludge microbial communities from wastewater, Klosterneuburg, Austria - Klosneuvirus_20160825_MG | ecosystem: Engineered > WWTP > Aerobic digester > Activated sludge | place...
ATCGAAGACATGATCCTTTCTCCTTTGTTAAAATTTGGCTTTAGACACCTAAATTCTAACTGGTTTAAGGATCATTGCCTTCAATTTTGACTCACTGTCTCCCACCATGAAGAGTGAAGAACCTAAATAAAATATCGAAAGTGTTTGTTTGACCTTATCTAATAAAATAAAAAGGCTCTGGCACTACGCCAAAGACTGGGATAATCGAACTTTTGTGACTCTACGATAATTCAGGAGAATTAAATGAAAATATTCTTTCTCTCAACTCTATTAGTTATAAATTCAGCCTGCGCTACTATGCCACAAACTCCCAACCAGCTCAACGGACTTGATACCTTCGGATCAAAGAGAATTACGACATCTGTGATAGAACAACAATTTGGTTCACAACTTAACCAATTTGCTAAAGCAGAAGAAGGTCGAGACTTTGATAAATCCTCCTTAATTAAACAAAAAATAGAATCTTCGATTAAAAATCAATACCAATTTGCTTACGTTAAAATTTCCTTGATCACTTATTTTCAGCCTAATCCAGGAAAATACATTACAATCGATGTTGTTGAACCTGAAGATGTCGCTAGTCGTATGGCATTTTTACCAGAACCTAAAGCAAAATTTGATGATCCCAATGGCTTGATTGCTCTTTGGGAAGAGTACCTTCAGCTCGGGTTTGAACTCCAACGTTCAGGTCAATTTGAATATCCTAAGACCTGCCATGCTTGGCATTGTACCCACGGCTTTGAAAATTCAAAACTTGCTCCGTACCTTAAAAAATTTAACGAACTTGTTCCTTTAAGTGAATCAAAGTTAGTAGATATTCTCCATAAAGACACTCGTCCTCAATTCCGCGCCAATGCAGCGTTCTTATTGGCTCATATTAAAAATGGTAAAGCACTTATTCGTTATCTTCTTCCTATTGTGAATGACCCTGCTGAAGTCGCAAGAAACAATGTTGTTCGAGTACTCTCTGAAGTTGCTATGAAACATCCAAAATTACACATACCTGTGGAGCCAATTTTAAAAGTGCTTAACTTTCCTGCAACAACTGATAGAAATAAAGCTAGTGCCGTTCTGGAATACCTATCTCTTAAAGAAGAAAATAAGTTAATCATCATTCGAACTGCTGGGAAAACTTTAATTGAAATGTTAAAACTCAAACAACCTAACAACCATGATCCAGCCTACATTATCTTAAAAAACCTTAGTGGAAACGATTTTGGAAAACATGACTATCAAGCTTGGGAGAACTGGCTTAATCAAGAGCTATCCAAAGATCGTTAATTTATTTTCCAACGAGTTGCTGATTGATCTTGAGCATACTAGTGAGTCCAACACTTTAATTGTGAAAAGCTCTTGCCTGAAGATCCATTAATGCACTTCCCATGATTCCCAAAAAAATCAAAATCCTTACAAGTTGAAATAAAATTCCAAACATTCTAAAAATTATATTTACCATATTAAACCTCCAATCCCTTGCAAAGAAACCTTCCTTTAGGGTGGAAGTCTAACTTTACTTGCGCATCGGTGGAAGCGACAGTTTGAAAGTGGTCAATTAATAGCGATATGGCAGTCCCATAATCCAGAGTATTTTGCCTGTATTTAATGGTTCCAGAGTTTTTAATTAAAATTTAATAATGGATTCAAAAACTGATTTAGTTGAACCTAAAATAGCAGTTGAGTTTAAGTGTTGCTGCTGTGGAAAAACCGTAAGTATATGTCGCTCATGCCATAGTTGAGCGACTCGTCAATGAAGCTGAGGTATTTTACATGGAGGGTGACAGCTATAGGACACATCAAAGACATTTAAAAAAGAAAACTTTAAATCATCTTAATCTTTTTAAGAGCGGCATCGATTCAATAAATTTATTGATTGTCGAGGCCGCTCAACATTTTAACAAAATTGGTACTTATTCAAACCAGCAATAGTGGATCATATGAGACCGCTATCCAATACAAAACATGGGACTTTGAAACCGCCGCCTCCAATAAATAAAGACTAAATTCTTTAATTAAGCTGCCTTCAAATCAAACTCAATAGAATCATATTCTACAATTGGAGTTTTTACTGTTCGGCCAGAAATAGTTGATGTTTTAATTTTGATAGCTCCAGCTGTTTCAAAAAATACAACAAGCTTATTCAGATTTGAAATATCCATATCAACTAACTTTGCCAGCTCATAAATTGATTTAGGTTTATGAGTTAGAATTACCGAAAGTACTCCTAAGTTTTTTACAAAACGGTCAAAGTCTTTTTTATTATCAAAAGAAAGTTCAAAGTGGTCACCTTTTAACTTACCTTTGCGAGCACTCTTTAGGGCTTTCTTAAAGCTAGAAAGAGTCTCACCAGATGACTTAATAGAAACGATTAATTTTTTCATAGCTTCACTCCTAACTCTCGAAGAACCCAGTTTTGCAAGTCTTTGATGAGGGCTTCATCATTAAGATACTCGTAATCAAATTCTTTATCGTTTACAAAGTGTCGTAAAATGAAAATGAATTCATTCTTAAAAAGTACCGAAAAGTGTCGCTTTTTAAAAATAGACTTTCGTATTGATTGAGATTCTTATCTTCAGTAGACATTATTTAATTTTTCTAATCTGTAGATTTAAATCTTGCAACCGAAACCAATCTTTTCCACTCTTCTGGCTTTATTTTCTTTGAACTCGCCAACTCTTTTCACAATCAGGATCAAAGAATTTAAAATCACAAATATCCCAAGAATTTGAAATTCGTTTGTAGTACATTCCGCTTACAGCCTCTGAAGATTGTCGAACGCGTTTTTCAGCTTTTCGCTTGGCGATTCTTCGCCATTTCCCACCATAACCGTCGGTCCAATAGGGTTTTCTATATGATCTAGACATTGTATTAGCTCCTTTGTTAGCTAATACCTTCCTAGAACCTCCGAATTTATTTTTTGAAAAATCATTTGATACATTCCTTTAACTTTATCGAGCGATTTTAAATTCTACTTTAGGATTGATCTTTTCATTGTAAGAAATCAACTTATCAGTAGAGACTTTATCGATTCGGTGATTAACAACTTCACTTACTCGTGATTGGTCAATACCCAGCAACTTGGCGAATTCCACTTGAGATAAGTCTTTCTTCGTCATGTATTTCACAAGATTCTGACATAGTTCCCAACGAAATTTTTCAAGAGAAGAAGAGCTGGGTCCTACCATCAAAGTGCCCTCAACATCTTTAAGCTTTTTATCTATCTCTTCGAGTTTTTTCTTACTTGGATAACGCATAGGCTACCTCCTATAGGCATTCACGATGCCAATGTATAACTCTTCATCGTGAAGCAACCAAATCAATTTATAGAACTTATGATCTAACTCCATTCGATCATTGATGAAGTACTGAAAGCCTTCATCCTGATCAATAGGTCGGAAGGATCTACCGTCAAGTTGCTCCACAAGAGCCAAGATAATCTCATCCGTGACTGAACTAGCGTGCTTTTCCTCATAATGAGGATCAATGACTATTTTTTCTAGTTGTCTACCATTGATGTTTAATTTCCGCGGATAGATCCGTCGACTCATTTTAAAAGCATACTATATCTTGCAAAATATTGCAAGATATTTAATGAGAACTTGTATAATAAATGCCTCATTGTGGGTTTATCTTGATTTGAGAAATATATTATTAATCTATTCTCCAGATAGGTTCAAATTCAGCCCCCGCAACCAATTTTCGTAATTGAAAAAGACAGAAAAATCAAAATCAGTAAATGATCTAAGTACTTAAAAACACACAATGAGCCCTATGACAATCAGGCCTGAATAATCGCGAAATGTTGACTCCAACCCGATCGGCCATGTTTATTAGTTCAGCCTCAAGATCTGGGCGAGCACCCGACCACACAGCTTTCCATATGTAAGTTGTAAAATCGTTCGCACCCTCAATTAAAAAAAATACTCCTTAGCGTTCACTTTTTGAACTTTTCACCATTCACAGAAAAGAGTCATTTTCTTCTGAATTCTTAATAAAAACTGATCTGGTCTTAGTATTGCAAAAGAGTCTCATCACTGGATTTTGATTAGCTGTATCTCAAATTAAAAAACAAATAGGTGTGTATGTAATGATCAATTTTTTGGTGGAATTAAGAATAAAGTCATTAAAGGATGATATTTTTACTGGTGCCGCTGCTCTCACATTTTATTTACTTCTTTCTATTTTTCCAGCTGTCATTTTTCTCTTCAGCCTTCTGCCGTATTTACCCTTTGATAATTTAGAAAAAACTATTTTAGATTTTGCTTCACTAGTTTGGCCAAAGGAAGCTACGATTTTATTTTCCAACGTTATTAATGACGTTATGGCTCATCAAGATGCTAGAATAGTGTCCCTCAGTCTTTTGGGAACTATTTGGACTGCTTCTACAGGAATGTACGCGATCATGCGACAACTCAACAAAACCTTCGAGGTCACAGAAGAACGCCCTTTTTTCAAGGGTATGACTGTCGCTATTTTATTGACAATTGTCTTTGGGATACAGGTGTTATCAGTTTTTAGCTTGATTATTTTTGGTGGAATTCTTCAGGATTTTTTTATAAATTCCTTTTCTTACCAGAAACTCTTTTTCATTGTTGCGTTTGAAAGCTTAAGATTAATTATCAGTGTCTTCTCTTTACTACTAGGATTTGCACTTATTTATCATTACGGTCCCAATTTAAAACGCCGTTTTTCTCTCTTTGGCCTGGGCAATATTATCGCTGTCGTATTGTTAGTTTTTGGATCTCTCGGATTTCGTTATTATATAGAAAACTTCTCTAACTATGCTAATACCTATGGTAGCTTAGGAGCTGTAATTATTTTAATGCTTTGGCTTTATATGGCAGGAGCTATTTTACTTTTTGGTTCAGAAGTAAATATCCTTGCCGAAAAACATAAGCTATTTATTAAAAAATCGGACATGAACCATTGAGGCAGGACATTATCATAACAAATACCTTTGCGAGACATGCTGACAATGACTCCCGCCAACTTTATAGTTTTTTTGAGTATTCATCAGATGCACACTGAGAGCCACGATCAGAGTGCGCGATGATTTCATGATCTCAAATGCTACTTGAAAAAAACAGGATTATCCATAGGACCTGTAGATCGTTGTTTTTGGCCTCAATTCACTCTGTTGAAGGCAGTTATTAATTCAATCAAAAGTAAGTTCATTAATAGTAAATAAAATCTCTCATCAAAGCTCTTGTTGCTGCAACCATTGAATGAGTTTTTCACAAGACGCTTTAAGTTGAGGGCGACTTCGAAGCCACCAAACTCCATATTTAGATTTACCAAAAATTTGTGGGTCAATTTGAACTAATTTTCCCGAGTGAAGTTCATTTTTAATGGTGTAGGCTGGAAGTAGTGCCCAGCCAATTCCTTGGATGCAAACAACTTTAGTTGTCGTGATATCATTAAAACAGGCCTCAACTAAGAGTTGATTCTCTGAACTTGATAAAATTTTGTCGGGATGTAATCTATCGCAAAATAAATGGGGAAGCTCTGTATATTTCCCTAAATTAATTTCATTTTTAAAATATTTAATAAAGTTTTTACTAGCTACGGCCAAAATTGGCTCATCGATAACCAGTTTATATGAAATCTCTGGAGAATAAGGCCTATCACAATCGAGGCCAATATCAATTTTTCCATCGATAAGAGCTTTTTCAACACCTTTTTCATAAGTAGATATCGATATTTGCATGTTTTGAAATATGTCGCGCAAAACTTGAAAATCCGAAACCAAAATAGTTGAAGAAAACTCTCGATTTGTTCCCAATTTTATGGATGACTGTTCGTTGAGGGTAGAAATTTGATTCATTAGAGCTACTCGTGAAGATTCATTAATTCTTCTACCTAATTCAGTAATAACCCATTTCCCATTTTTCTTTTCTACGACTGGAAACCTTTCTGACAAACGCTTAATAGCTCGTGCAATAATGGAATGATCTCTTTGCATTTTTGCAGCCAGTTCAATTAATGATGGATAGAGTTCAAACTCTAACAAAAGCTCACAATCATCAGAAGATAGTGGAAATTGAGTTCTAAAACTTTTCATTTTTAAATAACTACAGTAATTGACATATATTGCAAAGTCTATATGTGTTATTTGCACTTTCTAACATTTTAAATGTGAAGTATATAGAGTCTAACTTAGGAGGTTTTATGAAAACATTAGTAATTTTATTAAGTTGTCTTTTTGTTCAAAATTCATTTGCATTACAGGCGGGACGCTATCAAGGTGTGATCGAAGCGGTTAAAAAAGGTAAAGTCGTTACGAGTAAAATACCTGTAATCGCTTTTGTAACTGAGCAAATGAAAAATGGATCGTCAGCATTTTTTATCGAGTTTTACAATCCCAACGAACCACATAAGGCTAGAACCAGTACTTATCTTATGATTGTAGAGCCTACGCATACTAAGCAAATAGAGAAATTTGGACATTTTACTCTTGTAAGAAAAGGAATGTTTGACGTTGTTCAACCAATTCGTTTCGCTGAACAACTGAGTAAGTTGGCTGTGGCCCCACTTAAGGTTCTTTTTGCTGATGATTCGTATGTAACATTAAGGTTTGTTAATTAACGAGTGTTAGTTCAATTGGTTTATAATGCTTTAAAACTCAATTTTCAGGCGTCTCAGAAAGTATCTAGATACATTAATGCTGAAGTTATATTTGCTTCGGAACTAGCAGCGGGTGGTGCAATTGGAGCCTGATTATTGATTGACTTATAATCATGCTCGCTAATATTAAATAAACCGTTTTTAAAGCGTTAAAGTTTAAAAACCGCAGACAAGTGGTGAACCATAACCCAGTCACTAGTACTATTATGCAGGCACTATTATTTTCTAAACTTGTCTTGCCATTCTTATCAGACATTAAGAGTGGCAATAAAGTTTTATTAAAATCAATATTTTCTACTAAGATTGTTTCTTTTTTTAAATCAGAATGAATTTTTTCTCCAAGAAGACCTTTTCCGCATCCATAATCAAGTACGACGTCACCAACTATGTAATCCTTTATAGTATTAAAGCATCTATTAGCTCGTGCATTTTGGTTCACTTCAGTCTGGGTTGGCTTAAGAAATGCTTTGTAGAAAGTAAGTAGGCGATTTTCTATTTCAGCAAGTTTGATTTTTGTATCGATTCCCTCAATAAAGATATTTGTAATTCCACTCCAGCGTACATCGCATTCATCAACACTAGCTCCACCTTCAATAAAAGCCGAAGTAAAGGCTGTTTTTAAAGCATAATTATATTTCTGAAAAAGTGGTGTGCCTGGATAGAAGAGAGGAATCACATCATTGAAATAAAGACTTTCATCTTGGCCTGCCACATATTGCAAGATATTTAATGAGAACTTGAATTATCACTGCCTCCTTTTGAATTTATCTTTATTTGTGAAATATATTATTAATCTATTCTCCAAATAGGTTTATAATCTCCTCCCGCAACCAATTTTGCACCTCAAAAAAGTCACCCAAATAGATAAAACCTCAAAGAAAGTTAAAGTACAAAATTTTAAAAACAGCATTTAAGGAACGAATGAAACGAATACTACTACCCCATCATTTTTTGTGTTAGGTCCTTCTATAAACAGATTGGCAAAGGAGTATTAATGAACCTAATTTTAACCATTGTTGCTTTTATTCTACTTCTAACCGCACAATCAACTTATGCAACTACAACTGATATAAAACAGATCGTTGAATCAAAATTCCAGCCGCTCATTGAGCGCAGCCAATCCAAAGAAAAACGCTATCAAAGCATTTTGGTTGGCGTGGTCACACCATTTGAAACACAAATAATTCCCCTCGGCACATTAACCGATAAGGGTGACGTCGCAACAGGAACAACCATTTTTGAAATTGGCTCAATTACAAAAGGATTTCTGGGCCTGCTTTTAGCAGACGAAAGTATTAAAGGTAGACTTGATCTTGATCAGCCATACAACTCAAAGTCATTACTGAAGCTTCCAAACTATAATGGTAAAGAAATTACTTGGAGAAATTTAGCCCAGCACACTGCCGGATTTCCAAGGATTCCAAATAATTTGAAACCTGTGAATCCTTTTCAACCTTATGTTGATTATGATCTCAATAAGCTCGAAAGTTTTTTGAAGACCTTTCAACTGCAAATTGAACCTGGCACAAAATCAGATTACTCGAATCTTAGCGCTGGCCTTAGTGGATATGGGCTTGAACAACTCAACAAAAAAACACTTGAGCAACTATTCAGAGATGCATTTTTAGACAAACTATTTCTCAATGACACTCGCATTATGCTCACTGATGAACAAACATCTCGAATGGCACCTGTCTTTTTGAATGGCGATCCAGTGGAACCTTGGCAGTGGAAAAATACTTCAGTCTTACAGGGCGCGGGAGCTTTGCGTTCAACGATGCAAGATATGACGACATTGTTGAAAACAATGATGGGATTAATGACTCAAGATCACATGCCGATGATTGTGGCTGCAACAAAACCAACTTTTGATAAAAACAAGACTTCGCAGCTTGGCCTTTTTTGGAATCGCCTCAAGGCCGAAAACATTATTTGGCACAATGGGGGTACTTATGGATCACAGAGTTTTATTGGATATGACCCTGATCAACTGGTTGGAATAGTCGTTCTCTCAAATACTATAATTATTGATGAGCAAGGCGTTGATCCAAAAATCGATTACGCGTCGATTTCGGCGATTCAAAAAATCGCATCTTCACTAAAAATGAATAAACCAATTAAAGTACTCAAAGATTATGATACAGAGATAAATCGACTTATCGCAGAATTTGAGAAAACCCCTGCTGACTTCAGAGACAAGAAATGGGTTCAGCTCAAGCTCGCTCATATGTTCGATATTGACCAATACATGCGAAGATTCTTTACAAAGGCCGAGGATCAAGGTTTTACAGATACGGAAATGAACTTCTTTCATAAGGGATCCGATCGTCGTTCCTACATGATAGATTGGCAGAATACTCAAGATCTAAAAGCACTTATTAAAACTTATGGATGGTTCAAGATTAGCGAATGGGGCAAGCCAGCCGATAAACAAGCTTGGTTACTTGTTCAACACGCTGATAACGAGCCCGAGCTTCAAAAGGAAGTTTTGGATATATTGAGTAAGTTGTATCAATTAAAAGAAACTGAACCAGCGAATTACGCCTACCTGTATGATCGTGTAGCTATGTCTTTCAAAGACCCATCAAAGAGAAAACTTCAAAGGTATGGCACCCAAGGAAGTTGTGTCGGTCCGGGTAAATGGGAACCACATCCAATAGAAGATGCTGTAAACGTTGATAAGCGAAGAGCTGAAGTCGGACTTGTGCCTCTTCAAGAATATACCGATGGTTTCAAGAACATTTGTCGATAAATAAAATCACAAATCGTTCCCCATTGGGTGATTTGTTTTATTTTTTTATGGAGAAGCCCTATGTCCTATAAAGAATTTGCTCCTTGTGATGAGTTAAAACCGTATGTGGAGTGTTTTTGGACTCAGTCATCATCTGACACAGTCGTAATTCCGCATCTATCTTTCGATAAAATAGTACCTGATGGTTGCATTGATTTCTTATTTCGTATTGAGCCTACTTTAAATCAATCTTCAGTTACAGCCTCTATTATTGGAACAATGACAACCTCTATTGATGTACCTAAGGGAAACTCTAAAATTGTGGCAGTTCGCTTTAAACCAGGTGGTTCTCTCCCTTTTTTATCAACTCCTGCAAACTTAATTACTGATCAAGATATTGATCTGGCTTCAGTATGGGGTGACCGCATTAGCCAGCTCACAGATCAAATTTTTAATGCAGTTGATTTATATCAAGCCACTCAAGTTTTAGAAAAAGAACTCCTTACTAAACTCCACACCAGTCAAAATATAAATCCAATCATTACGCGATTAATTGATAGTATTGAAACAAGAATCGAAGATGTAACGGTTGATGATTTTATTCAAATCTATGGAAAAAGCTCAAGGCAACTCGAGCGATTATTCTTAACTCATGTGGGTATTGGCCCTAAGATGTTTTTAAGAATCAAGCGTTTTCAATCTGTAGATCGCTCCTTACGTTTAATCCCAGAGGTCGTCGACTGGGCCGATCTTGCAGTTAAAAATGGTTACTTTGATCAATCTCACTTAATTCGAGATTGCAAATTAATGACCAGCCTCACTCCAGTAAATTATAGAAAATTTTTAAAAATGTCGTATTTTTCCAATCCAATTCCTCTAAATAGTTATATTTAGATTTGAAACAGGAGGCACTCATGCAATTTAAAATTAATAAAATCACGCCCATTCTTAACGTTACATCCATAGAAGAAAACCTCTTATTCTGGGAAAAAAACCTAGGTTATGAAGTAACTGTTAAGGTTCCCGGTCCCGATAATAAAATCGGATATGTGATATTAGTTAAGGGTGAATCAGAACTCATGTTGCAAACAACGAAAAGCATTGAAGAAGATTTTCATGTCGCCCCCGAAATAGCCAAAGCCCCAGTACTGCTTTATGCTGATGTTGACTCCCTTGATGCCATTGAGAAATCCCTTCCTCGTGAAGACATCATTGTTCCAAGGCGGAAGACGTTTTATGGCGCGCTCGAAGTTTGGGCTAAAGATTCCAGCGGTAAAATTATTGGATTTGCACAAATGGCTGAGTAATCAGGAAAGGGTGAAAGAATTTTAGTTGGTATTAAAATAATCTATTACTAAAATTATATTCTCTTCCGTAATCATTTTGTCTTTCAAAACTCTTGGCTTTTATTATTAGTTTATCATATATGATGAAATCTATCTTTTTACTTATAGTAGTGGCCTGAGAAAAAGATAACTTTACGATCAGCAAGCGGAGTGATTCAAAAGTGCCAAAAATGAAACTTGAAATTTTAAAAATTAAATTATGCATCTGCAAATTGAAATTTGATGATCCAATTCCAGATTGGTCGATCAAAGGAGATTTTTTTTCAGTCACTCGAACTAGTGATGAATTATCATTAGTCTGTTCACAAAGCGCTGTTCCTGCAAACATTCAAGCAGAGAATGACTGGCGAGTGCTAAAAGTACAAGGACCCCTTGACTTTGGATTGACTGGAATTCTTTCCAAGCTTTCAACGACGCTTGCAGAGGCAGGGATCAGTATTTTTGCTATTTCAACCTTTGATACTGATTATTTACTAGTTCGCGAAGAAAAATTAGCTCAAGCAATAGAGAGTCTTAAAAAGAAAGGGTATGAAATTATCGATCATTGTTCTTATTTTAATTTTATCTAATATGGCATACAGCTTCAATATTGTTACCATCAGGATCAAGCACAAATGCGCCATAGTAATTCTCATGATAATGTGGACGAGGCCCAGGTTTACCATTGTCTCTGCCTCCCGCTTTTAAGGCTGCTTCATAAAAATCATCTACTATCTTTCTGGAATCAACGGCCCACGCTATATGAGTTGGACCACTAACGGGAGTATGATTTGTAAACCAAGTATCAATCTTATTATTCTTAGAAAAACCTAACACACGATTACCATCAAATATTTCATCAATTGCAAGATTGTATCCAATAGGTGCAAGTGCTTGAGTGTAAAATGCCTTAGTCTTATCAATATCTCCCACTCTAAATGTCATATGATCGATCATGCAAACTCCCTTTTTGAACTAAACTCTTGAGTACTCGATTTGGGTCAACAGTGATGCTTTAATTTACTAATTTCGTCAAGATGAACTTAATTGCAGAGGGAGTAACGGAAAAAAAGATTCCGCGTCAAAACTTGAAATCTGAAATAATTGTCAAAATTTTGCAACTTAATGGTGTTGATATAGTTTCGGTTAGACCATGGGGTGTTAATACTATTTTTGGGGGTTTCGATGTCAATAAACCTTATTATGAAGGAAATATGTGGGAGTTTATCAATGTTGATGCTGTTCGCTACTCTCGACTCCTTGAAAATCGACAGGTGGCATTTTGGGTAACTCATGATCTCGTATCTCATGTGGCAGGAGTAACGAGCGAAGCTTGGACCGTGATGCAAAATCAAGGAAGAGAGGCTTGAATATTCTTTGAAGATTATTTTTCAGGAGTTGAAAGTCCAAAGCCCTACGCTTTGGTTATTCCCTATGTTTTAGGAATGATGTTAGATGATCTTGCGCAACCTATGAATTATAATTCCAAAAAGTCGAATTCATATTGTTGAATTATTGAAAGACTCAATTCGAACAAAAAAAATTGATCCAAAATCTAAGCGTTACTTACTTAAATATCCACCTGCAATTGAAAAATTAATTTTTATAGCCAGATCAAATGATAGCAATTATGCTCTAAATCAAGGAGAAAGTGTTTTGAAAGCTTTACTCTTTGAACTGAATTCATTTTCAATTGAAATAGCGGCATAAAGTTTTGATGATGGTACAAAATAATTTATGTTGAGCTATAAAATATTGAGGAGTCTCCAATGAAAAATTGCTTGCAAATTTTATTTTCTGTAACATCAATTAAGAACTATCGAACTCCAGTAATTTTAAACTTTATGATTTTACACATTATGATAGGGATAATTTCGCAAATTAGTTATGCAAAATGCCAGATAAAAAATTCGGATGGTTCACCTATAAAAATTAAAACTGATCCCCTATACCGATTATTAGAGAAAAGCTCTGCCTGCCCTGAAAACGCACAATCACTCAGATCATTAATCAAAAATGAAGGGCTTATACTTAAAACTTCAATGGTTGCCAATCGAGGATTCCATAACCCTAGTTTAGGTAGTTTTAGTTTTTTTGAAGAAGTGATGAGCACATCGAAGAGTCGATTAACAATCTCAGAAGGAGAGTTTTTCTTTGGTCATTTTACTACACTGGTAGGTGGCCTCCTTGAATTAGATCAAACACCTGAACTGCATAAACTTATGATTGAATTAATAGTTTGGGATAAAGAAGATGGCCTATTTAATTTTTATGAATTAATCGGTACAGCCACCGAAGGACAATGGTTTTATCGTGGAAATTCTACTGATATTTTAAATGATAATACAAATCTTTATTTAGATCCCCAGCCTGGAGCACCGAAATTTGGTACAACTCTGAGATGCGCTGGGTGCCATATTTCTGGTGGACCAATTATGAAAGAAATTTCGCAACCCCACAATGATTGGTGGACAAAGCTAAGACCCTTACCATTTGGAAAAATGAAATTATCAAATTCCGTTTCAAAGATAGTATCAAATCTCTTAGATGCGGAAAATTTTAGTCAAGCAGTTAAAAAAGGAATCCAAACCTTAGAGGATAGTCAGCAATTCCAAAAATTTAAATCCCAAATGCCTCTTCAAATTCAGTTGAGACCACTCTTCTGTGAAACTGAGATCAATTTAGAATCAGACCTAGAGCCCTTTCAAGCTAACACTAATGCAATTAAAGTTCCTTCTACTTCCGTTGTGAACCCCATACTGGGTCAACACGATTTGACTCTCGCAAAGCAAAACTATCTTGCTTTACTGGATTTATTTAAAATGAAATTTCCAGAAACGAACCAAAATGATGGAGATCATGCTTGGTTGGTTCCAGTCAAAGGATATTCAGATTTGTTATCAATACAAAGTTTAATTAAGCGAGGTATTATAACAGAAGAATTTGCCTTAGATGTGCTTGCGGTAGATTTTCAACAACCTCTTTTTTCAACTAAGCGATGTGATTTGCTTGAATTAATTCCAAAATCTGGTGGATTAGAGGCCTTTACCGAAAACTTAAGAGTCTCTAATTTACCATCAGCACAAGATTTATATAAAAATCTCACTGATCCCAAAAAAAATAAGCAATTACATATTATGCAAGCTTTCAAAAGACTCAACGAAGTTCAATCAAATTTAAATTCTGCTGAAAATCAAAAACACTTTTTTCAAAATCTTATTAATCAACGTAAAGCAGTATTTGAATCTGAAATTTCTAAAAATCCCAAAGGACAAATCTTAGAACCAGGTTTTCGAGTAATTTTTCCACTTCCTCAATGAAGGCTTGCTCTAAATAAAGCTATTTAAAACTGCATACCACCGTGCAAAAAAATTGGTACTGGATAACTTGATCAAAAAGCAATTTATTTTCTTACCAAAGTTGTCAAGTGGCATCCTTACTTTTAGATTTATAAAAACTTCATTCCTAATCAAAATCGCTTTAACCGAATGGTTCTACTAGCACTTCATTAAAGAAAAGTTTTGGATCTTTCAATATTTTTCTACCTATGGCCGTGAAAGCAACCTGTTGTGTTTCAAGCACTCTATCAATAAAGGCACCAGATTCAATCCCTCCAACACCAATGACAGGAGTTTCAATTTTCTTCTGAATGGAGCTTGCTTCAGGTAAAAGATAACCTTCACCATTTCGATTGATCGGTCTTCTCCAGCCGCCAATTCCAGATGAAACATCGATAAAATCGGCACCCAAATCATTTAGTTTTTGAGAGACAAAAAGCATATCGTTTTGAGTGAGGCCACCATCAAAGTGATCTTCGCCAGGAATTCGCACTCCCAAAATTTTATGTGGAAGAGCAACTCGTATCTTTTGAAAAATATCCAGTAACATTTTGCTTCTGTTTACCAAGTTTCCACCATAATTATCAGACCGTTGATTTGTTAGTGGTGACAACCATTGATTGAGACCGTAACCGTGTGCGGAGTGCAGTTCAATAATGTCGTAGCCGGACTGATCGGCTCGCATTGCTGCTTCGACATACCAATCCTGATAAGACTGGATTTCTTTTAGCGTCATCTCTGTCGGCATTTCTAGGTTATTGGTTTTGGTTGGAACGGCGATAGCACTAGCTCCAAGGAGTTGTCCGCCAGTCAAGTCGATTGAAGATTTACCCCCGGCATGTACCAGTTGAATTCCAACAAGACTACCAGATTTTTTGATCATGGAAACCAGTTCCTGGTG
>Ga0154020_10005497_pt1 | contig 14915 bp, 1 predicted proteins | sample Klosneuvirus_201_FD_109709 | JGI IMG/M metagenome (GOLD analysis project Ga0154020, IMG submission 109709) | Active sludge microbial communities from wastewater, Klosterneuburg, Austria - Klosneuvirus_20160825_MG | ecosystem: Engineered > WWTP > Aerobic digester > Activated sludge | place...
ATCGTTTTCTAAAATGAGGCATTGGAACATTATTAGCAAAATGAGAAACATCATTAAATCTAATAGATACTTTATTATGATATATATCATACTGTCTATTTCCAATACCAGCTATATCTAAATACATTTGTCTTTCTTCTGCAGATAGATTCCTAATTTGTTGCTCTGTTAAATTTCTATAGTTTTCTAAATCTGTTTCAGAAATATTTCTATTTTTATCATAATATACAAATGTACTAGGTACATTATATCCTGGATGTCCTGATGAAATTTCTCCATTAACACCTGTTTCACTAGCAAATCCTAATAAATAATTAGTTTCCAGCCAATTATGAGCCTCTGCTACAAAATCCTCAACTTTAATAGATTTTAAATTAGGATTTTCTAATTTAATCATTTCTCTAATTCCGTTAAGAATAGATAATTCTTGTTTTTTAGCTCCATCTATCTTAATAGGTTCAGATAATACAATAGGATTTTTTCTATATTTCTGTAGTAAATTAGGTAATACTTTTAATGTAGGACCAATATTAGTATACCCATTAGTATCTATTATTTGTTTTTTCTCTTGTTCAGAAAGTTTTTTAGTTATTTGTTTTAACTGTTGAGAAATATTCCATTGATCAAAACCAAAACTATATATAGCATTTGATGAGTCAATTATTCTATAGTATTTTTTGAGAGTTTTAGGTAAGTATTTTGATTTTTTTCTAAAACTTTTATTTAAAAGTCTATCAAAAAATTGTTGATTATCTCTTACTTCCTGTAGAATTGTTCTTTGTCTTTTGTCGTGTTCTGGAATATTAGCAGATACCCAATTATCTAATTCTTGTAATGTTCTGAATTCTGGACTTTTCCTTCCATCTTTATAGTTAAAATAAAAGTTATCCTCATCTAAAAATGGATGAAAAACTTCTCCAATATCTTCAATAATAGTATAATCAATAGGAGCTACAGATTGTTCTGTAAGAACATCTGCAAAATTGACAATATTATTTAACTTACTATATTCTTCCCATGTCATTAAATCTGACATATCAGAGATAATATTTTCATTGCAGCAATCTCAAAAGGGTCTTGTTCTGTACTTCTAAAAAGATCCAGGATAGAATTAACCCAATCTAAGAATGCTTTTAAGAATGAGTAATCATTTGGTGCTGCATTTCTTTCTTCAATTCTTTTAATAGCATCTGCTATAAGCTGACCAATTGCTTCCTCTGTTATGTCAGAATCTTTAGTTAATCCTGCATATTTTTTATCTTTTATTTCTTTAAATTTATCACTATAAAGAGCCTGTGCAAATAACTCTTCTTTTAAAGCAGAGCTTTTTCTTAATAATCTGTACCACCAGTGGGCAGCTTCTTCTGGTAACTTGTTCCATGCTGTAGGACGTTTTTCCACATCGTCGATTATATCAACTGTTCCTTGCATAAAATTTGCAGCAGCAACAGCACCTGCAACTACAGAGCCATCTGCTGATAAGAATTCTGGAACTAATCTTTGTTCAATACCTACTTTTTCTAAGAATTGACTAACAACATTCAAGGTATTCACATCAAATTCTAAATTTCCCTGATCTAAGCCAAATAAACTATCATTACTATTTTTACTTAATTCATAGTTATATTCAGTTGCTGTTATTCTTCTTACTGACTTGCCATTTATATTTGAGATGTAATATTTACCATCATTATTATAATATACTCTACCATTACTCTCAAATGTAATTTCATTGATTTCAGGAGTACCAGGAGTAACTTCTACTTTTAGATTATCCAGCCAAGTTTTAAAGACTGAATCTGGATCTATTTGAACTTCTTCTTTTGGATACATTGATTGAGCAATGGATACAAGCTCTTCCCCAAAAGCTTTCTTAGCTGTTTCCTCCATATTTTCACCAACTACTACATCACCTGAATAACCGTAAGATTGTTCAGCTATTTCCTTTAATGTTGGATATGGATCACTCTTAAGAAGTGTACCGTATACACCTCCAATACTATCAGCTATTTCCTCAACACGTAAAAGATAATCTTCATTACGTGCTTGAATATATTGATCCACAAGGTTTTGTGAAGGTTCTATTAAGAACGTATTATCAATTTCTTTAATAATTTCTTCTCCATACTTATCGTTAATAAGGGAAATAGGACCACGAAAGTTCCCATCTTTATTAATTACAATTAAAGTATCATTATCACGGGTAAACATACCTGTGTCAGTTGCTTCTTGTGCAACTGCGTTAACTATTCCGTTTTTTACTTGTTGATCAAATGAACATGCCATAATGCAAATATAGTATTAATTTTTCATCTTATGAAATTTATTCACACGATGGTTCGATAGGTGGTAAATTTTTTGGTGTTATTGATAGATTTTTTAATTTTAAATCTCTTGCTTTCTTAGGTTTAGTTTTAACTGGAGTCTTATAAAACTCTTCTTGGTTATATTCATACTTTATATAATTGACATAGTCGATTACAGCTGATGTATTCATATTAAGTTTTTGAATAATGTCTCTATCTTTCTCCTCCGTTACAGGAAGATGGTTGTTAAGTATAGATTGCTTACCTATAACATTACCATCCTCATCCATAATTAGGTTTGCTTTTTCTCCAAATGAGAAAAATCCGTAGGTGTTTATTGGTTTGTATAGCGCATATAAAGAAGTTCTACCCTTATGTTTACCTTTATCAATGATAGATTTATGTAAAACAGCTGGAGACGCACCATCTGCACCGACTAGTTTAAAAGTTTGAGTAAATGCCCAACTAAAATCTTTTCTTTTTATCATATCACGAGCCTCTTGAGTAAGAACATTCTTTTCTATACCTCCATCCCCATTAGGATAAGGAACATACTGTCTCATTACATATTCAGGTTTTACCATACGTATATTTACATATGGAGGTAGCTGGCTTGGCACATCTGTTAAATCATCACCATTTGGTAATAAATCTAAATATGTATTCCATAGGAATGTAGGTCTTACTTTTTGGTCATTTGTTAACCATGTTCTTTCAGATAAACGAGGTTTTGCCTTTTTTACTTTTTTATTAGCCCATTCTGTTGAAATACTTCCATTTTCATTTAACCATAACATAGTAAAGAATGGAATTGAATCTGGTACAAATCCAGTTTTATATGCATTTTCTCTAATTACTTCCTCTTCAAAAGTTGCAAATGGCTCATTATCAATATTTGCAAATGCAGCCTGAGAGTATTGTGAGTAGTATTCCCAAGGTATATATGGAGTTAATGTAAAACGTTGAGTTTTAACACCAAACTGTATAATACTTGCGATATCAATCATATCTGCAAATTTCTGTATATCTTCGATATCAGACTGATGCAAAGCATTTAATCCTTCAATCAATAGATTTCTTGTAAGAATATCATCACGTGACGGAATTTTCTTAAATCCAAGAAGATATACTCCAAGGTCTTCATTTAAATCTACTGTTAGATTTTGAAGGAAGAAATTGTTTTTATATTCATTTGGATATTTTTGCTGAATTGCATTAAATGTAACAAATATATTATTTTTATTTATTGTTTGAACTTGGTCTGTTCCTTCGTTAATAACTTTTACTGGTTGGAAAAACTGTCTTGTAAATGATGACAGTTTGATATTTCTGGAATCACCAACTCTATTATTCATTAATGAATCAATCATGCTAGCCTCATATTCTTTCATTATCTTATCAAACTCATCTGCTGTTTGGTAAGGACGTGTTTTGAAAAGACGTAGCGCTATTGAAGATAATACTCTACGAGGATTTTGTTTTTGTAAAGCAAATAGGTTTATATCAGAGAAAATAGTATTAAATTCTCTAAATGCCTCAATTGTTTTCTGAACAAATGTATCTTCTCTTAAAGATAATACTCCAAATTTGTAACCATTCATTGTAGGAGACATTATCAAATTACCTTCTGTTGTAGCTCTTTTTGCTATCAAGTCTTTTCTTAGTATTGCATATGATGAACGCATTTTACTTGTATCATGATTGCTACCCTGAATTGATTCTAATAGATTTTGTGATAACATATCTATTTTTAAGAAGTTTACAAAGGCTAAGTACTGCATTTGCTTTTCACTTTCAGTCCATTCTGTTCTTTCTTTTAACGTTTCAGAACGAGCCTGAATAACTTCTTTCTTCATAACTTCACCTTTTCTTATCATTGCAGTCATTAATGATTCAGTAAAGTTTATTCTTTCATATACTGGATTTTCACCTCCATATTTTGTTAATAGAGATCTTCTTAAATCCATAACTCCACTATAAGAAGAGTATCCAAAATCCTTATTTCTTAAATATATAAGTTCTTTAAGGTATTCTCTTATGATTGGTTGTTGTAAGAATAGAGCTACTTTTTTACCTGGAACTCCAGCTCTTTCTAAAATCATATAGCTACCTGCTATAATAGTATGCATACCCATTTCTACAATATCTGGCTCTTTAGCAACGTCAACTGCTCCATTTAAATATCCAGATATTTTATCCATGGTATATTTTCCTTCTGCATCTTTCTCATCAGATAGTGATATAAAAGGGGAACCATTTATAGTTCTTAATTCAACTTCATCAAATGGTAAAGAAATATCATAGTTATTAAGTTTCATGATATATTCATCTTTGATTTTAGCAATACCATTTGTAAAACCAAGACCTACAATCTGCGAATTTGCAAGATTTGTCATCGCAACAGCGAATATACCAATATCAAATTTACCTTTAGCAAAGGCTTGTCTTTTGTTTACTAAATAATTTATATCAAGGAAGTTGCTATAATTAATTGATTTCTTTACTTTTTCTTTTTGTTTTTCACCTAATTTAACACTTGTATCTTTTGCATGTAATACTGCTTCTTTATTTTCAGTAATATTACCCATAGTATTAATAGATAACAACTGAATATAACGTTCTGGTTGTTTTAATATAGTACGAAGACTCTTAAAGTATTCATTTTGTACAGCACCTTTTGTGTTCTGTAAATGCGTAGGTAATTTTCTGAATTTATCAAGACTCATTAATCCTAATCCTTCAGCAATTATAGTATTCATTTCATGATTGAAAGATCTTAGTTTTATACTTTTATTATTACGTGCATTTTCAATAGTTTCATGTAATTTTTTCCAAGCTTCATCCTTTAAACCATACTTTGTTACAACATTATCATAGTTAACTAACATTGCTTTCATAATATTAGTTACTCTTTTAACATTAACTACTTCTTGTGATTTAACTATTTTATCTTTTTCTCTAATCTCTAATGGCATAACAGCTTCTTCACCAGTTGATTCCAGTTGTTCTATAAACATTTTTGTATATGTATAGTATGTTGCTGTAACACTAATTGGACCTAAACTATTATCCATCTCATCTCTCCATTGCCAGTATTGTTGTTTTATTGATAATGGTAATTTAGAGAATATTATTCTTCCTTTATTCTTTTCCTCAATAACAGAAGCCTTTGATTCATCAATTAAAGGAGACATTTCATCAATTTTGTCATAGTTAAGTGATATATCAGCTTTTGTATCGACATATTCCTTACTTGTTTTCATCTCTCTAATGATATCTCCAATATCTTCAGTATTATCTCTGATGAAATCAGCATACATTTCTTCAAGAGTTTCTTCATCTTTCCACTCTTTAAAAGTTTCAATCTCAGGCATACCATTCTTACCTAATCTCCAGTTATTGAGATATGTACTTAATTTATCAACGTCAAAGTCACTACCTGCTTTTGTTGTAATATCTGATGGAACGACAATAGCTGAACCAAACGATTCAGGAAGGAAGCCTTTAACTACAAAGAATTCCAGAGAAGAGGTTGCTTGAGTAGGAATACGAAAACCTAATCCTTCCAGTAATTCAGGATGTTCATTCAAATACTTCATTAACGCTTCATCAGTAATACTTGGTAGTTTTCTTTTTGCTCTTTCTTTATTTATTGCCTTTTTATATATATGAGGTAGATAAACTTCCATTGCTGAAATTTCTTTATCTTCTCCGTTATCTCCTTTTTTTAAAGTATAGAATTTAAGTTCAGAAGAAGTCATTACCAACTTCTTACCTTCTTTCTGCAGACGTAAATAGTCTTCTTCATTATCTACAACTATCCAGTTTTTATCTTTATCCTGATATGCAGCTTTTCTTGTTTCTTTATTAAAGAATGTAGATGCAACCTGAATGTAAGGTTTACCCTGAACTTTAATAGCGTTAATTGCTTTATCTGCTATAGCCCATACTATATTACTTACAGTATTGTAGGTAGGTAATCCTTCAGATGGAGATAAGAATGATTCAAAATCTTCTGTAAGTTGCATACTTTGGATAGTGTTATTATCAATCTCCAATCTAAGCATCTCATCCTCAATGAATTGTCTTAGTTTTTTAAGATCAGCAGGATAATAATTAATATTACCTTTCTCATCTATATCAAACTGTACACCTATTTTTTGGAATGTATCCATTACACTCTTATCCTTCATATTCTCCAGAGCTGTTATACCTTTTTTAACAAGTCTGTAATCATTACTTATTTCTAATTTTTGATCTTCAGATAAAGAAATCCATTTATTTACTATTGCTTCCTCTGATAAAACTTCATTATTTTCTACTGGTCTAAAACGATAATCATTAGGTACACCTCCAGGTGTCATATTTAAAAATATAAGTTTTGTAAACTGACTACCTAATGTTTGTCCTTTTTTAGTTCCTTGAGTTTCTACCTGGATACCTAAAGTACGGAACGATACAGGGAATTGCATATTACCTGCTTTTTCTAAATCTGTTTTTCTAAATGGATTTTCATAAAAGTCAGTAATATTTCCTTTATCATCAATAGTAACACCTACTTTATGAGCACTCTTAAAGTTTATTAAATCATCACCACGCTTTAACATATCCAGATAGATAGGTAAAAGTTCAGTATCTTTAGCTAATTGATAGCTAATAAAATAAACTGAGTGTTTAAGAAGATCATGTGTTCCATCAGGACGTACAGAAGGAACAAGTGTTTTAACTGGAGATATACCTTCGGAAGGAATATCATCCTTGTAAAATTCTACTATTTCTGCATCAAGCTCACGTAACTCTTCTGATGTATATGTATATTTTCCAGACTTTGATAACTCTTGTCTTGCTAAAGCAGTATCATATTGATAAAATATTTCATTTGCTTTTGTCCATCTCCAGCCAGATTTTATCATGAGTTGTTTAGCCATCTGTATCGTTCCTATAGATTGTCCATCAGCTTCATTTGTTTTATGATATGCTTGTTGAAATGCAGCACCTAATCTCTTTAATGTATTTGCTACTTCTGGATTTACTACTGTTATATCATTAATTGTACGAGCATTAAGATGATTCTTATAACTAATACGGAATAAATCTTTTTCAGGAAGAGCTACTTTAGTTTCTTCTAAGAAAACAGTATTTTTTTCTCTATTTAAATAATCATTAAACTCACCTGTTTCGTCATATATAGTTTGTTCTACTGGACCAAACATAGATTTAGCACGTTTTTCCCAATCTTTATATTGAGCAACATCACCAAAGAATAACTTAAATTGTTCCATGTTCCCAATATGGGAATTAACAACACCATAAGCTACAACATCTCTTAGTTGAGATTGAGAAAATACTTCGGCTCCAAACTTTGCTTTTAAATCTGTTGTTAAGTTTTGAACACTATATAACGTTATATCATTACTTGTACTTTCAATTACAACTCTTTGATCAATGAGATTATTCATTGTATCAACAGTTTTCTGTTCAAGATAATTTTTGATTGCTTCTTGAATTTTTTCTTTGTTAGCACTAATAATTTTGATAGCAGGTGTCTTTCCTTCCTTAATTAATTTATGAATCTTATCTACAAGATTATTTGAATACTCACCTCTTACTTTATGATACCCGAGAATATCTTTAAAGAAACGTAAACTTTGCCCAATTAACTCTCCATTAGCATGCGGTTCATTTAATTGATGAAGACGGTTGAAACTAGGAAAATCTAATGCTGTTTGTATTTCAGATACAAGATTTGGTATAAATATATTATTTATAATTTGATTTTGATTAGTTTCCAGGAAATCAGATTTATAAGGTACAAATTCACCCATATTAAACATCCATTCAGTTTCAGAATCAGCAGGTAAGGAATAATAAAATCCTTCAAGATTCATAAGAAACTGCATACCAAGACGTTGATGTTCTTCTAGTTTTGCTGACTTTTTGAAAGTACCATCATCCTGAAATCTTTTCATTCCCTCAATGTAATCAAGTGATAATTTTACATCTGTTCTTGATCCATCAGGATTGAACATTCTTTTTATCATTAATGAATTTGATGACCAACTTTTTGCAAGATGAGGATACGCTTTATATAAATCTTTAATATCTTTTGTATTATTGATTTCTGTAATAATTCTACTAATAAATGAAGGCTGCATATAAATTTGCCTTGCTTCATTATCACCTCCAAGGAACTGCATACTCTTTTCACTGATAGGTGCTATGTTATCAAGGAAATTTATTAATCCATTCTCACCACTTGTATATCCCTGTATATTAAGATTTTTTAAAGTAATATTTCCACTAAAAGGAGTAAAAGTTTTTAGCTTATTTCTAATAGTAAGTAATCTTGTTGCCAGTTCATTCCTTTGATCCTCATGTAGATTTTGAACAAATTCTCTTGTTATAATTTCACCTAATCCCATGAAATTAATAAACTCTTTAATCTTCTGAGTTCCTGTACTGTTCTTATTACTTACAAAATCATTGAAGTCTATATCATCTGTAACCTTACTAACAAATTGTTTTTTACCAGCAAACATACGAGTATATGCAATTGTAGATATATTGTTAATCATAGAAGAAGTCATCCTTCTTATAAAGGCTTCATAAGCAGGTCTTCTCTGACTTTCAATTCTATTACTATCACCATCCTGCACCATTAATATGTGAGCATTAGGTTTATATTTACTAACATAACTATGAAACTTTACTTTTAAATTCCACTTTGCATCTTCACTTATTATAGTAGGAGAAAATAAACGATTATATAAAAGAACCATAGCTGTTTGTTCTCTATTAAGAGATTTCACTATTTCAAGTTGTTCTTCCTCTGTAGCTACATTTTGTAAACTTGTTATACCTGATATGTCTCTTAGCTTACTTTCTATAAGGTCTAATCTGTTTAAACCAGAAAGTTCCTCAAGTACCTTAAGCATCATACTATCATAGTTCTCTAATTGTGGAAGATTTGCACTACTAAGACGTTGACTTAATTTTGGAGAAATAAATTTGTCTACAATTGTTAAGTCAACTGCATTCATTTGAATAAGAGAACCTACTAAGAAACGAATTGAAGTTGATGCTGAACTTTTTGCTGATACACTAAATTCTTTATTAGTATAATCATTTCTATTCTTCATTTCATTATCTTCCTCAGATAAATTATACTCATCATCAAATTTAATATTGAGATGTCTCATATAGATTTTATGGTGTTGTACAAAAGATCCCCATCTTTCTTTAACAACCTCCCATTTAGCTACTGTTCTGTATAGTTCAAGTTTAGCTAATCTATTTTTTTCATTTAATGCCCTATTATTAGTTTCCTCAGATAATTTACCCTCTCCACCTTCTGATATAGGAAGTGTTTGTCTTACAAAGTCATTGTATATTGCATCTATTTTTGATTTGATACGTTCGTATACAACACTATCCATTTCACCTAATTCATCTAATTGTGTTAGCGATTCAGGGGTAAGAAATATATCTCTGAACATAAAGGCAGTCGCACCTTGTAAAAGATTATGGTAATCTTCGTAAGGTATAGGGTAACTCATACTATAGTTTCCTACAAAACGGTCTCTTGCCTGTAACGCTCTTTTTGATAATTTACCTTTATCAATATTTTGGAATAGATTATTTATTGTTGTAACATTTCCGAATAGTTTCTTAATAAAATCAAGAATTACTTGGAAGAAAGTACGTGTATTCTTGTAAGCTGGTAATTTACCATTCATTTTAAATTCACGAAATTCCTCTGCTAATTGTTCCTTAGCTTGATGAGCTGTTGCTTTTTTAAAAGTTACAGGTACACCAGTTTCTCTATCTATAAATGTTCCAGGTCTTGCATGAAATTCTTTTTCAATAGATCTCCATTCCGCATTTGATAAAATACGGTTAGCTACACCTTCAAACATTTCATGGTATATAGTTCCTTCTTCTGCGTCTTCCCAAATACGAATTGTATTATTGACAAATTGTCCAAAAGCTTCACGTCCATCCATTGTCTGTATCGCCTTTTTAAGACGTTCAACTGGAAACTGTGGAAGTAAACGTTTTGCCTCTGCAATTTTTTCATCTAAGTTTTCTTCTGTTTTGAAGAATCCACCTTTACTAATACGGAATTGTTCATCAAAATTATTAACTAATCCAGTATCATTACTTTCTGGAGTATCAGGTTTCTTTGTTTTTGCAGCTATCATTCCAGCTAAAAGACTTACACCCTGACTTGCTGGAGCTTGATCTGCTGGAGGTTGACTTGTTGGAGCTTCTTCTACAGGAACAGATTCTGCAGGTGGTAAAGTTTTTGCTTTAATCATTCCAGCCAAAAAGCTATCACCTGATTTCATAGGAGTAGGAACAACAGTTACTTTTGGAGTAACTGCCATTGTTGAAGATGTGGTATTTTTATTTGCAAAAATACTTGGACCAGGTATAATTTCACCATAGTCAATATCTTCAAAGTCTACAACTTCATCATCTTGCACTTCTGTTTTTGAGTCCTGAACATTCTTACCTACACCTTCTGCAAAGACTTCATCAATTATTATAGCTTGAGACTTATAAGGAAAATATAAATCACTCTCTAAAGCCTGTTGTGCTTTATTTTTAATTTGTGTAGTAATAGGTATAAACGTACGGGCAGTACCATCTGGAAATTTATCAGATAATAAATAATGTGAATATGTTGACCACTCTCTAGATTTCAACTCATCACCATCCATGTAGTATTCTGTATATGCAACATCTGTTTTCTTTCTATCTACATAGTAACGTATATTATGATGTAAACCTAAAATGAATTCTTTAACTTTTGGCGTTGTTAAAAATGCTTCACTATTAGTCATATCTATTCTGGTATCACCAAAATATATATAGTTACCCTTAATATAAATCTGTTTAGGGTGAGGAGGTTTATATACTTTTATTACACCTTGTGTTGGATCTTCAATTTCTTCTTTTTCAAGGAAATCAAAGTAAACAACAGAGTTAATGAAAGAAAAATAGTTTTTATTGAATCTATTAATACCTTTAATATTATTATATTCAACCATTATATCTACCTTCTTAGAAGGTGACAGTTCTGAAAGTTTTTTATCTTTCAGTCTAACTTTCATAACTTCTTCAAGACCTTTTACATATTCTTCACTTAATTTTTTAAATACATTAAGTATGGTGTTAGCTTGTTCATCTTCTAATTTATTGTTATCTGTATAATGTAATTGTTCTTTTATACCTTTTGTTTTAATAAAACTTCTTCCTGGTTTTACATTTACAAGAGATGCATTAAGTGGTAATGTTCCACTTGGTCCAGCTACAAGTACTGACTGACCTTCAATCTGGTCTTGATTTAGAAGAACACCAATTACTGGATTTTTAACTAGTGGTCCACCTTTATTTTCAAGTTTATTTGCAATACCTTTTGTAATATTAAAATTATATATTGTATTAGGTGCGTCTACAGTAAATGTTCTTGCTTTAGCAAATATTTTTTCTCTTAATAATTTACCTGCAGTTTTAGCTATTTCTTGTTTATCCTCACCATATAATTTATCATATTCTTTTTTCTCCCACTCTTTAAATTCTACGGCACGAAGTAATGTATATACGATATTTTTATTTGGGCTATTTAATTCACCAATTCTGTTTAAGTCTTTATCAATATAATATACCTTTCCAGCTTCTTCTATTACATGAACTAATGCAACAGTAGCCATAGATTCATCAGGATTTTCCCAGAATTTAGTAGTATCTTCTACATTTCCATTTATATCAATTCTTTGATATAATAAATCTTTTAATCCAAGTTTAGATACATTATCACGAGTAACGGCAATAACTTTAAGTTTACCTTTTCCTATCTTCTTACGAATTTCCTGTACGCGTGTAGCATCACTTAGTGAAGCAAGTAATTGGAAATGATCATTTTCAGCTTTTGAAAATTGAATCTTTTGAGAATCTGGAAAAGTAGAAGTAAAGAATTTTGTTTCAAGTGGTCTTACATAATCACCTCTTTCCTCTTCTTCTGGATTATCAGACTTTGTGTTTATATTACTTATTGAGTTTACAATATCTGATTGAATAGCAGCAGTTAAAGCAGCTTCTTGTGTAGGAGCTGCTGCGGTATTGATACCTGTAAGTATCTTATATTGTTGCTCCATTTCTGCACGAGCTAAGGTCTCAATATTATTAATCATTGTATTATACAATGCAATCTTTAAATCAAGATCGGGAATAAGTAAGGCTAACTCATCTATTAATTTTTGAGTGTCAGCAACATCTTTTTTAGCAAGATTTACCTCATCGTATGCAGTTACGATATCCTGATCATAATTCTCTCTATTCTTTTCACCATATGTATTAGTTACAGGATCAAGAATCTTATCCAATTGCTTCATCTTAAAGAATGGAAATAGCTTTTTGGCATATTTAATCCAGTCTTTAACAATTTGCTTTAGTTTTTCAAGAAGAGACTTTTTCTTTTTTATTTCGTCAATAACCCATTCTCTTTCTTTCTTAGTTTCTTCTAATGCACCTTTAAGTCCTTGAAGAGTACCACCTTGTATTTCTTGCTCTAATGCAAGTATTTGTCTATCTAAAGAATTAAGTGATGCTTCATCTTTAGCAATAGTATCTTTTAAGCTATTGATTTCTAATTCTAATTTCTCTAAAAGAAGTTTAATATCCTCAAGACCAATCTTATTATTATTCAAAGATTGTTGCATATCGTCAACTAACTTATTGATAGTACGATTTTTTTCAATTATTGAACGATTGTTACCAATTATATGCTCTAGAATATAGTCTCTTCTTTTTGTTATAGTATTTAGACGATTTTCATATATTTTTGTAGTGTTATCTTTTATAGCCTTTTCATATAAAGGTATAAGTTTTTCAACAAGTTCACTATAATTAGCCTGAAGCTGAAGTTCTTCTGGAGATGAAACTTCTTCTCCAGATATTATTTTTGCTACCATACGTGTAATAGCTGCAAAATCACCTTGTTTTATTTCAGTATATTTTGAGAATGGACTATTTTTAATAGCAATTTCCTGTTTACGTAGTTCTTCCTGTAGAGCTCTAACTAATGGAGTCTCAGATAGTCTATCAAGATTATTGTACCAATTCTTGGTATCTGATAGTAAGGTATCTTTATAGTTATTAGCATCTATTACATTTTCATATTCTGCTATTTTCGTTAAGGCTGTTTTGCCTTCTTTACTTAGTTTAGTTCTTTTTCCATCAGGAGTAAGGGCAATATAATACCCATCCACTTCTTCTGCATCTTGTAGAGATAATTCGTTGTCCTTTTTATAGGATTCGATTTTCGCATCCAGAGAAGATAAGTAATTCTGGTGATATTCTCTTTCCACATCTGAAATATCCTCATCTAACATATCCTGTGTTAATTTTCTCTTATATATAAGAGTGTTTAACTGGTCTACTGGATATTGAGCAAGAGATGTATTTGTTAAATTACGACTTTTATTTAATTCAGCTAGTAATACAGATTGTTGATCTGCAGCAAATCCTGCTAAAATTTCATTAGCTGCACGTAAATTATATATCTGATTTTTTGCTGTTTTTATAGCAAAATCTTTCTCTTCCTTTTTTAAGGAAGGTACATCATTATATCTTATATTATCTACATTTTTACTATGTTCTTCAAAATTTTCAGCAAGAGTTTTATATTCAGCTCCTTTTTCATTTGGCTTCTTTGGATTTAATCCAAATAATTCAGCTTGTTCAGGAGATAAGGATGTTAATCTAGTTCCAATATCTTCTATACCTATGTTTTTCATTGAACGAACATAATTCGCTAATGAAAGTTTTGTTTGTAATTCTACAGCTTTACTATTTTCCAGATTTGAAACAGCTAGTTTACCAAATTCTTCACCTAATGCTTCCTTTTTTATTTCAAGTTTTTTAGGATCTACTTTTGGTTGATCACCTTCAAACACTATTCTATTCTCACTATCTCTTTCAAATACATCATTATTGTTAAATAGATTAGAACGAGCATTACTTATTTCTGCTATAACACGTTTTGTTTCAGCAATCTTACCTTTTCTATCTCCATGAAGTTTTGAGAATACTGTTCCAGCACCTATACCAATAAGTGCACCTAGTCCAATTGATTCTGCTGCTTCCTGATCTTTTCCAGAAAATGCATTTCCTATTTGAGAGAAATAATTTTCAAAAAATGTTCTTGGACCACCTCTTTGTTTCTCTCCATTTGGACCAATTGTATTCATACGTTGAATAGCAAGCTGGGCATTTTCTTCCCATAAACCTTCTGCAAAAACACCCTTAGTTGCTTCTGCACCATAGAAACGAGTTCTTGATAAAGATGAAGCAAATGGATTTTTCTTAATTACATTATCTAATGCTTTACTTTTTCCAAAAAAATCTCCAGTCATTTTTACATCTGTTCCACCTACTCCTTTTTTAAAGAATAATGTATTCTCGTAAGCATTTGACAATGCCAATACCATAAAGTTTCCACCAATAGTATTTGCAGCCATTGCCCCAGACTTTTTTCTAATGTCTTCATCTGTAAGATTAGCATATCCTTCAACTCCTCTTGCTCTAAGATCTTCCAGATTTCTC
>Ga0154020_10005498_pt1 | contig 14914 bp, 15 predicted proteins | sample Klosneuvirus_201_FD_109709 | JGI IMG/M metagenome (GOLD analysis project Ga0154020, IMG submission 109709) | Active sludge microbial communities from wastewater, Klosterneuburg, Austria - Klosneuvirus_20160825_MG | ecosystem: Engineered > WWTP > Aerobic digester > Activated sludge | place...
GGTGACATTCGCGGCTGGGCAGAACATATTCGCAATCTTCAACAGGACCGCGAGCGTCTCGCCGACCTCTCCGCTGGTGCCATTCAGCGCGCCCGCACTCATTTTGATGCCGAAATGATGGCGCGGAACATGGCCACCTTTCTTACCGACGTCGTGGCTCAGGCCGAAACTCGCCCGCCCAAACGCGAACTTGGAATGCCGCCGGTAACGTCGACGGCGTTTGTGCAGCACGGCTGCGGCTATCAACTGCTGCCGCCGGGCTTGAGGGCGTGGCTCCGGAACGTAATTGGTAGCAATGCTAAGCTCTGCCATTGGTATCTGAATCATGAATAAGCACCTTCAAGCAAACACCACTCAGGACCATGTCTGCTAACCTAATTACTCCTGTTCACGTCGAAGCAAGCGAAGCCGCACAATGGCAGTCAGCGCATTCTATTGCTTTTGACGCCGCGCGACTTTGGAACAAATATGCCCCCCGCGGAAAGGGTGCCGTTCCTCGCTTGATTGGAAAATTGTTCGAAAATCGCTTGAAGGTTTTTATCACGACGGCAGGGGGGGCACGGCTTGCTGTCACCCCGTCAAGTCTTGATGTTTACGTTCATATTTCAAACCACGGGGGACTATGGAACGAACATGTATTTCAGACTTGCGCCAGTCTACTTATCCCCGGCGACGTGTTTTGGGATGTGGGAGCTAACGTGGGTGTAATGTCGATTGAGATGGCCAAGAGATTCCAAGGACGTGTCCAGGTTTACTCATTCGAACCCCAGCCGGTTCTGTCGCGTGCCATTGCGATTTCAGCGTTTGTGAACCGCTTTGGTAGTCTAACGGTTTATGATGTAATGCTGGGTGAAATGGATGGCGAAACCGAGTTATTTGTTGGGTCTCATGGCATCCACGCATCTGCACGGCCAAGAGAGAACCGTTCAAGACGGATTGCAAGGAGGGTCGTAGCAATTGACAGCTTGATGCAAAGCGGTGAAGTGATGCCTCCGAACGTAATCAAAATGGACATTGAAGGGGGCGAGTTATCCGCTCTGCGCGGCGCAAGACTCCTGATCTCAAAGCATAAACCGCACATTGTGTTTGAAGCGGACGAAAATATGAAGAGATTTGGATATGAGAGGGAAGATGTCCTGCGTTTCCTAGCCGCATGCGCCTCATACAATTTTTACTTTATTCAACAGAACGGTGCCCTAATCCCGTTGACATCCTCCAACTTAAACGCTCCGTATTCAGATATCTTGGCGACCACTCGGTTGCTGGCCGACTTGGTCCAGCCATAACGAATAATTTGAGTGGTATCGTCGGCCTGTCTCTCAAACCTCAGTATGCCGAAATCCGTTTTGCCCATCTCAACACTTCAATGACACCGCGACGATTTTCCGATCCAATCCGACCCAGTGGTGGTCAAACCCATCTGTGCTGGCTCGACTGGGTGCGTTTTATTGCGGCGTTCATGGTTGTGGGCATCCATGCGCGCGGGGAGAATTGGGTAGAGTGGGGGCGTCTTACTGAAACCTCGCAAACGAAGCTGGCGGCACTGTTCTTTGCTTTGACACGCGCGGGCACGGAATGGGTGCTTGTCTTTTTCGTCTTGAGCGGATTTCTCGTGGGTGGAAAGCTAATTGAGCGGCTCCGCGACGGAACCTTCAGCCTGCCGGAGTATGTGCTGGATCGAGTTTCGCGCATCTGGGTGCCGTTGGTTCCTGCCCTGGTCTGGTCTGCGATTGTCGCCTTCTGGGTCGGTAAGCCGGTTTCATGGCTTGACTTGATCGGAAACATAATTGGCTTGCAAGGCGTGAGCGTTGCAAACTTCGCAGCCAATCATCCACTCTGGTCGCTCGGTTATGAAATCTGGTTTTACGTTCTCGCGGGGAGCCTGGCGTGGTGGCTGACTTCCGAAACAAAGGTCCGTATCAGCGCGGGCATGGTCCTGGCTCTGGTATTTGCGGTATTCGCTCGCATGAGATCTGAATTTCTTTTTGCGTGGTTGCTAGGGGCATTGACGTATTGGCTATGTCATAAGCCAAGGATGCCTCGTCTTGCCTTTGCCGGTGCACTTTTTATGGCTGGTGGGTATGTTTTCTCGCAAGCGACCTCGGCGACGGTATCTGTTGACCTTTCGAAATGGCTGCGCTATGTGCCATCCGTCGAGGTGGGAATAGTCACCTTGAGCTTGGGCATCGCCTTAATTCTTCCGTTCCTGACCCAACTCGCGCCGCAGTCACTTTTATCCCAGCGCATTAACGACTTTGGTAGCAAAGTTGCAGCATTTTCCTACACCCTGTATCTCACTCACATACCCATACTCTACCTGTGGGAGTGTTATCAGCCAGAGCGGAACAGTGCCATCAATCTTGAATCGGTAATTTGGTATTTGCTACGGATTGCCTCCTGTCTCCTTTTCGCTTGGCTGTTTTACCTGCCGTTTGAGAAACAGACTGGGCGCGTAAGGAAACTCCTGCGCGGAATCTGGCTAGCAAGAACGGCCTGACGTGGCACCTGGCAGCATGGAACTCACCAAACGTTGGATTTGCGCCCAGATGGGTGGCCGGGAGCATTACGCCATCCCCCGCGCTTTGCATGCGGCAGACGCGTTGAACTTGCTCATGACGGATTACTGGGCTGGCGTCGGCACGCGGGCATTGGCTATGGCTTTTCCTGGCAAGACATCCCGATCACTCGCTGCCCGCCAACATCCGGAGATACCTTGCAGGTTAGTCAAATCGTGGAACTTGGATGCATTCGCTTGGGAAGCGCAGTTGCGGAGGATGACGCATGATGGCGGTGTGACGGGCCGTTACCGGGGATACTGTGAAGTGGGAAGGCGCTTCGGTAACGCAATGGTGCGCCATTTGCGCTCCAATTCCTGTCTGCCAGAATTCGGTGTTTTTTTCGGCTATTGCACGGGGAGCCTCGAAGTGATGGTATATCTGAAAGAACGCGGGGTTGCCTGTATTGTAGATCAAATTGATCCCTGCCGGGTGGAGTATGAGATGGTGCGTGCTGAGCAGGTGGTTTGGAAAGGTTGGGAAGATCTTGCATTCGAAATTCCAGACGAGCTTTATGAGCGGCATAGTTTGGAATGGGAGATCGCGGATAGGGTTGTAGTAAATTCAGAATGGAGTCGGCAGGCGCTCATTCGGCAGGGCGTGTCGCCGGAGAAGCTGGCGGTGATTCCGTTGTGCTATGAGGCAGATGCTGAAGAGTTGAAACCCGAAATGCTGAAATTCAAAGCAACAGAGCACCACACCGCCGAAACACCGTTACGCGTTCTTTTTCTCGGTCAGGTGGTGCTGCGCAAGGGAATTCAATATCTGGTGGAAGCTGCACGGCTGCTACAGCATGAACCAGTGCGTTTCGATATTGTCGGGCCAATCCACATTTCAGAAATGGCTGTTTCCTCAGCGCCTTCGAATGTGGTGTTTCATGGTCGCGCCACGCGCGACCAGATAGGCAACTGGTATCGTCGTGCCGACGTGTTTGTGCTGCCCACGCTCTCCGACGGATTTGCAATTACCCAGATCGAAGCCATGGCCAACGGATTGCCCGTGATCGCGACATCAAACTGTGGTGCAGTAGTGTCTGACGGCGTGGACGGATTTCTTGTGGCGCCGCGCGATCCGAGGGCGCTTGCATCGGCTATCTGCCGTTACTTGGAGAAGGGAGAACTCCTCGACGTGCAAAGCCAAGCTGCGCGCGTGAAGGCGGGACAATTTTCCCTGCGGGAGGTTGGGGCGAAGTTGCTGGATCTTGCCACAGAAATACACCCTGGGGCTTCTGGACGCAATTCCCATGCTTGAAACCCTTAAAGTCATGCCTGCCGCGTTTTGGGTCGTCATTGCGCTGCTCGGGGGCGGCCTTTTTTGGAGCAGCACCAACCTTCGCCGGGGCATTGGGATACCAGCCATCATGGTGCTTGTCACGATTGCGGTTTGGTATGTGGGCGATGCGCTCTACAATGATTATCGGTACTGGCATATGGTGCTCTTTCCCCAGACCGTCCTTACCAAAGCTTGGTGGCAGGTGGCATTGTTCCTGGCGGTGTTCCTGCTTTTGACTCCAAGACTCCACAACTGGATTAACGCCCGCTTTCTTGGGCGGTCTAGCCAGACGCTGAACATGTTCAAGGGCGGCGTTCAATCGCCACAGTTTCAGCGTGGTCTTACCATTTTGTTTGGTGCCGCGTCCTGCGTGTGGGGTTGTCTTGTGATTGGGGCAGTCTTCCGATTTCGAGGGAACATTATTTTTTACTTTTTCCCTTATCTTGGAGGTTATGCTGGACCTTGGGTAACAAGTGGGGTTGCTGGTGGTGGAACGGACTCTTTACTAGCGCTGGCGAACTATTTACAATTGATGGTAGGTGCTATCTTCGGTGTCGTTTCCGCACTATCGACAGATTCTCGGGTAAGGGGACTGGCCCTGATTGGGGTGTTGCTGACATGGCCCTACTACATTTTCGACAGAACTAGAAAATCCATTCTCGCAATCGTTGTTCCCGGGATTTTGGCTTGGGTTTTTCTTCGTTTCCGCGGTGGACTGCTCCTGAAGGCGGCGATGATTGCCGCCATCTTTGTGGTGACAAACGCTTGGTTTGGGTTCCTCATCGGTCATCGGTCCAACACGGTGATCACAGAAGCTTTCATGGAGGAGGGCTTTGATTTCGCCAAGGGTAGCGAGGAGAAACACCAAGGATTAAACATGTTTGAGGAGCTTTCGTGGATCACCATGCTGACCGGAGACGGAAGTTATTCTCCGAACTGGGGGCAAAACTATTTTGCTAATCTCGCAAACCCCATTCCCCGTTCGCTCTGGTCTGGTAAGCCAACCATAGGCCTTGACTATGCTGTCGCAAGGGGCGTCGGAGGGGCTGATACCGAAGCAGGTGTTTATGCTACAATGTCGAATGGGTTAATTGGACAGGGCATCGCCAACTTCGGCCTCTATATTGGAACTGCCTTCGCCGCTCTGCTCATGAGCCTATGGGTATGCTGGCTCGCTAGGCTCGATCTCGATGGCCAGAAAATTGGATATATCCCTTTGTATGGGCTAGGTCTGATTCTTACATTTGCCATTGGTCGAGATATAACTTTCCTTGATTTGTATCCGTTTGTATTCGGTTATGCGATTTGCTGGTGGCTGAACCGAAAGCCCACGGGTCGCCCGCAACCTCCTCATGCAGGGGGCAATTCGCGGCGCAATCCGCTGCGGCGAGGGCGCCCTCAGGTCGCGCTTACTGCCCGCCGCAATCAGTCAGCCTCAATTTTGCCAGACCCTCCGCAAGCGCCTGAGACGTGATTTAGTTTAACCGTTGATTGCCGCCCCGGCTGCCCTCCATGCAACTTATCTTCTGGCACAATCTCGTCAGCCCACACCAAGCTCCTTACATGCGCGAATTGGCCCTTGCTGGTCATAGTGTGACGGTAGTTGCCGCTGAGGCGATGTCCGAAGAGCGGCGCAGACTCGGTTGGACGGTTCCTTCGCTTGGCCCTGCTCGGGTTATTTTGGGGCCGGAGCAAGGACAGGTGACCCAGATTGTAGAAACCAGCGGGGCGGACTCTGTCCACCTGATTGCTGGAGCCAGAGGCACTGCCCTTGGTAGGCAGGTTGCGCTCGCGTGTCGTGCCAATGGGCGACGGATGGGAATCGTGACCGAGTCACCGGACCCTCGCGGGCTTCGTGGTCTGCTGCGCTGGACAAAGTATGCAGCTGAGCGTCTTTCCATTGGAAGGCATTTTGAGTTCATTCTCGCCATGGGGCAGAAGGGCGTCACTTGGTTTGAGCATTGTGGCTACCCAAAGACGGCAATATTCCCATTCGCATATGTCACCGACCGGCTAGCGGATGATGCACAACCTGAATTCCAGGATGCATTCCGTTTTGTCTTCGCCGGACAACTGATTCCACGCAAAGGAGTGGATGTGCTATTGCGGGCTTTCAAGGAAGTGCCTGGAGCCCAACTTGAGATTGTTGGCGAGGGTGCATCGCGAGAGTTGCTCCATAACCTGGCGAGCAGCCTCGGCATTGCAAGCCGCATCGTTTGGTCGGGAAAAATGGACGGGGCGTCCGTCCAGTCCAGGATTGGCAATGCTGATGTGTTCATTCTGCCGAGCCGCGAAGACGGCTGGGGGGCAGTGGTCAACGAAGCACTGATGGCAGGAGTGCCGGTCATATGCAGTTCTGCATGTGGCGCGTCCGAGTTGATTCGCCATCCTTGGCTTGGGTCGGTTTTTCGAGTAAATGATGTTACCTCACTGACGCAAGCGATGAACGAATGTCGTCACCGTGGCAAGCTTTCAGCGGCGCTGCGGCAGCAGATCGCAGGTTGGGCGCAGTGCATCTCTGGGCAAAACGTCGCCCGCTATGTGGAAGCGATTTTGCACCATGTTTATCAGCAGGCGCCCAGACCGGACGCGCCTTGGCGCGCGACGTCTTCCTGATCATGCGGTTTGCAGGTTACTGTCAAGTCGGTTGCCATGTCTGAGATGAAATTGATTCACGTTACTTCGTCGGTTTCGCGGATGGCTGGCGGATTGTTCGACTGCGTCCGCCTTCTCTCTCTGGAGTTGCTTCGCGCATCTGGTGACCTTCGGCAGGAGGTTCTCGGATTGGAGGACGTGAAAACGCCCTTGGATTTGCCCCGTTGGGACCCGGTTTGTGTCCAAGCGCTTCAAGTGCTTGGGCCAAAGAGCATCGGTTTCGCCCCTCAGATGTTTCCGGCTCTGTGCAAGGGCATGCCCGATTTGGTCCACCTGCACGGATTATGGCAGTATCCATCGGCGGCAACGAATCGATGGTTTGCCAGGGTGCGCCAGCCTTACATCGTCTCTCCTCAAGGAATGCTTGAACCGTGGGCGCTGCAACGCTCGCGTATGAAGAAACGGCTCGCGATGCTCCTGTTCCAACGAGCCTGTCTGCAAAATGCCGCCTGCATCCACGCCACTGCTGTAATGGAAGTTGAGAGTATCCGGGCTGCTGGCTTTCGCAATCCTGTTGCTCTTATTCCCAATGGGGTCGAAGAGCCACCCATTGAAAGCGCTGAAGGTTTGTCAGAGCGGATGGCGCAGAAATCGCGATCGGGTCTTCGCAAAGTGCTCTTTCTCTCTCGCATTCATCCGAAGAAGGGTTTGCTCAATCTCGTTGAAGCGTGGCGCCGGGTGACCCCACTTGGTTGGCGGTTGGTTATTGTGGGGCCGGATGAAGTTGGCCACCTAGCCGAAGTGCGGCGGGCGGTTGAAGCGGCCGGGTTGGCCAGCAGTGTTGAGTTTCCCGGCGAGGCCTGGGGCCCGGCTCGGTGGAGCTATTATCGCGAAGCGGATTTGTTTGTATTGCCCACCTTCAGCGAGAATTTTGGAATCGTGATAACAGAAGCACTTGCTTGTGGTGTCCCGGTAATCACTACAAAAGGAGCGCCTTGGAAGGAGTTGCATACCCACAGATGCGGTTGGTGGATTGATGTTGGAGTGGAACCATTGGTTAAAGCGTTGCACGAAGCCATGGGACTCTCGGAAGCGCAACGATACGAAATGGGGCAGCACGGGCGCTCGCTGGTTGCGGCAAAATACTTATGGCCTGGAATTGCTCAAAACATGAGGTCCGTTTATGAATGGGTGCTGGGTCAGAGGGCGAAGCCAGAGTGTGTCGTTTGAAAAGCTGAGACTCTGAGATGCTGAAACACCGTTCCATGCCGTCTGTTGATTTATCGCGTTTTTCGAACACTGGGTTTGACCGGGGCGCATCCCGCTTGGCGGAAGCTCTGTGGGTTCTTGTGCGTGCCGTCTTCTTTTTGGCCCCTTGCCCCTGGCCTTCGTCGCTTCGTCTTTTCTGTTTGCGTTTGTTCGGTGCGCGAGTGGGGCGGGGCGTGGTAATCAGGACACGCGTGAACATCTGGTTCCCGTGGCGGCTTGAACTCGGCGATCATGTCTGGCTTGGCGAAGAAGTCTTCATACTGAACCTTGCGCCGGTTTCCATCGAGTCGAACGTCTGCATTTCGCAACGCGCCTTGCTCTGCACTGGGAACCACGATTACACCTCACCCACCTTCGATCTCATTACCAAGCCCATCCATGTGGAGCAGGGGAGCTGGATCGGCGCATCCGCCTTCGTCGGCCCCGGTGTCACCGTGGGCACTCACGCCGTCCTCAGCGCCGGGTCCGTGGTAACCAAGAGCGTCTCTCCTTGGATGATTGTTGCCGGCAATCCCGCCCGCGAAATCAAGCGGCGTGAACTTAGAGCAGAGCGCTGACTTCCAACCTCCGGCTTCTGGACCTCTTAACCTGTCAGCCGGGCCGTAGTCCCTTGGTCAGTAGTCCCGCAGTCAGTAGTCCTGTTTCGGTTTCCGCTTTCCAGCTATCTCGCTTTCCGCTTTTGTCCCTTGGTCTCGTAGTCCGCGGTCTTGTGGTCCCGTAGTCTATTTCAGTTTTCCAGAACGTGCCCCTCTCCCGAAAAACCAAACGTCGCCTCATTGCCTTGGTGATGACGATTGCTCTGGGCGCCTCGCTTTGGGTTGCTGGTTTAGCTTGCCCCGAGCTGTTCTTGGTGGTCCAAACTCCCGGCTCCCAGCTCCCCGCTACTGTGGGGGCCGTGGTTGTGTTGGGCGGCGAACCTTGGACCCGCCCCGCCCGCGCTGCTGAGGTGTATCAGGAAATCATCACCGCAAAGCAGAAAGCAGAAAGCAGAAAGCAGAAATTGGAATCGCCGACCACGGATCACGGACCACGGACCACGGACCCATTTCAACTTTCTACTTTCCCTATTTCTGCTTTGCCTTTGGTTGTCGTGTCGGGGAATGGGGATTGTCAGGATGTGCGCCGGCAAATGGAAGCGAAAGGAGTGCCCGCCTCCGCCATCACGACCGAGTGCGCTTCCAAATCAACGCAGGAAAATGCGCTATTCTCCGTCAAGCTGCTACGCGAACGCGGCGTGACTAACGCGGTGATCGTCACCTCGTGGTATCATTCGCGCCGCTCGTTGGCCTGCTTCCGCAAGGCTGCCCCGGAGATTCATTTTAGCTCGCGCCCCACGGTTCGTCCGCCGCAGAAAACTTGGTGGCCCGACAAGTATGAGCGCCAGCGCATCACCCAGGAATACACCAAGATCGTCTATTACTGGCTCGTTTACGGCGTCTCGCCGTGGCAATGAGCGCGGAGCAGGGAGCAGGGAGCGGTGAGCAGGGAGCAAACAAAGAAGGACAAAAAATGAGCGAAGCGATGTTTCGGTTTGAGAACATGCAAATCTGGGAACGGGCGGCAGGTTCAAGCGGTCCCCTATTCAGGCTGGCAGAGAAGCTCGATGAGCGGCGTTACTTTCGCTTTGCCGAACAGCTGAGATCAGCAACACTGAGCATCACCAACAATATCGCCGAAGGTTCAGGCAGTGTGTCCGACGCGGAGTTTGCAAGCTTTCTGAACATCGCGCGACGGTCAGTTTTTGAAGTGGCCAACATGCTCATCATCTTTGCTCGCGAAGGTTATTTGCAGAGTTCAGAAATTGCTCCGATGCTTGGTGAACTCGCTGAACAAAGTCGAATGATCTATTCATTCCGACAAACCCTGAAATCATGACTCCCCGCGCCTCGCTTCCCACTCCTTGCTCCTTGCTCCTCGCTGCCTGGTGAATAGCCTTACGCCGTGACCTCTGTTGCTCCTAGTTCTCCGCTCGCCGCTCCCGGCTCCCGGCTCCCAGCTTTATTCGTGCTCGCCGTGCTGCTCGGCTTTTGGGCGGTGACGATTTCCCGCCTCGGCGGCCTTTGGTCGGCGCTGCCCGAATACAGCTATGGCTGGTCCGTGCCCCTCCTGTGCGCGATGCTTTTGCTGGAGCGCTGGCGAACCCGGCCTTCTGAAATGCTGAAATTGGGAAAACCTGAAATTCTGAAAGATGGGCAGGCTGAAGGGCTGAAATACGGAAATACGGGTCTTCTTTCAGCTTTCAGCTTTCAGAATTTCAGCGTTTTCCTCGCCGCGCTGGCCTTCGTCTTGTCCCGCGCGGCGCTGGAGGTCATTCCCACCTGGCGTTTCGCTGCTTGGACCCTCGCTCTCTCCACCGTCGCCCTCACCCTGTTGCTTTTAAAATATTTCAGTTCCGCGCTTCCCGCGCCGACCTCCGACCTCCAGCCCCCGACCTCCCGACCTGTCAGCATTTCAGCATCTCAGCGTTTCAGCGTTTCCCACTTCGCTTTTCCCGTCCTCTTCTTTCTGCTGGCCGTGCCGTGGCCGGACCGTTTCGAGGGCCCGTTCATCCAGGCGCTGACGGAGTTCAATGCCGTCTTGACCGTCGAAGTGACGGCGTTCCTGAAGATTGCGGCCGTCCGCATGGGAAATATCATCCTCATCGAGCCCGGCATGGTCGGGGTGCAGGAGGCGTGCAGCGGCATCCGCTCATTCCAGAGCACGCTCATGGTGGCGCTTTTCCTGGGTGAATTGTTCCGGTTCTCCTTCTGGCGCCGGGTGGTGTTTGTGTTCTTGGGCGCGCTGCTGTCGTTCGGTTTCAACATCGTCCGCACCTCGTTCCTCGTCTGGACTTGTAACCGCGACGGCTTGGGGGCGGTGGACAAGTTCCATGATCCGGCCGGCTGGACCATTCTGGCCGCGAGCGTCGCCGGCCTCGCCCTGATCGGGTGGTGGCTGTATCGGAGTCAAAGGCAGAAATCGGGAAAGCAGAAAGCAGAAATCGCAGACCAAGGGCAAAGCACAAATTTCCAAGGCAGAGAGCAGAAAGCAGAGGCTAACCACGGATCGACACAGATGGACACGGATGGGGAAACATCGGAACCTTCAACCTTCCACTTTCAACGTTCAACCAAGCTGCCCATTTCTATTTTCTGCTTTCTATTTTTTACTTTGGCTTCAACCGAACTCGGCATTCGGTGGTGGTTTGCCAGCCATGAGAAACCGCATGTGAAACAGGTAGATTGGGCAGTGCGATTTGACGCGGGCGAGGCGAACTTGAAGTCGCTGAAAATCACTCGTGAAGTTCAGGCCATGCTTGATTATGACATCGGGAGCGGCTGGGAATGGCAAGGCGGCGGGGCCGAGCGTTGGCAGGCGTTTTACTTTAGTTGGGACAAACCCAAGACCCTTGCACGGCGGATAACTTGCACGCACCAAGCCTTGGTGCATCAGCCGGAAATCTGTTTTACGCGCGCCGGTATGCAGGTGCGTCAGCTTTACGGCAAGAAGCGATATCTCGCCAATGGCGTTCCCTTGGTGTTCAAAGTCTATGAATTTGCGGACCGGAACATCCCGATTTTCGTTTTTGCCTGCACGTGGCAGGCCAATGCGATTCAACTGACCACTACCGAGGAAAAGGTGCAAGGGGACGCCTCGACCAGTCGGGGAATTCGGGAGGCGGTTTACCGCTATGTTCACGCCGAGCGTGGGGTCACCGATGAAGTCCGCGTTTTCAAACTCGGCGTCTGGGGGCCGCGCACCATCGGCGAGGCCGAGGCCAGTTTTCAGCAGCAGCTCAATCAGCTTGTGCAACCGGTTCCAAATCGCCCCTAAACCCTGGGGTGCGGTGGCGACGCGGCGTGGCGATCATCGGTCACGGCCCTCGTCTGCCGCTGGTGACAAATAGGATTTCAGGAAAGGAATGATTGTCGTTTGACCAATCGTCCCCGCGCCGCTGCAAAATCAACCCGAACCCCGTCGGAATCCCGAAGGGGTTCGTGCTTTTTTGCCCCAATCTCCTCGGCTGTGCGGCCCTTTCCCTTTGACTGGCGGAAAAATCGGCGGACCACTGTTGAAACCTCTCGCGGATCGAATTCTCTCCCGGGCGCTATCGGATTTCCAAGGACACGGGATTCGATCCATTGATGCGCCACTTGAAAACCAAAGGCATCTCGTGCCGAAGGCTGGCAGCGATTGGCGACATTCCCGGCCTGAAGGAAGCGGCCATCAAGCCCACTTCAGATCCGGTTCAAAGGGTTTTGGCGAACTTCGCAAAACGTGGCGCAGCCAGACCGCGAACAATCAAAACTCTTCGCTCCGGCATCAAGCACCTGCTCGGCGCTGATGCCACAGATGACGCAGTGGAAAAGACGCTGGGGGAACTGCAACGCCTGAGTGCGATCCGAGTGGTGGATGGGAAAGTGACTTACCCGGCTTGAAGATTCAGCGTGGGCAATTAATCAGGCAACAGGTTTAGCAACCGTTCCTGCACGACAGTCCGCGCCTCATCAATGTTGAAAGTAATGCCCCGACGCAACAAAGGTGTAATGTCCTGCCGAAAGCCGCGATTTGCCATCCGGTGGTCCAAAGCCTGTATAAAATCACCCCGGCTTGGTACAGCGTTTTCGCGACGCAGATAGTGCTCAAAGGCTTTGATTACATTTTCGGTGTTCACCGCGGGTTGGGAGTGGAGCAACGCCCAGTAAAGGTCAAAAATATCCCGCCCTTGGTCGCGCTGAAACAGGGCCCGCATCTTTGTCCCAAGAAGTTCCGCAAGGTCGTAACCAATGATCGGTACAACCTGATGCTCGCCCCTGAAATTAAACTCAAATCTATGCTCCTGTAGAGGTAGAAAGGACTGACGCTCATTGACATTTGCCTCAATCTTTATGGTCAGCGCAGCCAGTGCGGCCGCCGGCGGAACTTCGTAGTTGAGGCGTAGGATCCGCGAGGGTTGAACTCGATTGCGTAGCGTGAGGAAGACTTGGTCCCAGGAGAAGGTGATCGGTTTGCCCAGCACAGCTTCCAAAACACGGACCAAACCTTTCTTTACGTGACCTTCCGGTCGCTCGCCCACAACCACCAAATCAATGTCTTCGCTGTATCGTGCTGCTGGCGCAAGACGCACCTTGTGAAGCAACGTGCCACCGCGCATGGCAACCTGGCTCCGCAGGAATTCGTCCTGGAAAATCGCCTTCATGCAGCGGCAAAGCAGAAGATCCTGCTCCACCTGCTCAATCGCCGGCCAAGGAACTTTTGTTTGATGTTCGAGAACGTCCTGTCGAGTCAAAGGGTTCATCTGTTTTTAATCAATTTCCATCCCTGGATCTTCTCTCCAGCTTTTGAAAGCGTGCCCGGCTCCAGCAGAGTCCATTGCACATAACGGGGCAGCCAAGCGTGGACGGCGGAGGCCAGTTTGCCGTGACCAGCATGCTCCAACATGTAGCCCAGGCGCTGCCCCAATGCCGGCTCATCATCGGCATCCAATGCCGTGCGCAACCTGTCGGCTTCAAACAGTTTTACCATCGGTAATATGGTTTCCTCCGATCTTGAGTAGCCGCCAATCCGCTCCGAGTAACGCAGGAGATCCAGCGCGGTAGCCTCCGGAGAACTGACACGTATCACCGCAGGGTGACCCGGTGGTTGGATTACTGGGACTTTTTCAATCCCAGATGTTTTTTGGTAAAACTGCAGCTTCAACCGGCCGATTTCCAAAGGTCGCCGTTTGCCTTTGGTCATCACCTGCACCATCTGCACGGCCTGCGGCTGCGAACCATGAATAGCAGCGGCGGAAAGCAGAGCCAAATAGTAAGGGTGTTGAAGCCACCTGAAATATGCGTCGAGCCATTTCACCGCCGCGGGCGAACCCATCGGCACGTCCTCAGGGCTGAGAATAAGGAAAAAATCCTGCCGCCCGGATACCCTCACCACTTGCTTCAGTCGCAGAATTTGCTGCTTGGCTGCCGAGTGAGACAGACCTGTGAAAGCGACGACATCTGCCATTGAAAAGGACGCCTTGCCCTCTGACAGGCACCGTTCAACGAAACCGGCGACAGCGCCGCGGAGCCTTGGTTTTGTATTAGTTTTCACTAAAAATGCACACTCATATCGTATCGTTTAATGATACGAAGCGCAACCATATTATTGCACGAATCCCAGATCGGCAGTGGACTTCCTGGATGACGAAACTCCCGGCGGTTTCTTTCGCGAAGGCGGACTGTTGGCTTGGTGAAACCGGAGACCGCCCGATATCGCTGGCTTGCGAGTCAGTGTTTTTGATCCAGCAGCGTCAGCATCGGCCACCACCAAACGATTTTGCCTCCCTCATGGCCGGAAAGTTCCAAGGCACTTCGTCCTCCCGGGTGAAGGGTTTTGGCTTTTTGCTGCAATCCAAACACGGCCCCCAACCAAGTGGGCGTTCCGGCTTGGACGGTAAAAGCTCCATCCGATGCAACCACCCCGAGCTGGCATAATACCCTGCCAGTTTGCTGGATATGCCGCGCTCCTTGAGCCAAGCGGAAGTAAGCACCGCTTTGGCCGGAGCAGCGACAAGCCGTTGGTTTATCCGTGAGCTTAATAGGCCAGTATCGCTAGTCATAAACTACAAATATTAAACCAATATAACTGATTTAAACGTCAAATACTTAAACTTGGCACTTCCAATTAAGCTACGCTCAACAACTTCTGGTCGTGTCAGCGAACTTCCCAATGTCGGAGAGAAGCGCCCCAGAGAAGAGAGCTGACGCGGGTGGTCCTGTTCGCGACTCCTTGCGCGTTCCTTAGCAGGACCGGGAAACAAGCCGCACAGATCTCCTTGGCTGTGCGGCCCTTTCCTTTCTTGGAGGGAAAGATTGCCGTCAAACAGAATCGCATGCTGAACAACGCATGCACACAAACAACGGAACCTCAACTTGAACATTCCTTTGCGAATGTATCTCAAGCAATTGGGGCATTAACCTCAAAAGACTATTCCTGGCTTCGTCGCCTCGCGGCACGGCGATTGACGCGGCTGCGAGCGCATGAAGGCCTGGCTCGTTATCTCGCCGGAATGCAGCCCGATGATCTAATCAACGAAACCATTGACCTTCTGCAGCGTGGAGCGCGGCGCGTCAAGCCCCTGCTGCGGATTCCGATGAAGGCGGACAGCTGTTCCGATTCATGTCGGACACCTGTTACGATTGATATCGGACAGATGTCGGAGCGGAGCGACGCTCGGGGTTGAGTCATAAAATAGTGTCCGATCA
>Ga0154020_10005499_pt1 | contig 14912 bp, 5 predicted proteins | sample Klosneuvirus_201_FD_109709 | JGI IMG/M metagenome (GOLD analysis project Ga0154020, IMG submission 109709) | Active sludge microbial communities from wastewater, Klosterneuburg, Austria - Klosneuvirus_20160825_MG | ecosystem: Engineered > WWTP > Aerobic digester > Activated sludge | place...
CGAATTTGTGCCGCTTTCGGATGTGACGATCTCGATTTCACTGTTTGGCTCAAGCTACGACACGCACTTGCAGGTTTACGAAACCGACACCGACTGCAACAACTACTGGTACTATGCCTGTGACGGCGATCAAGGCGGTCAACAAAGTTGTATTATGGGTCTTACCGTGTATTCGGGCTACACCTACTACATCATCGTGGACGGTGAGAACGGCGGTTTCGGGGATTACATTCTGAATGTTGTTGAAGGGTTTGATTGTCCAAGCGCTCCCTGCGACAACAGCGGCGACACATGCGAAAACCCGCTTTCAATTTCTGCACTTCCCTATTGCGACACGCGCAACACTCTGGCCTACAATGACGACTACTTTCCCAATTGCAACAACGGCGCTTGCGGCGAACGCGATGTAGTCTATGAATACGTCCCCACTTCGGATCTCTTCTTGGGAATTTCGGTCGCTTCAACCCAATTTCAGCCGCATGTCGAAATCTGGGAATCCGATACGGATTGCTCGAACTCTTATCTGCTCGGCTGTGCGAACCTTCACGACAACGGCAATAGCTGCATCAACGGTGTGGATGTTTACACGGGCTATCGTTACTACATCTATGTTGACGGCCACGAGTGCGGCGGTGATGGCGTTTACACTCTGAATATCTACGAAGGCGGCGGTTGCAGCTACACGGAATGTTCCGGCGGCAATGGTGACGACTGCGCAACAGCCATTCAGGTTACGTCGTTGCCGTTCAATTACTCCGGTACAACAGATGGACTTACCAACGATTATAATTTCTGTGCCTATGAAGACGGCGCACCGGATATCGTGTTCAGCTATTCGCCGTCAACGACTCACCTTGCCGATGTTTTGACCTGCGGTAATACGCTCTTTGAATCGAGTATCTACATTTTCCGCGACGGCGATCTGCTCAATCCATTCAGCAACTGCACACCGCGCTCGTGCTACACCTCCTTTGGCGGCTTCTGGTTCAATGCCGCGCTTTATTGCTTTGAATTTCAAGTTGGACACGACTATTGTATTGTCGTTGACGGGACAAGAGCAAACTCCTTCGGACCGTTCTCTTTGGACATTTATGAAACGGCAGTCGAAGCCTGCAACGTCGGGGACATTTGTCCATTACCTGATACGGAAGCCGAACCAAACAGCTCCTGCAACCCACTGCAATTTGACCCCGACACACTCGTCTTTGGCGATGAGGTTGCCGGAACAATCTGCGAGCCGGGAGACAAAGATTTCTATTTGGTCGTCACTCCTGAAGATCAAATGAACATCATCGGCGTGCAAGCCGGGCCCAATTGTGACATTGGCGGAGCGGACATGGGAATTTCCATTGTCTATCCGGATGGATGCTACATCACCGACCCCTGCAACAGTTGCAGTTGGATTTCCGGCTGTGGACCCGAAACCGTGGCCGTTGTAATCGCCGGATTGGGGGACTGCTACACTGGCCCATACAAAGTTCTGGTGGATACAATTGAGTTCACACCTGATGAATGCGATCCGATCGCATGTACAACCGCTCCGACAATAGTGTGCAACGTACCGACGCTCGTCAATACCTGCGACGGTTGCTCTTCGCCAATTTGCCAAGCTTACCGCGACGGCTGTTCGGGCACGCGTGCCTTCACAGGCCCACAGAAGTTCTACCGCATTGATGTTCCCGCCACAGGCAATTACACAATTGACGTTGCCGCCGTGGACACGACACAAGACACTCAGTTCTCGGTTTTCACCGATTGCGAATTGCCCAAAACAACTTGCGTATTCTCACAAGATCAAAACTACTGGGCGCAAAATCCGACCGGCCCGCACTGGACGGAAACTGGAGTCGTGTCGCTCGATGCCGGAACATATTTCTTGCATGTCTCACAAGCGAACTCAACTTGTGGCGATATAAACGTGCTTGTTTCGTGCGAAGTAGCTCCTTGCCTTCCGCCCGACAGCGTGACCATCAAGTGGACGACAGCAAGCACAGCCGAAATTCGTTTCATCTCCGACGGCGGCACCTATGAAATTTACAGCACGAACATTCCCAATAACGACGGTGATCCTCGCGGCGGTGATCCGCAATGGACGCTGCGTCATACTGCGGATTTCTTAGCCGGACCATCATTGTGGACCGACGCCGATGTGACAAGCACATATCGCAACTACGTCATTGTAAAAGTCTGTCCGTAAGAAAGATTTGATTATCTCAATCTTTGAAGCGGCGGCCATCGGGCCGCCCGCTTTTTTGGGCAACCGGACTAGATGTCCCACAACCTTATCAGCACAGGGCTTGCATATGCAAGTGAAAACCTTAGGAGCGATGTATGAATAGAGCGATTTGGCTGGTTTGGGTCACGCTAAGCGCGGTTTGTCCTGTATTTGCCCTTGGCGGCTCAACGTGCGAACAAGCTACCGTCGTCAACGCTCTGCCCTATATCGACGAAGGACAGTTGGAGTCGGGGATTGATCCCAACTGTCCGGGTGATCCGTCCAACGACCTGTTCTACGTCTTTACTGCGCCGTATGCGAGCACCTTCCGCTTCGACATGTGCGGCAGTGGGGATTGCTGCATTCACCTAATGCGAGTCTGGACGGGCGGCACCTGCTGCAGCGGAGCCGCAGTGACCGTGAGCGACGGCTGCGGGGACGATGCTCCGCAGTATATCTTGGCAATGACCTCAGGGCAGGTCGTCTATATCGAAGTCGGAAAAGCCGGCGGCGAGTGGGCCATTGCGCCGAACTATCGATTTACTGTGAGCGACATGTATCCGCCTGCCGGGGGAACCTGCGCAGCCGCGACGGGCGTCGGAACGCTACCTTATACCCGCGGCGGCCAGCTCGAATCGGGCTATGATCCCAATTGTTCCGGCGAACCGGTCAATGACAAGTTTTACGTGTTCACCGCGCCGCAAGCCGGCACGTTTCGCTTCGACATGTGTGGCAGCGGGGATTGCTGCATTCACATGATGCGGCTCTGGACGGGCGGCACCTGCTGCAGCGGCGCCGCAGTAACGGTGAGCGATGGCTGCGGAGACGATGCTCCGCAGTATGACTTGACCATGACTGCGGGACAAGTCGTATATATCGAAGTCGGAAAAGTTGGATTCGAGTGGGCAACCGCGCCATACTATGTTTTCAATGTATCCCTTGCCGGCGACGCTTGCCCCGGAACCGAGATCCCGGCCTTGCCTTACACGGATAGTGGATCAACGCTATTGGGATCACATCAATTCAACGGCAGTTGTTATGGTGGAGAATCACCGGATGTCGTGTACAATTTTTCATCCCCGGATTCGGTTCTGGTTCGAGCCACAGTCCTTGCGTCTTGGCACGAAGCCTTGCAGGTTCGCAAGAATAACTGCGAAACCGGCGCTTCCTTGCAGTGCGACGTTGGCATTGGCCCGGACAGCTCGTGGTTCGACTTTTGGACTGAGCCGGACAGTACCTATTATTTCATCGTAGATGGAGATGACAATTCGGCAACGGGCTACACCTTTACGCTCAGGAGTCTGTCCTGCCCCACACCGGATTCGCTGATCATCAGATCATCCGGCAACGACGCAATCTTGCGTTGGCCACATGTGGAGTGTGACACGCCGCTGTATTCGATCTATCGCAACGACTCGCTCGATGTTCAAGCGATACCCGCAAACTTAATTGGCACCACGACGGACTCTACATTTACTGATGCGGGTGTTCTGTCCAGCGGCGATCTGAAAAACTTCTACATCGTGACAGCAGAATAGAGATTAACCGATTTTCTTTGAAGCGGGCGGCGACGGGCACCGTCAGCTTGACACCCGGAACTTACTGGCTGCATGTGTCGCGCGAAGGCGGCGGCAACTGCGGTGACATGACCTTGACAGTAAATTGCGCTGCCGCATGTTTGCCACCGGATAGTGTAACTATCAAATGGACACCAGCCAACGTCGCGGAGATTCGCTTCACGTCAGACGGCGGCGACTACGAATTCTACAGCACGGATTTCCCGAAAAACGACGGTGATCCACGCGGTGGCGATCCGCAGTGGGTTTTGCGCGCAACGCAAAACTACCCCGCCGGGCCGTCACTTTGGACCGATGCCGCACCGACCAGCGCCTATCGCAATTACACGATTGTGAGAGTTTGTCCCTAAAGATCGCTTAATAATAAAACATGAACATGTTCGTGAACAAGGACTCAGCACAATGACTACGAAACTTCTCCTGGCAGCTATTTTTCTCACACTCATCTCGAACGCATGTGCTCAAATTTCAGCGGGCGGATCTCCGCGAAGTCAACTCGAAGTGGTTCTTGCCGCGCCGCCAACCCTTGCGCTTCCCTCTCACAACAGCGCGGACATGTGGAGAGCGGAACTTCAGTCTGTCCAGCAGGCTCAAGCGAACGGTGACGCCGTCGCTCCGCGTATCGCGTATCCGCACGAAGTGAACCTGAACCTGAACAACAGCGGAAGTTGGACCACTCTGCCCGACGGAACCCGAATTTGGAGATTGCGTCTGGTGTCCCCCGGTGCGGTAGCCACCATGTTCGTCTTTGAAAAGTGGCGGCTATCCAAAGGAGCGGAGCTGTTCCTTTATGATGACGAGCAGACCGACGTGCGCGGCGCGTTCACTCTGGAAAACAACTGGGACAGTGGCCGCAACATCACTGCGCCGCTGCCGGGCGAGGCCGTCACTCTGGAACTGAATATTCCGTCGTGGCAGGACGATCTCGGCGAGTTGTCCATTCTGCGCGTCGGGCATGTGTACTGTCCGAATTTTGGACGAGAGCAAGATGCGCTGGACGAATTCGGCGAAGCCTTGGCCTGTCATATCAATGTCAATTGTCCGGAAGGTGCGGATTGGCAGGACGAGAAGCGCGGCATCGCGCTGATCATCTCAGACGGATTCAGATGGTGTTCAGGCTCACTCATTCGCAACGCCTGCAACCCCGTTGATCCGCTGTTTCTCTCGGCGTGGCACTGTCTGGACGGTAACGAAGAGAACTGGGTGTTCATCTTCAACTATGAATCCGCCGGATGCGCCAATCCACCCTCCGAGCCTTCCACTTCACAAAGTATCTCCAATGCCACGCTGCTTGCATCGCACGACCATACCGCCGGCGCCGATCTTGCGCTGTTCCGCCTGTCAAGTTCTCCCCCGCTCGCGTACAACGCCTACATTAACGGGTGGGATCGGAGAGACATTCCGCGTGAATGGAGCGTGGGAATTCATCATCCCATAGGCGACATCAAGAAAATCTCGGGAGACGACGGCCCCTACACCGAAGATTCGTGGATGCACGTCACACCCAATACGCACTGGGAAATGAAGTGGGATTGGGGCGGCTTTGAGGGAGGATCATCCGGTTCGCCCTTGTTCAATCCGGGTAGCAGAATCGTCGGAGACCTGACCGGAGGACTCCCCGGATGTGCTGCGCCGCATCGTTATGTCCGCTATGGCAAACTCTCGTTTAATTGGACGGGCGGCGGTACGCCGCAAACAAGGCTTTCCGATCATCTCGATCCGTGCGCAACCGGAATTGAATATACGGACGGGATAAACGTGGGCGTCGCGCCGGCAAACGACTTGTGCGGAAATGCCATCAACATTGGAACGGGCATTGAAGTGCTGCCCTATACGCATAGCGGTACAACCACATGGGCGCAGAGCAATTACGAAACTAATTGCGGCTCGTCAAATTTCTCCGGCCCGGATGTTGTCTATCGCTGGAAGGCCGGATGCTGCTCGACGGAAGTCATCGTCTCCCTGTGCGGCGGCGCAAATTGGGACACGGGACTTCATGTTCGACGCGACGGGTGCAATGGCAGCGCAGTCACATGCAATGATGATGAATGCGAGCTAAAGAGCGCGGTCAGCTTCATCGCGGAACCGAGAGTCACGTACTACTTCTTTGTGGACGGTTTCAATCATTCATCCGCCGGAAACTACACGATAAATGTCAGCGGTTCACTTATCAGTCCGGCCCCGCTGAACGATCACTGCGCAGGAAGCTTGGCAATTACATCGTTGCCCTATACGCACGCGGGAAGCACCTGCCTTGCGACCAATGATCGGGTGAATTGCGTCGGCGGCGCGTCTCGCGACGTCTTCTATCACTTGAATCTTCCGACCTGCCAGAACGTCACCGTGAGCACCTGCGACAATACCTGCTTTGATACCGGACTTGAAGTGCGCACCGGAGGAAGCTGTCCGGGCAACACTCTGGTCGCCTGTAGCGACGACGAATGCATTACGCAAAGCTGGATCAACTTCAACAATGCTCCCGGACAGAGTTACTACATCATCGTGCATGGCTATGACGCATCGGCCTACGGTGAATACGAGTTGAACGTCAGTGGAACGCCCAACACTCCGCCGAATGACAACTGCGCAAACGCCACGACAATCGCCTCCTTGCCCTACTCGATTTCCAGCAGCACGGAGTGCGCAACGGCTTCCGGTGTGAATTGCGGCGGAGTGGCGGCCCGCGACGTGTTTTACCGTCACACTCCCACTTCTTGCGGACGCGTAACGGCTTCTCTCTGCGGATCCCCTTACGACACACGCCTTGAAGTGCGAGCCGGAGGAGATTGTCCCGGAGAATTTGAAATCGGATGCAACGACGACTTCTGCGGTGCGCAAAGTCAGGTGAGTTTCGATGCGGCAGAGGGAGTGACGTACTACTTCGTGATCAGCGGCTATGGCGTCGCGGATGCAGGGATGTACACGCTCAACGTATCACGAGTGACTCAAGCGCCGGTGAACGACCTTTGCGCGGGAGCCACGACAATTGCGCTGCCCTTCAATACCATCGGCAGCACAACGTGCGCGACGGATCTAGTAAGCGGTTGCTACGGAGTGAGCGGGTCGCACGACGTCATCTATCGTTACATTCATCCCGTGGGCTCGCCGTGCGATGACATTCATGTGTCCGTCTGCGGATCGCTCTATGACACCGGACTCCAGATTCGCACGGGCGTCTGTCCCGGAAACGTCACCGTGACTTGCGTGGACGACGGGTACTGCGACGGTGAGTCAAATACCGCAGGGTCTCTGAGCTTCTCTGCGACTGAGGGCGACGAGTATTGGATTCATGTGGACGGCTTCAGTTCGGGAAGCAACGGTGTCTATGAATTGCATGTTGCGCCAGCATGTGGGCCAGAGGAGTTGGTGATACATCGTTCGGGCGATGACGCCGTCCTCAATTGGCATCATGTCGAATGGAGTGGCGCGGTCTATTCCATCTTTCGCTCCGAAGTAACTAATGTGGCTCCAGTATCAGCGAACTTGATCGGAACAACAACGGACTCGACGTTTACAGATACCGCCGTTCTCGCAGGTGCAGCGCCGATGAAGTTCTATGTTGTCACGGCGGGGCCGTAATTGCCTGCACGCGCGTGTCAATGTCTGTTTGCTTAGAAACCGACAGCTTCGTTGAGTCCAAGAAAATGCTGTGGATGAAGTATGCAACACTTCCTTGTGAGTCAACCTACAGGGCGTCACATAAGTGGCGCCCTGTGTTATTTTAGGTCTCCGCCCCCATTTCTACCGCAGAAATGCGGGGAAAAAGAGCCTATCTTGAAAAAGAAAGAGAGGCCAAAACTCGTGGCGGCACCCGCTGCGGAGCCTGCCTTCGTAAGGGTGCCCCATTTGAACGCAATTTATTTTGTTTGTCATCGGCGAACTCTTGACAATTCGCCTGATTTCCGTTATGCTACTAATCCTCCGCCGGGAAGACGGAGCGCGCGTCATAATCTTATTTAAGGGAGCAGAGTATGAGTAAGCTGCATCGGTGGGTCTTTGTAGCGGTCATTTGCTTGGCCGCCTGTCAGATGGGGTATGCACAGATTTCGGCAGGTGGAACTCCGCCGAGTGAAGAGTGGGCCGTGTCGTCGAATGTGCCGACGGTCACGATGGTCTATCAGGATCATCTTGCCCTGATGGCCCAAGACGAGGCCGAAGGAAAAGACGTTCCGCTCAGATTCGCCGCCGAACTTCCGGTGAATTTGAATCTCAAGAATAGCGGAATCTGGGAAACTCTGCCAAATGGCGACCGCCTGTGGCGCTTGCGCATCGCGTCACAGAATGCCAACACAATCGGCTTGGTATATGACCAGTGGTTCATCCCCAAAGGCGGACAACTGTTCATCTACAACGATGACCGCTCGCAAGTGATTGGCGCGTTCACCAGTTTCAACAATTGGGAGAACGGCACCAACATCACACAGCCCGTCAAAGGCTCGGCGATCACACTCGAATATCTTGAGCCTGCCGCAGTGATGGAGCAAAGCGTGCTTTCGATTATGACCGTCAACCACGGCTATCGCGATGTGTTCAGCCGCCAACGTGACCGTGCGCTTGATGCGTTCGGTTCATCGGGTTCGTGCAACAACAACGTCAACTGCCCCGAAGGCGCCAACTGGCAAGATGAAAAGCGCGGCGTGTGCATGATTCTCTCCGGTGGCTCACGCATTTGCACGGGTTCACTCGTGAATAATACCGCCGCCAATCAAACGCCCTATTTCTTGACCGCTTTCCATTGCTTGGGCGGCGAAGCAAGCTGGGTGTTCATGTTTAACTACGAGAGCGCAAGCTGCTCAAACGTGGACGGGCCGACGAATCAAACCGTCGCCAACGCGACTCTGCGCGCAAGTTGGTCAACCTCTGACTTCGCGCTTTTGCAATTGTCGAGCACTCCGCCTTCGACCTATAATCCGTATTATAACGGCTGGAATCGCGTGAACTCGCCTTCGACGAACTCAATCGCGATTCACCACCCAAGCGGCGATATCAAGAAGATTTCTTTTGATAACAACGCACCGACAAGCAGCGGCTATTTCACCACCGGTGACAACCATTGGAACATCGGCGCGTGGGACGACGGCACGACCGAGCCGGGCTCCTCAGGCTCACCGTTGTTTGATCAGAACTCCCGTATCACAGGCCAACTTCACGGCGGCGATGCCACATGCGCAAACAACGTCAATGATTTCTACGGTAAGTTCGCGTATTCGTGGGCGGGCGGTGGCACAAGCTCAACTCGCTTGAGCAATTGGCTCGATCCCAACGGCACCGCTCCGAACACACTCGACGGCTTGAATGGCACAGGCGGCGGCGGTGGCCCGACTCCTCCGGCAAATGATCTCTGTCCGGGCACTGCGATTGCAGCGCTTCCGCATTCGACCTCGAATTCCACGGCGAATGCCACCAACAACTACACCAACTGCGTCGGCGCGACTTCCAAAGAAGTTATCTATAGCTTAAATCTCGCAACCTGTCAAACGGTCACCGTTTCACTTTGCGGATCGAGCTACGACACAGGTGTCGGCGTCTATAGCGGCGGAACCTGCCCGGGCACGACACAAGTAGCTTGCAACGATGATGCAACCTCGTGCGGCAGCGGCTCCACTTCTTCGCTTGTTTCATTCACCGCGAATGCGAACACGACCTACTGGATTCGTGTGCACGGTTACTCAACCAACAGCGGCGCGTTCACGATGAACGTCACCGGAGTCGCGTGCAGCGGCGGTGGCGGCGGCAATCCTGATGTCTGTCCGGGTGTTGCAATCACAGCAGTTCCCTATTCGACGACAGGCAGTACTCAGAATGCGGTGAACAACTACTCCGATTGCGTGGGTGCGAGTTCGCGTGAACACGTTTACGCGTTGACGTTGCCGACGTGTCGCGTTGTAACCGTTTCACTTTGCGGATCGGGCTATGATACTGGTCTGGGTATTCGCACAAGCGGAGCCTGTCCGGGCACGACGCTGGTCGCTTGCAACGATGATTTCTGCGGCAACTCGAGCCAGATTACGTTCACGGCCAATGCCAATCAAACGTATTGGCTGATGGTGCACGGCTATTCGACACGTCGCGGTGCATACACACTGAACGTCACTGGAACAGCGTGTGCTAATCCGAACGGTCCGAATGACGATAACGGCGTGATCGCAATTGAAATGGCCGATCCGAACAAAGACCTGATGCCGGAAGAATATACGTTGCATCAGAACTATCCGAATCCGTTCAACCCGACAACTTCGATAGCCTATGACTTAATCGCAGGCGGCAACGTCAGCTTGAAGGTCTTTGACGTGCTGGGCCGCGAAGTGGCCACACTCGCAAGCGGTCATCACGAAGCAGGCCGCTACACGGTCAACTTCGATGCCACGACGCTCGCCAGCGGTGTGTATGTCTATCGCTTAGAAACCAACGGCTTCGTAGAATCCAAGAAGATGCTCCTCATGAAGTAATCTTGTAGGGGCGACAGGTGTGCCGCCCGCTTCGAGCGGCAGTGTCTCCGTTTTCACAGGGCGTCACAAATGTGACGCCCTGTTTTTATTGCGCTTAAGTTGATTCATGGTTGTACTTTGTGAAAATGTTTTATTTCTGAAACGAGAGTATTGACGGCATGGGGATTGTAAGCTATATTGATTTATGAGTGAATTTGTGATGGGTTCGTAAGATTCGGTAGACGAAAGGACCGTGGCCATGCGACTTTTAACCATTCTGTTGTTGGGAATCTTCTTGATTCCACGATTTGGCTATGCCCTGGGCGGAAGCACATGTGCACAGGCCACTGTCGTGGGCGCACTTCCCTACACGGACTCTGGCCAACTTGAATCGGGCATCGATCCCAATTGCCCGGGCGAACCGGTCAATGACCTGTTCTATGTCTTCACCGCACCGCAAACCGGCCACTTTCGCTTTGACATGTGCGGGAGCAATAGCTGTTGTGGGCACCAGTTAAGCATCTGGGGAAATGGCCTTTGTTGCAGCGGGAGTGCGGTGATCATCAACAGCGGTTGCGCGGATGGCTACCCGCTCCGTGAGTTGTACATGCTCGCCGGGCAAACGATCTATATCGAGGTCGGAAAATCCGGCGACGAATGGGTTGATGCGCCGCTGTATCAGTTTAATGTCTCGCTGATCAGCGATGCTTGCCCCGGGACAATAGTTACGGCCTTACCCTATGTGCACAGTGGATCCACGCAGTTTGCGACACATCAATACGACGGCAGTTGTTACACACAATCCGCGCCGGATGTAGTGTTTCAGTTTACGTCCCCGGACTGGGTTGTTCTGCGAGCTTCGATGGTGGCAGATTGGTTTGACTGCATGTAGGTGCGCAAGAACAACTGCGCAACCGGAGCCTCACTGCTATGTGACGCTGGTAGTGGACCCGACAGTTCGTGGTTCGACTTCCTGGCCGAACCGGACACCACCTACTACTTCATCGTGGATGGTGCCTTCAACTCAGATTTTGGTCCGCACACGTTCACTTTGCAGGATGTCACCCTACCGAACGACATCTGCCCCGGAACGGTGATTCCGGCCCTGCCCTACACCGACAACGGTAACACTCAAAACGCTTCGCATCAATATACCGGAAGTTGCTATTCCCAATCAGCGCCGGATGTTGTGTACAGTTTTACACCCTCAGACTCGGTTTTGGTCAGAGCAACGGTTCTAGCTCCTTGGAGCAACGCCCTGCAAGTTCGCCAGAACAACTGCGCGACAGGTGCTTCTTTGCTTTGCGACATTGGAAGTGGAGCTGACAGTTCGTGGATCGTGTTCTTGGCAAAACCGGATAGTACCTATTACTTCATTGTGGACGGCACCTTCAACTCGGATTATGGTCCCTACTCGTTCACATTGGAGGAACTTGCGCCTCTTCCGAATGACTTCTGCCCCGGAACGGTGATCCCGGTGTTGCCTTACACGGATAGTGGTGACACACAACTCGCTTCCCATCAATACAGCGGTAGTTGCTATTCACAATCTGCGCCGGATTTGGTCTATCAATATACGTCGCCGAGTTGGGTTTTTGTGAGAGCTTCGATGGTTGCAACTTGGTTTGACTGTATGCACGTTCGCAAGAATAACTGCGCGACCGGAGCCTCGCTGCAATGTGACTTTGGAAATGGAGCCGATAGTTCGTGGTTCGAATTCTTGGCCGAACCGGACAGCACCTATTACTTTATCGTGGATGGAGCATACAACACGGATTTTGGACCTTTCTCCTTCAACTTACAAGAAGTAATGCCGCCCGTCGTTAACGACTTCTGTCCGGGAACGGCGATCCCGGCTTTGCCCTACGCGGACAACGGAACCACGGCAGCGGCAACACGTCAGTACAGCGGATGTGGCAGTTATGCGTCTGACGTGGTGTACCGTTATTCCTCCCCAGCCTCGGTTCTGCTCAGGGTCACACTCAATGCATCTTGGAATGACGTTCTGCAGGTTCGCAAAAACAACTGCGCAAGCGGAGCGTCGTTGCTTTGCGATGTAGGGTGGGGCGCTGACAGCTCGTGGTTCAACTTTTGGGTCGAGCGTGACAGTACTTACTACTTCATCCTGAGTGGCGCCAACGGCTTCGATATTGGCCCTTACATCTTCACCTTGCAAGATGTCACCTTACCGAACGACATTTGCCCCGGAACACTAATTCCGGCTTTGCCCTACACGGACAGCGGATCAACGGCAGGAGCGACTCATCAGTACAACGGCAGTTGTTATACCGAATACGCGCCGGATGTGGTGTACACCTTTACATCCGCGGATTCTGTATTGGTAAGAGCTTCCATAGTTGCAAATTGGTTAGACTGTATGCAAGTGCGCAAGAACAACTGCGCGACCGGTGCTTCGCTGCTTTGTGATAATGGGTTTCGCCCCGGCGGCTCAATGCTCGAGTTCTGGGCTGAGCCGGACAGCACCTACTACTTTATCGTGGATGGATACTACCACACGGAATTTGGCCCATATACGTTCACCTTGCAAGATGTCACCCTCCCGAACGACTTCTGCCCCGGAACGGTTGTTCCGGCCTTACCTTTCACGGTCGCTGGATCAACGACAACGGCATCGCATCAATACAGCGGCAGTTGTTACACCAATTCAGCACAGGATGTGGTGTACAGCTTTGTTTCCCCGGACTCGACGCTTGTTAGGGCCACCCTGCTTGCAGCATGGAGTGAGGCCCTGCACGTTCGCAAGAATAATTGCGCGACCGGAGCGTCGCTACTCTGTGACATTGGTCTTGGGGCTGACACCGCTTGGTTCAATTTCTGGGCTGAGCCGGACAGCACCTATTACTTCATCGTGGATGGAGTGGCCGCTTACGATCAAGGCCCCTTTGCCTTCTCGTTGCAGGAATTGACCCCTCTCCCGAACGACACTTGCCCAGGTACACTAATTCCGGCCTTGCCCTACACGGAAAGCGGATCAACGGTAGCGGCATCACATCAGTACAACGGCAGTTGCTATCCACCCGGATTCGCGCCAGACGTGGTGTTTCAATACACACCTCCGGATTCCATTTACTTGCTTGCTTTGATGGAGGCAGATTGGTTTGACGGTATGCAAGTCCGAAAGAACAACTGCGCGACCGGAGCCTCGCTTCGATGTGACTTAGGAATTTACACTGACGGTTCGTGGTTCGCGTTCTGGGCCGAACCAGACAGTACCTATTACTTCATCTTGGATGGAGCCTACGACAGAGAACGTGGCTCCTACACCTTCACCTTGCAGGAATCCAATGACTTCTGTCCCGGAACGATGATCCCGGCCCTACCTTACACGGACAGCGGCTCAACGGAATATGCGACGCATCAATACAACGGCAGTTGCTATAACCAAAACGCTTTGGATGGGGTGTATCGTTACACAGCGACAGACTCATTATTCGTGCGCGCTTCCATGGTCGCGTCTTGGTTTGATTGCATGCAAGTGCGCAAGAACAATTGCGCGACCGGAGCTTCGCTGCTTTGTGACGACGGAAATGCCGCTGATAGTTCGTGGTTTGATTTTTGGGTTGAGCCGGGCAGTACCTACTATTTCATCGTGGATGGTTACTTCAACTATAATTCTGGCCCCTACACCTTCACCCTACTAAGCCTATCCTGTCCCGCGCCGGATTCGCTGGTGATTGCCACTTCCGATGATGACGTCGTTTTGCGTTGGACGCATGTAGAGTGTGACACACCATTGTATTCGATCTATCGCAACGACTCACTTGATGTTCAAGCTATTCCGGCCAATCTGATCGGCACCACAACGGATTCGACGTTCACGGACGTCGGAATTCTACTCACACCGGACATCACGAACTTCTACGTCGTCACGGCGGAATAGGTTTTGAGGTTTTATTTTCACAGGGCACCACAATCGTGGTGCCCTGTTTTTTGTTCATAATCTCAAGAAATCAAAAGCGCGTCGTCATTTTTCAGAGGGGTTCTTCAGGTTTCTGCTGAAACCTTCAGAATGACGACACATTGAATTATGCGTGGTCAAACGCCTTCGCATACCCCAACTCCCGCGCGCCGTCATCTTTCGAGATATACCCGCGCTTGACCTTTTTGTCAATCGTGTCGAACTCGATGTTGCGCGATTGCATTCTCGAAAGCTGGAACGGGTCCTGATTCGGCTCGAAGACATGCTCACTCTTGCACAGATTGCCCTGCATCGCAAGTTCTGAGTTGCGCAAGTAATTACCGAGACTCTTGCCGAGATTTTGCACAGAGTCCACAATTTGCATCAAGAGATTGAATTGCGCTTCGACCCAGTTCTTCGTGGTGCCGTGCGAGCGGCCCAACACCCACGGATAGAGCCTGAGTCCCGTAATCACATCTTCAATCACCTGTTCGCGATTAAGTCTCCATGTAAAATTACGATTCGTGTCGCCGCCAATCATCGTGATTTCCACGTCGTCCCATGTGAAGATGTTATCATCGGGATCGAGCTTGCGGAATTGCTGTACCGTGTCATCGAAATATCTGTTCGCGCGCGACTGATACTCCTTGTCGGTTTCATTTTGATAGGCTTTCGGCGGAGTGACTTTGACTTGCAATCGCGGCGTTCCGGCCATGCGCGCACTACGCGCCATATCTGAGAGCATCGCCTCTTGAATTTGCGCCACAAACGGA
>Ga0154020_10005503_pt1 | contig 14906 bp, 12 predicted proteins | sample Klosneuvirus_201_FD_109709 | JGI IMG/M metagenome (GOLD analysis project Ga0154020, IMG submission 109709) | Active sludge microbial communities from wastewater, Klosterneuburg, Austria - Klosneuvirus_20160825_MG | ecosystem: Engineered > WWTP > Aerobic digester > Activated sludge | place...
CCGCCACATCGTGCGGGACTTGAAGGTGTTCTCGCGAACCGAGGAGGACTCCCGGGACGCGGTGGACGTGCAGCGGATTCTCGATTCGGTGGCCCGAATGGCCGGCAACGAGATCAGGCACCGTGCCCGGCTGGTGAAAGACTATCAGCCGGTCCCCACGGTCCTCGCCAACGAGTCTCGGCTCAGCCAAGTATTCCTGAACCTCCTGGTCAACGCCGCGCAGGCCATCCCGGAAGGGAATGCGGAGGAAAACGAGATCCGGATCGTGACGCGCGCGGGTTCGGAGGGGCGAGTGTTCATCGATATCAAAGACACCGGCTGCGGCATCCCGGAGGGCGTCCGCGCCCGCTTGTTCACGCCGTTCTTCACGACCAAGCCGGTGGGCTCCGGCACCGGCATCGGCCTGGCCATCTGCCAACGCATCGTCCGGGCTTTTGGCGGAGAGCTCTCCTTCAAGAGCCAAGTCGGTGAAGGCACCTGCTTCACCGTCGGCTTGCCCAGCGCCGAGGTCCAGGCCGTGCCAGAGCTGCGACCCGCGCCAGCGACGCCGGCCCCGCAGCCCCGCCGCCGGGGCCGCCTCTTGGTGGTCGACGACGACGCGATGATCATCCAGTCCCTGCGGCGCATCCTGTCGGGGCAGCACGATCTGGTGTGCCTGGACAATGCCCATGGCGCCCTGGGGCTGTTGCGTCAAGGCCAGCGCTTTGACGTCATCCTGTGCGACCTGATGATGCCAGAGGTCACCGGCATGGAGTTCTGTGGCCAGCTGTCGGAGCTAGACCCGGAGCAGGCCCGACGCGTGGTGCTAATGACGGGCGGTGCGTTCACCGCGCAGGCGCGTGAGTTCCTCGATGCTTCGGTGTATCCGCGCGTCGACAAGCCCTTCGATGTTCAGGGGCTGCGGGCCCTGCTCAATAGCCTGGTCGGCTAGTACCTCTGCACAGGGATTCTGACCGGTTCGCGCTGGCGCTCTTCACGCGGGCGAGAGCGTCGCTGAACGGCTGGGCGTGCTCTGAGTTAACTTAAGCGGCCCCGCTGCTCCGCATCCGATCGAGCATGCGGAGGAGTTGGTCGACCGCAATGGGCTTCCGCAGATAGTCCGAGCCCGGGAGGCTCCCGGCCAACCCGGTCACGTTGACGTCCGCGGTCAAGACGACCACGGGGATGGCCTGGAGCGCCTTGCTTTCAGCCAACTCCGCCTTCAGAGCCCAGCCGTCCATAACTCGAAGTCTCTCATGAACCCGCTGAGGTCTGCCTCTGCTGCAATGGAAACCTGCTGCGCCTCTCGATCACCTGCCTGCTCGCGGAAGCGATAAAGCTGTCTCCTCCAGGCCAGCTCGAGGTGCGAACGGGTTCTGGGCCTCGCGGAGCCTTGCTGAGCATCGAGCCCTGGAATGAACCAGATGGCCTGGCGCTTGGCTTGGTCTTCGCCCAGGAAATGTCCGGCGCGTTGGGTGGCCAGATTCTCCGGGAATGCGGCACCGGCGCGTCGCTGCGTTTGAATTTGCACTTGCCAACCAACGCTTGACTTCGCTTGCTCCTGCGCGGCACCCGGTCACCGGATTGGTCTTCGGCTTCGCGTATTGCTGAGATTCCCAGCCGCTATCGTACTATCTCCTTGGCTAGGCAGGTGATCGTCGTTCGCCCTCGCTGAGGCTTGTCGTCCTCGAGCCGTCCGCTCTCGTCAGAGTATGATCTATACTCCCCGTTGCCTCGGGGGACGCCCAAGACCCAGCTCGTCAGCGAGGCCGCGGTGGACGCGCTCCTCGTCAAGCTCCAAGCGGATGAGCCCATCACCGCGCCCGAGCGCCGTCAGCTCGCCGGCATCGTCCAATCCTTCGCGCACATCGTAGAGCTGGTCGCCGCGGGGCAGACCGCGCGGATTGCCACGCTCCTCGGCATCTGAGGTCGACGCCGCCGTGATCATCTCGCGCGAGAGCGCTTGGCTCTGGCGCACATGAAGTGTTGGTCTCGGGGGCTTGAACCATCGGGGCGGCGTCCACCACCGGGATCGCGATCCACGCGATCCTGTTTAGTCACTCCCGATCGATGTGCTTGGGCGCGACGTCCTTGCCGAAGACCTTGTCGTAGCCCTTGGAGCCCCGCACGTACTTGGTGAAGCCCAGGCTCTGGAGCTTGGAGTCGCTGGGGCCCTTGGTGCCTACGCCGTGGGCCAGGCCGACCGAGCTGATCAGCTGCTCGAGGGGCCCCGTGCAGCTGGCGCCCGTCTCGGGGTCCTGGTGCTCTTGCTCGCTGACCGCCGCCTTGATCTTGTGGGTGATCTCGAGCTCCGCCCCACAGGTTTTGCAGCGGTAATCATAGGCCGGCATGGGGCGATGCTGCCACGGCGGGCAGGCGGGTGTCGACACCGGCCCGCGCAGGGCATAGACCGATCGGATGTCCCAGGCCCTGGCCGCCTTCTCCGAGCCGGTGCGCCGCTGGTTCGCCGGATCCTTCACCGCGCCTACGCCGGCGCAGGAGAAGGGCTGGGCGGCCATCAACAGCGGGCAGTCCACCCTGCTCCTGGCGCCGACCGGCTCCGGGAAGACGCTGGCGGCGTTCCTGGCGGCGATCGATCGCTTGATGGCCAGTCCCGAGCCTGATCCGGAGCGTCGGCTGTCGGTCTTGTACATCTCCCCGCTGAAAGCCCTGGGCGTCGACGTGGAGCGGAACCTCTCGGCTCCGCTGGCGGGGATCTCGATGATGGCGAGCCGCCTCGGCGCCAAATTTCGGCCCCTCAGCGTGGCGGTGCGCTCGGGGGATACGCCTCCGGCGGAGCGCCTGCGCATCGCCTCGAAGCCGCCGGATATCCTCATCACGACCCCCGAGTCGCTCTATCTCATCCTCACCTCCCAGAGCCGCGCGATCCTGAGCGGCGTCGATACGGTCATCGTCGACGAGATCCACTCCTTGGTGCCGGTGAAGCGGGGCACCCACCTGTTCCTGTCGCTCGAGCGCCTAGAGGCGCAGCGCAAGGGCCAACGACCCCTGCAGCGGATCGGGCTCTCCGCGACCCAGCGTCCCCTCGACGAAGTGGCGCGGCTGCTCGGCGGCGGTGAGCTTGGGCCGAGCGGAGAGTGGCGCGGGCGCCCGGTGACGATCGTGGATGCTGGCGCGCGCCGCGCGCTCGACCTGACCGTCGAGGTCCCGGTGGAGGATATGGCGCGCTTCGGCGAGGTGGTGGAGGAGCTACCCTCGGGGCCCGCCACTCAGAAGCCGCGGGTGACCTCCATCTGGCCCTCGGTGCACCCGCGCCTGGTCGAGCTGATCCGGGCGCACCGCTCCACGATGCTCTTCGTGAACTCACGCCGTTTGGCCGAGCGCTTGGCCGGCGCGCTCAACGAGCTGGCGGGCGAGGAGATCGCGCTGGCCCACCACGGCTCGATCTCCAAAGAGGCGCGGCTGGTCATCGAAGATCGGCTCAAGCGCGGCGACTTGCCGGCGATCGTGGCCACCTCTTCACTCGAGCTCGGGATCGACATGGGCGCTGTCGATCTGGTCATCCAGATCGAGGCCCCGCCCTCCATCGCCGCCGGGCTGCAGCGCATCGGGCGCGCCAATCACCAGGTGGGCGCGATGTCCAAGGGCATCATCTTCCCTAAATTCCGGGGGGACCTGGTGTCTTCGGCGGCGGCGGCCAGGCGCATGATCGAGGGCGCGGTCGAGGAGACCTACTATCCCCGAAACCCCCTCGATGTGCTGGCCCAGCAGCTGGTGGCCACGGTGGCCATGGATCCGATCTCGGCCGATGAGCTCTATGCGCTGGTGCGGCGCGCCGCGCCCTTCGCGGGCCTGGCCCGGAGCAGCTTCGACGGCGTCCTCGACATGCTGTCGGGCCGCTATCCTTCGGATGAGTTCATCGATCTAAGGCCGCGCGTCACCTGGGACCGGGTCAGCGGCAAGCTCGAGGCGCGGCAGAGCGCGCGGCGGGTCGCGGTGACCAGCGGCGGGACCATCCCCGATCGCGGTCTTTTTGGGGTGTTTTTGGCCACCGGCGACGAGGAGAAGGGGTCCCCCAGCGGAGAGCGAAGCGATCACGAGGGCCGGCGGGCTCATCCCGCCGGCAAGCAGCCCAGGCGCGTCGGCGAGCTCGATGAGGAGATGGTCTTCGAATCACGCGTCGGCGACGTCTTTCTGCTCGGCGCCTCGTCCTGGCGGATCGAGGACATCACCCACGACCGCGTGCTGGTCAGCCCCGCGCCGGGCGAGCCGGGGAGGATGCCGTTTTGGCGTGGGGATCGTCCGGGGCGGCCTCCGGAGCTGGGCCGGGCGATCGGGGAGCTGGTGCGGCGACTCCGGGCCAGCGCGCCGGCGGCGGCGGAGAGGAGCCTCATCGAGGAGCACCGCCTCGATCCCAAGGCGGCCAAGAATCTCCTCCAGTACCTGAGCGATCAGTGCGAGGTCACCACCGAGCCGCCCAGCGACAAGAACATCCTGCTCGAGCGCTTCGTGGATGAGGTCGGCGATTGGCGGGTGTGCCTGCTCTCGCCCTTTGGAGCGCGGATCCATGCGCCGTGGGCGATGGCGATCATGACCCGGCTCCGCGGGGAGACCGAGGCGGAGATCGACGTGACCTGGTCGGACGACGGCATCATCTTTCGGTTGCCCGAGGCCGATGATCCCCCCGATCCGGCCCTGTTTTTCCCGGCCTCCGAGGAGGTGGAGGAGCTGGTGGTCAAGGAGCTGGCCGAGACCTCGCTGTTTGCCGCGCGCTTTCGCGAGAACGCCGGGCGCGCGCTGCTCTTCCCCAAGAAGAACCCCGCGCTGCGCATGCCGCTGTGGCAGCTCCGGCGGCGCAGCGCCAACCTCCTGCGCGTCGCCTCGCAGTTCTCGAGCTTTCCGATCGTGCTCGAGACCTACCGGGAGTGCCTGCGCGACGTGTTCGATCTGCCGGCGCTGGGCGCGCTCCTCAAGGACATCGAGGCGCGGCGGGTGGTGATCAGCACCGTCGTGACCCGTCGGCCCTCACCCTTCGCCGCGGCGCTGCTCTTCAACTACGTCGCCAACTTCATGTACGACGGCGATGCGCCGCTGGCCGAGCGACGGGCGCAGGCCTTGTCCCTCGACTATGGCGAGCTCCGTCAGCTCCTGGGTGAGGCCGAGCTGCGTAAGCTCCTCGACCTCGGCGTCATCGAGGCGGTGTGGCGGCGGCTCCAGCGGCTCGAGGGCCGACTGGTGCGTCATGCCGACGGGCTCCATGATCTCCTGCTGGGACAGGGCGATCTGTCGCGCCAAGAGCTGGTTGAGCGCGCGGAGCCAGAGGCCGACGTCGACGGCTTCCTGCGCGATCTCACCCGCGCCCGCCGGGTCGTGGAGCTCCGCATCGCCGGGGAGACGCGTTACATCGCCGCCGAAGATATGGGGCGTTACCGCGACGCGCTCGGGATCGTGCCTCCGCCCGGGTTGCCCGGGGCGTTCCTCGAGCTGAGCCCCGATCCCCTCGGTTCGCTGATCGCCCGCTGGACGCGCAGCCAAACGCCCTTCACCGCCGAGCGGGTCGCGGAGCGCTTCGGCCTCGGCGTGGGGCCGGTGCGGACCGCGCTGAGTCTGCTGCTCGAGAGCGGCCGCTTGGTCGAGGGTGAGTTCCTCCCCGGCGGTCACGGCAAAGAGCTGGTCGACGCCGAGGTGCTCAAGCTCCTCAAACGCCAGTCCTTGGCCAAGCTCCGGCGGGAGGTCGAGCCCGTGGATCCGGCCGCGCTCGGGCGCTTTCTCCCCGCGTGGCAGGGGATCGGCAAGCCGCGCTCTGGCCTCGACGCGTTGCTCGGGGTCATCGAGCAGCTCCAGGGGACGCCCCTGCCGGCCTCGGTGCTGGAGTCGGAGATCTTGCCGGCCCGCATCAATGGCTATGCGCCGGCGATGCTGGACGAGCTCTCGGCGGCGGGCGAGCTGCTCTGGCGCGGCTTTGGGCCGATCGGGACCACCGACGCGCGCTTGGCGCTGTATCTGACCGACCATTTCCCGCGACTCTCGCCGCCCTCGACCCTGGCCGAAGGTGAGCTCCCGGCCAAGGTGCGGGAGATCCTTGCGGGACGCGGCGCCTTGTTTTTCTCGGATCTGTTGAGCCTCACCAAGGCCTTCCCTCAGGATCTGCTCAGCGCGCTGTGGGCGATGGTCTTCGCCGGCGAGCTCAGCAACGACACCCTCACGCCGGTGCGCTCGATGTTCCGCGGGGTGGAGAGCGCCAGCCGCCGCGATCGCGGGCGGGCCTTTCGCTCGCGGCGGATGGCCCTGCCGGGCTCCGAGGGTCGCTGGTCGATGCTCCAGCCCAGCGAGCTCGGAGAGACCGTGCGCAAGGCGGCGCTGGTCGAGCAGCTCCTCGAGCGCCATGGCGTGCTCACCCGCGAGGCGGTGGAGAGCGAGGGCATCGTGGGTGGCTTCGCGGCGATCTATGGAGTGCTGCGGGCGATGGAGGAGGCCGGCAAGCTGCGCCGGGGCTACTTCGTCGAGGGCCTGGGGGCCACGCAGTTTGCCCTGCGGGGGGCCGAGGAGCGGCTGCGAGGCTTGCGAGAGCGGGAGGAGGAGCGGCCGATCCCCTTGGTCCTGGCCGCGACCGACCCCGCCAACCCCTACGGGGCCGCCATCGCCTGGCCGGAGAAGGAAGGCCGTCGCTTGGAGCGCGCCGCCGGAGCGCAAGTTATCTTGCACGAAGGGCGGCTCCTGGCCTTCCTCGGCCGGACCTCGAAGACGCTCCTCACCTTTCTGCCCAGCGAGGAGCCCGAGCGCTCGCGTCAGGTGGCGCTGTTGGCCGCGGCGCTGGCCGCCCAGATCCAGCAGTCGGGGCGGCGGGCCCTGCTCATCAGCGAGATCGACGGCGCCGAGCCGGCGGCCTCACCGCTGGCCCGGGCCCTGGTGGAGCGCGGTTTTCGCCCGCAGAGCAGGGGCTACTTGCTGCGGAGAGGCCATGCCTGAGGGCGATACCATCCGGCGCACGGCCCGCACCCTGAACCGCGCCTTGGCGGGACGGGTAGTCACTGGTTACCACAGCCGTGAGCCCGCCGCGGCGGCCGACGATCTCCTCGGCCGCACCGTCGTCGGCGTCGAGGCCCGCGGCAAGAACCTCCTCCTGCGCTTTGACGACGGCCGGGTCCTCCACAGCCACCTCGTCATGCGAGGCGCTTGGCACATCTATCGGCCGGGCGAGCGCTGGTGGAAGCCGTCCGGACGCGCGGCGGTGGTGATCGAGACGGGCGCGAGCGCGCCGGCGGCGGAGGGCTTCATCGCGGTGTTGTTCGACACCACCCGCGTCGCGCTGATGGACGAGCGGCAAGCCGCACGCGCCCCCGAGCTAGCCTCGCTCGGGCCCGACATTCTGGCCGAGGTTTTCGACGAAGCGGCGGCGCTGGCGCGCTACCTCGAGGTCCCCGAGCTCCCGATCGGGGAGGCCGTGATGCTGCAGCGGCTGACCGCCGGCATTGGGAACATCTACAAGTCGGAGTCCTTGTTTGTGGCCCGCGTCCATCCGTGGACCACGGTGGCGGAGCTCGGAGCGCAGGGGACGCTGCGGGTCCTCCGAGCGGCCCGGGAGCTGATGCAAGATAGCTTGCAGCGAGGTCGTCGCCGGATCTCCGCCTTCAACCCGAGCCGAACGTGGGTCTACGGCCGGAGCGGCGAGGCTTGCTCGGTCTGCGGGTCGACGATCGAGATCTCGCGCCAGGGCGACCTGGGCCGGACGACGTACTTTTGCCCGAGCTGCCAGCCGCCCGTCTCGCCCGCTCCAGGATGAACCCGGCGGCGAGCTTGGAGTCGCCTTCGACGACGAGCGCCCCGATCACCGAGCGCAGCGCGGCCCGGTCGAGGCCGGCGTCGACGTCGATCGCATGGCCTCCGAGGAGCTCCAGCTCCACCGAGAGGAGGAGCGCCTGGGCCCGGGCGCCGGGGCTGGAGAGGACCACGACCCGAGGCGCCTCGCTCGGCACCGGGCGCCGCAGACTGGCCAGCGCCTCGGCGGTCCGCGCGTCGAGGAAGGCGGCCCGCAGCCGGTCCTTGGGGTGGGCCGTCGCGAGCGGGAGCTTCTTCCTCCACTCGCGCACGATTTGCGCGGGCGGGCGGCTCCTGGCCATGGTCTCGAGCGCCCGGAGCAGCGCGGCCGCGTCGAGCGCGTGGAGGGCAGCTTTGGCGCTGGCGGGGGAGCCCACCGCGGCCAGGCGGCTCAGGGTGCTGGGATCCGCGCCGACCACCTGGCTAGCCCGATGACCGGCCCGGATGAGCGTGGACGCCATCCGCACCCGCTCGACCTCGTCCAGACTGTAGACGCGGTGGCCGGAGGGCCGACGTTCGGCCTTGGGTGCTCCATAGCGCTGTTCCCAGCTCCGCAACGTTGCGATGGGGACTCCTGTCGCACGGGACAAGGCCCCGATCGTCAGCGAGGCGTGCCTCTTGGCTCTCATAGTGGCTCCCCCTTGTGTCGGCGTGGGAGGGGCTGAGCTGACCCTCGGCGCCCACTTGTCCCAGTATGGGACGATCTCGCTTGCGGCTCCCAGGGCCGGCGTCGATGATGCCGCGCCGTGAAGGTCGCATGCATCGGTGCCGGTCCCGCCAGCCTCTATTCGGGCATCTTGTTGAAGAGACAGGATCCTAGCCACGAGGTTCGGATCTACGAGCGCAACGAGCTCGACGATACCTTCGGCTTCGGGGTCGTTTTCTCGGACAACACGCTCGACAAGCTCCGGATTGCGGACGAGCAGAGCTACCAGGCGATCACGAACGCCTTCGCCCACTGGAACGACATCGACATCCACTTCCGCGGGCAGCGCATCACCTCGCGGGGCCATGGCTTCGCCGGCATGGCACGCAAGACCCTCCTCCGCATCCTCACCGAGCGGGCGCGGGAGCTCGGGGTGATCGTCCAGCACCAAAAGGAGATCACCAAGCTGAGCGAGGTCAGGGACGCGGATCTCGTGATCGCCGCCGACGGCGTCAACAGCGGCGTTCGTCAGGAGCTCGGCGAGCGGCTTCGTCCGGCGATCGACTGGCGCACCAATCGCTTCGTCTGGCTCGGCACCACCTTCCCCTTCAAGGCCTTCACCTTCTACTTCAACGAGAACCAGCACGGCCTGTGGCGCGTGCACGCCTACCGCTACAACCAGGAGCACTCGACCTTCATCGTGGAGTGCACCGAGGACACCTGGAAGCGCGCAGGCATGGACCAGGCCGGCGAAGACGAGACCATCAAGTACTGCGAGGCGCTCTTCCACAAGGAGCTGGCCGGGCATCGACTGCTCAAAAACCGCTCGATTTGGAGGGCCTTTCCCACGATTCGCCTGGGCCGCTGGTCGCACGAGAACGTGGTCTTGCTCGGCGATGCGGTGCACACCGCGCACTTCTCCATCGGCTCGGGGACCAAGCTGGCGTTGGAGGACGCGATCGCGCTGACGTCGGAGCTGGCCAAGCCCGGAGCGCTGCGCGACCAGCTCGAGGCCTATGAAGCCGGGCGTCGGCCGGTGGTGGAGCGTCTGCAGCGCTCGGCGCAGGTGAGCCTCGAGTGGTTCGAGAACACCGAGCGTTATGTGAAGCTGCCCCCGCTCGAGTTCGCTATGAGCCTGCTGACGCGCAGCGCACGAGTGACGCATGCCCAGCTCAAGGCCGGGGATCCGGCGCTGGTGGCCGAGGTCGAGCAGACCTTCGCCGCGCGGGCCTTCGCGGCGGCTGGGCGGCCGGTCCCGGAGGCCACGCCGCCGCCTTTGTTTACCCCGCTCAAGCTGCGGGGACTGGTCTTGGACAACCGCGTGGTGGTCTCGCCGATGTGCCAATACTCGGCCCACGACGGCCTGGTGAACGACTGGCACCTCGTGCACCTCGGGAGCCGCGCGATCGGCGGGGCCGGGCTGGTCCTGACCGAGATGACCGATGTCTCGCCCGAGGGCCGCATCAGCCCGGGCTGCGCGGGTCTATGGAACGAGGGCCACGCCGCGGCCTGGAAGCGCATCGTCGACTTCGTGCATGGCAATTCCCGCGCGAAGATCGGGGTGCAGCTGGCCCACGCCGGCCGCAAGGGCTCGATGCCGGTGTCCTGGCAAAGCCAGCCCGGTGAGGGCCTCGGCGCTCGCGCGTGGCCGCTCCTCGCCCCTTCGGCGGTCCCCTTCGCGGCGGGCGGCATCGTGCCCAAGGCGATGAGCGCCGAAGATCTGGCCGCGGTGACGGCGGAGTTTGTGCGGGGCACGAAGCTGGCGCTCGCGGCGGGCTTCGATCTCATCGAGCTCCACGCGGCCCACGGCTACCTCCTGGCCAGCTTCCTCTCCCCGCTGTCCAACCAGCGCACCGACACTTATGGCGGCAGCCTAGAGAATCGCCTCCGCTTTCCCCTCGAGGTGCTGCGCGGGGTCCGGGCCGCTTGGCCGGCCGACCGCCCGATCTCGGTCCGGATCTCGGCGACCGACTGGGCTCCCGGAGGAACGACGCCCGCCGAGTCGGTGGCGATCGCCCGCGCGCTGGCCGGCGCAGGCGCCGATATCATCGACGTCTCGGGTGGCGGCACGGTGCAGGACTCGAGGCCCGACTCGAGCCGGCTCTACCATGTGCCTTATTCGGAGCGGATTCGCCTGGAGGCCGGGGTGCCGACGATGACGGTGGGCGGGATCGCGACGCCGGGTGAGGTCAACGCGTTGCTCGCCTCCGGGCGCGCCGATCTCTGCGCGATGGCCCACGAGCACTTGCTGGACCCCTACTGGACACAGCACGCGGCCGTCTCCTTGGGCGTCGCGCCGAGCTGGCCTGAGCCCTACGGACGCGTCCGCGGCTATCAATCGCGGCAGGATTGAGCCGGGGTGGCGGCCGCCAAGGTCGCGTGGTAGGCCCCGCTGGTGAACGACGCTCCGCCGAAGACCTCCACCCCAGGCGTCGTCTTCAAAGCAGGGGAGGTCATCGAATGCTCCAAGAACGAGTTCTGAGCGCGGCGCTCGTGCTCAGCTTGGCGGTCGCCTGCTCGAAGGCTCCGCCGCCTCCTCCGCCTCCGGAGGCTACGCCGACGGGACGCCGGTCCCAGCCGATCGACTTCAACGCGCCGCTGAACACCTCGCTGCCAGATCAGGCGCGCGTGAAGCTCGATCTTGCCGCAGCTCGTGCGGCGATCGCTGCCAAGCGCCAGGTGGAGGGGAAGCTCCCTGACTCCCTCGACGAGCTCGGGCTCAAGCTGAACTACCCCGCGGACCTGAGCTACGACTCGGCCAGCGGTGTCGTAAAAAGCAGCTCTTACCCGACGTTTTGAGCGCTTAGAGAGCCGAACCGTTCTCCAGTCCTGGCACCGCGAGGTTCTGACCCAGGACTATGCGAGCAGCTTCTAGGCCGCGACCGTCATGTGGGTTCGCGGCTTTTGCGCCGCAGCGCTGATGTGGGTCCGGTAGCAGGCACAGCGCGGCGCGGTGGCCTGAGCATTGCGAGGAGAGAGCGCGCACCGCCAGGAAGGCGGGCAGAGGAGTTATCACATGAGTCTACTTGGCAAGCTTGCTGACCCGATTGGCCTTTTCTCCAAGGAGGGCCCCAAGCTCCCCGACCCGCTGGGAATCCTGGGCGGGGGAGAGAAGAGCGCCGGCGGTGGCGGTGGTGGCGGCCTTGGTCTCCCCGATCCGCTCGGTCTTTTCGGCGAGGGCGGCTTGCCCGATCCGCTCGGCCTTTTCGAGAGCGCGGACGGCGCCAGCAGCGGCGGCAGCAGCAGCGCCAAGGGCGGTGAGGAAGAGTTCAATATCTTCGATCCCCTCGGCCTCTTCGGCAAGAGCGGCCCTCTGGCGGCCTTGAGCCCGGCCTCGGTGCTCGGCGGCGAAGGCGGTCCCCCGCTGCCCCCCGGCCTCAGGGAGCTCCTCGCCGCGGCGCGCCCCGAGGCCGCCAGCCTCGTCGGCGGTTTCCCGGTCTAATCCACGCTGAATCAAGAGGAGGTCCGTCATGGATGAGTCGAAGTCGAACGCCGAGCTCCACCCCCTGGGCGTGCTGGCCTACAGTCACTACGTCAACGGAGGGAAGCTGCTCAGCGAAGAAGCGCTCGCTTCGCTCAGCGAGGGCTTGCTCGAGATCAAGAGCGACCGGAAGCAGCTGACCGACGCCGTCGTGTCGCTGACCGTGCTCTTGCAGCTCGCTCGTCGCGAAGAGCGCGAGCAGGTCGTCGGCGCGCTGACCACGCTCATCCAGGACCTCCGCCCGTATTTTCAGGACCTCAAGGGCCAGTCGATCAGCGAGCCCGGCGGGCCCAGCGACAGCGAGAAGTTCTTCAACGGCGGCTCGGGGAACGCCTCGGCGCGCTCGGCTCCTCAGCTCGGCGCGGAGCGCCCGCAAGGCAGCCTGAGCCTTCAGTCCTTCGCTCCGATCCGCGTCCGCTAGGATTCGTGCCCGGGCCCTTCGCCTTCTCCGCTACTTCTGCGCTATCCCGAGGGGGCTCTGAGCCCCACGATCCTCTATCGCGACGCGCTGCTGGTAGCGATCGACAAGCCCTCGGGCCTTCTGGTCCACCGCGGCTGGGGCGACGACGAGGTCGTGGCGATGACGCTGGTGCGCGATGCGATCGGGCAGTGGGTCTACCCGATCCATCGCCTGGACCGAGGCACCAGCGGAGTGCTCCTCTTCGCCCTGGATTCGGGGACGGCCCGCCTGCTCGGTGAGCAGTTCGCGGCGCACGGCATCGAGAAGCGCTACCTGGCCTTGGTGCGCGGCGTGCCCGCCGAGGAGCAGTGGATCGACCACCCCATCCCCCGCGCTGAGGACGGTCCCCGCGTCCCGGCGCGCACGCACGTTCGGCGCCTGTTCAACGCGGGGCGATACTCCTTCGTCGAGGCGAGGCCAGAGAGCGGGCGGCTCCACCAAGTCCGGCGTCATCTCAAGCACATCAGTCACCCGATCATCGGCGACGTCCGCTACGGCAAGGGCGAGCACAACCGCCTGTTCCGCACGGAGCACGGGCTCCACCGCATCGCCCTGCACGCGGCCGAGCTCTGCTTCACGCATCCGGCCAGCGGCGAGCGGTTGAAGCTGGAGGCGCCGCTACCGCCCGATCTGCGTGGACCGCTGGAGCACTGGGGCCTCCCTCAGGTCTGGAACTCATAGATCGAGCCGAGCCCCAAGATCCCCGTGAGCTCATCCAAGGCGCGACGGCCCTCATCGATCAAGCCCGCGTCGGCCAGGTCTTCGGCGGCCAAGCGATCCCGATAGTGCCGCTTGATCCACGCCTCGAGCTCCGCTCCCAGCGCCTCGCTCATGAACACGCCCGGCTTGGCCGCGCGCATCTCGTCCTCGGTCAGCACCACCCTGAGCCGCAGGCACGCTGGGCCGCCGCCGTTTTGCATGCTCTGCCGCAGGTTCAGGTAGTGGACGGAGTCGAGGGGGTTGGTGGGATCGGCCAGCACGCGATCCACGAAGGCCCTAGCCCGCGCGTTCTCCTCCACATCGGTCGGCGCGATCAGGACCAGGCGCCCGTCCGGGAGCGTCACGATCTGGCTGTTGAACAAGTACGAGGAGACCACGTCGGGCAGCGGGAGCTCGGCGGCCAGGGCCTCGACCGTGACCAACGGACGCTCAATGTCGCGGCAAGCTGCGGCCAGCGCCTGGATCGTGCGAGGCGTGTCGGCGAAGGCCAGCTCGTGATGCAGGAACACGTTCTCATGGCCCACCGAGATGACGTCGTTGTGAAAGACCCCCGCGTCGATCGCCGCCGGGTTTTGGGCCGCCAGCACCACGTGAGCGGGGTCCAAGCGATGCGAGCGAACAATGGCTTCGGCGGCCTCCTTGGTGTGGCGCGCCGGATAGCGGCTGGGCTTTGGCTCGGAGGGGTCGAAGGCCGAGCGCCCATAGACAAAGAGCTCTACGCCCCTGGAGCCGAGCGGACTGGCGAAGCGCGTGTGGTTGGCCGCGCCCTCGTCGCCCATCGCCTCGGAGGTCGGCAGCGCGGGGTGGTGCGCGAAGTAGCGATCATCGGAGAAGATCGCCTGGAGCGCGCGCCCGGTCGCGGGCGGTTCGATCGAACGATGGAGCTTGTTGCCCAGGTTGGCCGGCGTGAAATGGACCCGCCCATCGGCGCTGTCGGCGCTGGGCGCGACGGTGGCGGCATTGGCGGTCCACATCGAGGAGGCGGAGCAGGCCGAGGCCAGGAGCACCGGTGACTCCTGAGCCTCGCGGAGCACCTCGGCGTCGCTGCCTCGAAAGCCGAGGCCGCGCAGCAGCGGCAAATACGGGCGCTCCTGCGGCGGCAAGACAGCTTGCGCTACGCCCAAGCGGAAGAGGTGGAGCATCTTGGAGAGCCCCTCGAGCGCCGCTTGGCGAGGGCTGGCCACCCGCTTGGCGTTCAGCGAGGAGGCGACGTTTCCATAGGAGAGGCCGGCGTAGTTGTGGGTGGGTCCCACCAGGCCGTCGAAGTTAACCTCGCGCGCGGTCATGTCCGGGACCATGCCCAATCCGCGCCCGGGAGTCAGCCCCGCTTCAGGGCGCGTTCTACGAAGTGGAGTCGATCATTGCCCCAGAACAGCTCCTCCCCGATGAACAGCGCGGGAGCCCCGAAGGCGCCGCGGCTCACGGCCTCTTCGGTGTTGGCGCGGAGCAGACCCTTGGTCTCGGCGTCGTCGGTGGACTCGATGATCGCCCTCGGATCCAGGCCCGCAGCGGTGATCACTCGGCTGACCACCTCGAGCTCAGAGACGTTTTGGCCCTCCGCCCAATAGGCGTTCATCAGCGCGTGCGCCAGCGCCTCGCCCCCCGCCCTGGACTGCCGGAGCGCGGCCGTCGCTGCGCGCATGGGGAGCAGGCTGTTGATCGGGAAGATGACCTCCGGCGGGACCAGCATCTTCACCTGGTAGAAGTCCGCCCAGCGCCGCAGGTCGAGCATGAGGTTCTTGGCCTTGGGCGCCACGTCCACCATCTTGTTCCCGACGGCCTTGAAGACGCCTCCGAGCAGGAAGGGGCGATAGTCGATCTCAGCCCCGGTGCGTTCACGA
>Ga0154020_10005504_pt1 | contig 14904 bp, 11 predicted proteins | sample Klosneuvirus_201_FD_109709 | JGI IMG/M metagenome (GOLD analysis project Ga0154020, IMG submission 109709) | Active sludge microbial communities from wastewater, Klosterneuburg, Austria - Klosneuvirus_20160825_MG | ecosystem: Engineered > WWTP > Aerobic digester > Activated sludge | place...
CCCAGGCCAACAGCCACTCTCGGGGTTATTGCAACCGTTTGGGCAGTTAATTTATTGATAATGGCTTTTGATTTTCCTGTTTTTGGAAAGCACATATTTTCCAGGTAAGTAAGCATATCATTACCGGTACTGGTTAGACCCCCGGCCGGAGCTAAAATATTCATGTTCCAGTATGGTGTTTTATCATTTGCTGCAAAATATCCCTGGCTTTTATGTTGGGTTAAAGCTTTGGCGGGGTTACCCATTTTAAAAGGCTGCAAAATATATTGATCTGCCAGTGTTGCAAATGATTTGCCTGAAATGCGTTCTGCCAGTACACCTGCCAACCCGGCTCCAAGGTTTGAATAAATACTTTTTCCATCGGGTTTTGGAGTACAGCTTTTTAAATAGGTATAAAGTTCATTGGCACCATAAGTTTCATACGGTTGCCGGATGTTTACCATCTTCAGGTTATCAGGCAGCCTGGGCAATCCCGATGTATGGTTCATCAGGCTTAAAAAACTGATGCTGCTGAGATGTTGATTTTGGCGAACAGAATCAGGCAGGTAATTGATGACAGGGCCTGTTTCGGAAATATTATTTTCCATCAACACAGCTGTTAAAACATAGGCAGTAAAAGTTTTGGTAATGCTTCCAATTTCAAAAGTGGTTGATGAATCAAAGGGCATTTGCCTGTCCGGGTCAGCAAAGCCGGCCTGGTAAAAACTTCTTTTCCCATTGTTTAAAATGCCAATAAAAATACCCGGCAGTTTTTCTTTGCTGTACAAACTATCAGCCAGGTACTGAATAGAGTCAACCTGTTTTTGTATACCTGTTTGGGCAACACTGCTGTTAAAAAATACAACACAGCAAAGGGAGCATATAAGCCAGGTCTTTTTCATGGCAGCTTATCCGATCGCATTGTTTAGATCAGCAATCAGGTCATCAGCATCTTCTATACCCACACTCAGTCTTATTAATCCATCGGCAAGCCCGTTCTTAATACGTTCTTCGCGGGGTATGCTGGCGTGTGTCATGCTGGCCGGGTGATTGATCAGTGATTCAACGCCACCGAGGCTTTCGGCCAGCGAGAATAAACGGGTTCCGGTGAGTACTTTATTGGCTGCTTCTATGCTTTCATCCTTTAAAACAAAACTGATCATGCCGCCAAAACCACGCATTTGTTTTTTGGCAACGGCATAGCCCGCATTGTCTTCAAACCCGGGCCAGTATACTTTGCCCACTTTTGGATTATTGCGAAGCCAATGTGCAATTTTTTCCCCGTTTTCACAATGCTGTTTCATGCGTACATGCAGTGTTTTTATTCCCCTCAATACCAAAAAGCAATCCATTGGGCCGGGTACGGCGCCGCAACTTTTTTGAATGAAATATAATTTTTCTCTCAGTTCAGCATCGTTCATCATCAATGCGCCCTGTATCACATCACTGTGGCCGCCTAAATATTTGGTAGCCGAGTGCATGATGATATCTGCACCCAGGTCAAGAGGGTTTTGTAAATAAGGGGATGCAAAAGTATTGTCAACACATAATAAGGCATTGGCCTTTTTTGAAATGGCAGCTATGGCAGCAATATCCGTAATGTTCATCAAAGGGTTTGTTGGCGTTTCCAGCCATACCAGTTTGGTGCTGGCAGTAACTGCTGCCAGTACATTTGCGGGGTTGGTGGTATCAACATATTTAAATGTAATGCCATACCGTTCCCAGACCTTTGTAAATAAACGGTAGCTTCCGCCATACATATCATTGGCTGCAATTACTTCATCGCCCGGGTTTAATAATTTTATAACAGCATCTGTTGCGGCAACACCACTTCCAAATGCCAGTCCGAATTTTGCATTTTCAATAATGGCATAGGCATCTTCCAGGGCTTTACGGGTGGGGTTCTGGCTGCGGGCATATTCGTAGCCTTTGTTTTTTCCGGGTGCTTCCTGCACATAAGTACTGGTTTGAAAGATCGGCGTCATAATAGCGCCTGTTCCCGGATCAGGCTCGGCACCGGCATGAATAAATTTGGTAGCAAGCTTCATACCCCTGTCCCCTTGCGCAGCATCCTGCGGAGAATGCGAATTTGAATCGTTTTTACTCATAAAAATATTTTTACAAAAGTAACGGGATTTTTTGTAAGCCCCTTTAAGGGTTTGGTGCAATCACAATTTAAATTACCTGCGCCGCACACAAAAACCGCCAGTCGTAATTTTTATCGGCATGTGCTGCCAGCGGTTCAATTTTTTTAGTGAGCGATTTTTTGGTGAGTATGCCGGCATTAACCAGTTTTCTTTTGGCTTCCAGTATATAATCCTGCATAACAGGTTCCTTCATCCAGTTTTTTTGGGGCGGTTCAAAACCAACCTTTTCCCTGCGCCATACAATTTCATCCGGCAGCTTTTTTTCCATGGTTTTGCGTAATAAAAATTTGGTCCAGCCTTCATGCATTTTCAGCTGGGCGGGCAGCGAAAAAACAAATTCTGCCAGCTCATGATTTAAAAAAGGCAGCCTAACTTCACAGCCATGCGCCATACTGTTCCTGTCTGCAAAACGAAGCAACTCTTCCAAACCCATTTCTGTTGTATGAAAATGCAGGATGTCATTTAATTTGGTTACAATGGGTTTATGAATGCCCACCCATTCCTGGTGTTTCATCAGGCTTAAAAAATCATCACTGATATCGGGATGCGAAATGGTTTTCCGGTATTCGATCTTTTCCAGTTGCATGGCAGCATGCGATGGAAGAAATGCAGCAAAATAATTTTTCAGGTCCCAGTGAAATGGCTGGTTGTTTTTACGGAAAGCAACCCTTTCTTTTTGCGTGGCTCCCAGTTTGTGCCTGCTCAGCACTTCCTGCAGGTACCAATGAATATACTTGGGATACCCGGCTAACAGTTCATCGGCACCCTGGCCATCCAGTAAAACCTTTACTCCATGCTGTTTTGCAAGTTCAAAAATTTTGTATTGGGCAAAAATACCCGATGACTGAAAGGGTTCTTCCTGGTGATAACAAAGTTTTTCAAAATCATTTACCAGGTCTTTGGCAGTAAGATGTATTTGATGATTGGCCAGGTTTAAATGCTCTGTAACAATCCGGATATACCCGGATTCATCATTTTCAAAACCAGGGAATACGGCAGAAAACGTGCGGAGCTGGTTGTCTTTTTCTTTAAGCCGGCTGTTTTTATGTAATTGGCTGATCGTATAAGCAATGGAAGAACTGTCGAGGCCGCCACTGAGACTGGTTCCGAGCGGTATATCACTGCGCAGCCGCAGGTTAACAGAGCGGGTAAACAGGTCCGTAAATTTTTCAATGGCATCATTTACCGATATATCAATTTTAATTTCCTTGTTGATGCTCCAGTATTTTACAATTTTTGAAAGATGGCCTGATGCAGGTTCAACAACCAGGTAGTGGGATGGCGGTAGCACATAAATGTCTTCGAAAAATGTCTGTTCCTTATCAATACTGTTTTGCACATGCCCCAGCGTGATATAATTGAGCAGCATTTTATTGTCAATATGTTTTTCAATACCGATGGCCCAGAGTGCTTTCATTTCGCTGGCAAAAATAAAATTGGACTCATCTTCATAATAATAAAATGGCTTTTCGCCAAACCGGTCCCTGGCTGCAAAGAGCCGTTCTTCTTTTTCATCCCAGATGGCAAAGGCAAACATGCCATCCAGTTGTTGCAGGCATTTGTCTTTCCAGTAATCGTATGCTGCCAGGATAACTTCAGTATCAGATTTTGAGGTAAAACCATATCCCTTGTTTTGTAAAAAGGACCTGATCTCTATATAATTGTAAATTTCACCGTTATACACTATCCGGTAGCGGTTGGCATAAGCCATTGGTTGTGCTGCATTTTTACTCAGGTCTATCACCGAAAGCCGCCGGTGTCCAAGGTGAACGGTATTTTTATAATTGCTCCAGCTGCCTTCATCATCCGGGCCACGATGGGCAATGGCGCCGGTCATTTTTTTTAAATGTGCCGGTGCGCCCGGGTTGGCGGCCTGTAATATTATTCCTGCAATTCCACACATAGTGTAAATATCAATAAAAAAAACTCCTGAAGCGGGTTTAAAAAATAAATGTTATTGGAAGTTAACTGGCAATACAACTTTTGTATCACCCCAGGCCATTACCAGGTCGCAACCATAGGTTGAATTTTGAAACAACATCGTAAAATATTCGATCTCGATATCATTTTTAATGACCGGGACATCCATTTCAACCAGGTCTTTTGTTTTATCAATGTGTAGTCCCCAGCTGTACAGGTTTGTATTTAAAATTATTTTCCAGGTATCGGGATACGGTATGCAGTACATGATATAACGGCCGGGTGCGATCACTTTTCCGTTGATGGTTACCGGCTTAAAAAATTCGATCTCTGTGGCTTCATTGGCACCAAGCCGCCATTCGTGACCGTATCGCTGAATAGCATTTACAGCAGCTGATGAATCCGTAAAAAGCGGTCTTCCTTTTTTTTGAGGCCTGCTGTAGATAACCCTTGCAACCGGGTTGGCAAGTGCCGGGTCGGTCATTTTTTGGGCCGGGTAATTTTCAGGAAAATAGATCATGTCCATGGGGGATTTATCTATTGACAGGAGTATGCTGTCTTTTACGGATACGGGAATACGCCGGGGGATATCTTCGTTTACTGTATTATCAGCCTGCTGCCGACAGGACATAAAAAAACAGCAGCAGAAAAAAATACCCGTTAAAAGCGAACCCTTTTTTATAAGCATGGTTTATAATGTTTAAAACACGATCGGTAAATTAATTTTTAAAGAATCCCAGGCAATAACCAGGTCAGCGCCATAGTCTGTTTTATCAAATACCATCGAGAACGCCTCTGCAATTTCTGTTTGTTTTTGTACAGCAACATCAATACGCACCACATCATTTTTATCATTGTATTTAAACGAGCCCCAGGTATCGGTATCCTTATTTATTATAAGTGTCCATGTGTCTGTATTCGGGATACCATACAGGGTATAGCGTCCTTTTTTAATTTTTATTTCATTGATCTTTACATCCCGGAAGAATTCCAGTTCCGTGGCTTCATTGGCACCCATGCGCCATACTTTTCCGTATTCGAGTAATTCACCGAATATTACCCTGCCATTTTTTTGCGGCCTGCTGTAAATGACCCGGGCAACGGGCTGTTCTGTTGTTTTATCCTGGATCTTAAGTACAGGGTAGCGGTTTGGAAAATAACTCATATCCATCGGCGATTTGTCAATAGCCGGGAAAACGGTTTGTGCCTGCAAAGCAGGAAAACCAAAACAAAGAACTGTAATAGCTATGCATAAATACTTCATCTTTTTTATTTTAAAGATACAGAAATCAGCTGTTTATTGTTACCGCCTGTAAAATGATATGTTACTTTGATCATACAGCAGCTCTTTGCAGCTGTTATAAGTGCAGTAATTCATGTAACCGGCTGGCGGTATTTTTTTTCAGGTCGGGGAAAAATGCTGCATAACAAATCCGCATTTCATCATAATATTTATTAAATAATTCAAAAGCTATTTTACTTTCTGTAAGATAGGCGGCACGCCTCACCACGCCTCCGAAACTTTTTTCAATGGCCCAGGTATACCGGTAATTATAAAGCCAGTCCTGGGCCTTCATATATGGAAACATCATATGAAAGGGTGGTGGAAAAAAAGCCGTATGCGGTTCCAGTAATTGATAAGTTTGTGCAGCAAATTGTTTTAGTACGGGTTCGTTTTGAAATTGGGAAGTATCCGTTGCTAAAAAATGATCATACACCACATCGGCAAATGCGCCGCTGTACAGGCGGTATTGTGGCCTGAAAAAAGATTTCAATTCGTGGGTTGCCGCATGTGTATCGGTAAACTGGTCAATGAACCGGTGAAGCCGGATCCCTTTCTGAACGGGTAAGGGATAATCAAACTGTTTTTTACCTTTTATATAATCGCTGATCATATTGCCCAGCAGTATTTCGGGATCATTAAAAGAAAGGTATGCATGGGCCAGGTAATTCATATGGGATATAAAGATACTCAGATTGGATTTACCGGTAGCCGGCTACTCAATAATTGCTGACCTGTAAAAAGCCCAGACAGTTTTTCGAAAAAAACACCAAATCTGCCCCCCTAATTTATTCGGAGTCAGTTTAGTACAAAAATTTTTAATTTTACCTTAAAATAATCTAAGTTTAATTTGGAAATTATATTATAAATAGTATTTTTACGCTAGAATTAGAATTGGATAAGACAAAAATATTGCTGTTTTTGTTTTTTACGCTCCTTACCTTTCATCCTATCCAAAGGCTTCCCAAAGTGTTCATTTTTTTAGTAAGTAAACTGTAATATATATTATGGCCAGGAAGTTTATTTTTGTAATTTGTTGTTTTTCAATGGTTTATTGTATTTCCTGTACATCTTCAAAAAAGATTGCATATTTTCAAAATGCCCAGGATTCTACATTCAGAACTGTGTTGGGAGTAGTTGATGCGCCTATACAAAAAAATGACATTTTAAATATAGTGATCAGCAGCCCAAGCCCGGAGACAGACCTGGCTTACAACAGGATAGATAATACGGCAAAAGGCTACCTGGTTAACAGTGATGGTTATATTCAAATGCCCCGGATAGGAAAAGTAATGGCAGCCGGGTTAACAAAAAAGGAACTAATTACAAGTATTACTAATATTATTTTGACAAAGGGAGAGCTCCTGAACCCTATCGTTGAAATACGGCATTTAAATTTTGAGGTTACTGTTTTGGGAGAAGTTACAAACCCATCTGTTATTAATGTTCCCAGTGAGCAGATCTCACTTGTTAAAGCGTTGGGCCTGGCAGGTGATCTGACTATTTTTGGGAAAAGGGACAATGTGTTATTGATCAGGGAAGAGGATAACAAAAGAGTAACAAGGCGATTGAATATTAATTCAGCAGATTTTCTAAATTCGCCTTATTATTACCTGAAGCCAAACGACGTGATTTATGTAGAACCCAATAAAGCTAAAATTGCCACTACCAACAGGTCTCAACAGATCTTGCCTATTGTATTTACCGGCATTTCAATATTGGTATTGGTTTTAGACAGGGTTATCAAATAACTGTACAGATTCAGAAAATGGAAATGAACACCAACAATACGATCATGAAAGAAGAAGGAGAGGTGAATATGGCCCAGCAACTGGCTGCAAAATATTTACCTTACTGGCCTTTATTTATCATACTGGTCATATTTTCATTTGCAGGCGCATATGTTTATTTAAGGTATGTTACGCCTATATATGAAGCTACGGCCACACTGATCATTAAAGATGAAAGCCGCGGAGGAAATGATGATTCAAGACTGCTGGAATCATTGAATTTGATTGCATCCAAAAAAAATATAGAGAACGAGATCGAGGTCATTCAATCCCGGTCATTGATGGAAAAAGTGGTAAAATCACTTTACCTCTATGCCCCGGTATCGCAGGAAGGTAAAGTAAAATCAGGGGATGCTTATACCTTATCGCCCATTATGATCGAAGCCCAGATGCCGGATTCGATCCAGGAAGTAGAGAAGGTTATTTTCAGTTATGATGCAAATACAAAGACGGTTACTTTAAACAATAAAGAAAAGTATCCCTTAAACCAGTTTGTAAGTACGCCTTATGGTGTTTTAAAATTCATGCCAAACCGGTACCAGTATGCCATGGCAAACACCAATAAAAATCAATTATTTTTTTCACTGGATAATGTACAAAATACGGCTTCCGGGTTGTTAATGAGCCTTAAAGTAACTCCCAACAAGCAGTCGGCCATTGTAGAACTTACTTTTAAGGATGCCATTCCGCAGCGGGCTGTTGATATAATCAACCAGCTTATAACTACTTATGACAGGGTTTCGATACTTGAAAAAAACACTTTTGCCCGCAATACGCTTGCATTTGTGGATGAGCAGTTAAATGCTGTTACTCAGGAACTTGATTCAGTGGAGAAAAAAATTCAGCAATACCGTTCAGGCAGTAATGTGGTTGATATTGGGGTGCAGGGGTCTTACTATTTAAAAAATGTAAGTGAAAATGATCAAAAGCTGGGCGATATCAATATGCAGCTTTCCATGCTGGACCTGGTTGAAAAAAATGTTGCCAATAAACAAAGTGGTGAAATGCTGGCACCATCCACTTTGGGAGTAACTGACCCTACCCTCACCAATTTATTAACACAGCTGCAGGCATCACAGGCAGATTATGATAAGCTGAAAAAAACGGTTGGCCCAAATAACCCGGCACTCGTTTCACTTGGTGAACAGATCAAAAAACTGCAACCGAGTATTTTGGAAAATATCCAGAACCAAAAAAAGGGCCTCGGTGCATCCAGGCAAAGTTTATACTCAACCAACAGCAATTATAATTCTTTATTATCATCGGTGCCCATGAAGGAAAAGCAGCTGGTAGAGATCAGCAGGCAGCACCAGAATAAGGCAAATATGTACCAGAACCTGCTGCAAAGAAAGCAGGAGGCAGAAATGTCACTTGCTTCAGTGATTTCCAACAGCAGGGTTGTTGATAAAGCACTGGCGGGTAAATTCCCGGTTAGCCCAAAGAAGAAACTGATATACATCATGGCCTTTATGGCTGCCATTGGTTTGGGCGCAGGAATCATTATTATTAAGGATGCAATTACCGGTAAAATTAAATACAGGAGTGAAATAGAAAAGATGTCTTCTATTCCCATCATTGGTGAAATTACTTTCGACAAGTCAAAAACACCACTGGTCATTGAAAAGGGTACCCGCAGTTTTATTGCAGAAGAGTACAGGAAACTGCGTATTTCTTTGTCATTCTTAGGGATAGATTCAACACATAAAAAGTTATTGATAACATCCAGTATATCCGGCGAAGGAAAAAGTTTTGTTGCAGCTAATTTGGCTGTAAGTATTGCACTTACCGGTAAAAAAACAGTATTGGTAGACCTCGATCTAAACAGGCCAACCCAGTCAGAGATCCTGAATGTAAATTATGAGCATGGTGTTTCGGAGTTTTTATCCGGGAAAAAAGAGCCCCGGGAGATCATTCATAAACTGGATGGACATGAAAGCCTTTATTTTATAGCTCCCGGCAGTTTGCCTGAAAATCCAACTGAACTTTTGGCAAACGGGAAAGTAGAATCTTTAATTGAGTACCTGGGAAATAATTTCGAAATGGTGGTTATTGATACGTCACCTGCAGCATTGGTGACCGATGCCTATATTCTTTCAGGCCTTTGCGATGCAACTTTGTATGTTATACGGCATGGGTATACGCCAAAACTGCTTGTGAAAAGGCTTGATGAAAATAACCAGATCAATCCCATTAACAACCCGGCAATTATTTTTAACGGCCTTAAAACAAGGGGGATTTTTAAAACCAATTACGGCTATGGAAAAAGCTATATGTATGGTGATAAATATTATGGCTATGGCGGTGCAAAAAGTAAAAAAGAAAAAAAATCAGCTTAACGGACAAAATTTCAACTTTATGAAGAATTATTTTTATCCGGTTCATTACATATGATTGTCGCCGGGCTTAACAATACCCGGCTGATTAAAATTATCCAAATATCCTGTCTGCCAAATTATTCCACATATCTGATTAACTATCCTGTTCCAAATATCTGATTAACTGCACATTTCTAATTTTAAAAAAATGGTTATGCAGAAAAATTGGTATGCTGTTTATACAAAACCGCAGGCTGAAAAAAGGGTTGCCGGGTTATTGGCAAAAAAGAAAATTGAAACGTTTGTTCCGATGGGTTACGTGAAAACTAAAACCTTTATGAAACACAAATTTGTTTTAGAGCCCTTATTAAAATCCGTTGTGTTTGTTTATACATCAGAGGAAGCCACAGCACTCCTCAAACAGACAAATGGTGTAATTAACCTGTTGTATTGGCTGGGTAAGCCTGCTGTCATTGCAACAGAAGAAATAGATGCTATCAGGGAATTTACAGAAACGTACCGGAATATAAAACTTGAGCCGGCTTCTGTGAATTGTGAAGACACCGCAGAAGAAAATAATGGTTTCCGTTTTTCAATGAAGGGCAGGTTATATGCCATGAAGAACAAAACGATTAAAATTAACCTGCCTTCCCTGGGATATGCGCTTATTGCAGAAATAGAAGAAGACAATTTATTTATCAGTAATAACCCGTTATTACAAAACTACAGACTTGCCCATTCATCATGAGGGAAACAGATAAAATTTATATAGCGGGCCATAACGGAATGGTTGGTTCAGCTATTGTCAGGGCTTTAAAAACAAGGGGATTTGAAAACCTCGTTTACCGTACCTCTGCTGAGCTTGACCTGCGAAACCAACAGGACGTGGAAAGGTTTTTTAATGAAGAAAAACCAGACTTCGTTTTCCTGGCTGCTGCAAAAGTGGGCGGTATTATAGCCAATAATACTTACCGGGCTGATTTTTTATATGACAACCTGATGATCGTTTCAAACATCATTCATGCAGCATATAAAAATAACGTGAAAAAACTGCTGTTCCTGGGCAGTTCCTGTATTTATCCAAAATTAGCGGAGCAGCCTATCCGGGAATCGTCATTGTTAACCGGTCCGCTGGAATATACCAATGAACCTTATGCGATCGCAAAAATTGCAGGGATCAAATTATGTGAAACATACCGGGACCAGTACGGAGCTAATTTTATAAGCGTGATGCCAACCAACTTATATGGCATCAACGATAATTACCATCCCGAGAATTCTCATGTGTTACCATCTTTGATACGGAGACTTCATGAAGCAAAAGTTTCGGGATCAAAGGAAGTGGTGATCTGGGGTACCGGGAATCCCAGGCGGGAATTTTTATATGCAGACGACCTGGCCGATGCCTGTTTGTTTTTAATGGAAACATACAATGAAAAGGAAATTATAAATATCGGGTGTGGCGAAGACCTGACCATAAAAGAATTGGCAGCATTGGTAAAAAGCGTTACCGGCTATGCTGGAGATTTTATTTTTGATACCACAAAGCCAGATGGTACGCCGCGTAAACTGTTAGATGTTTCAAAATTATCAGCTTTAGGATGGCATTATAAAACTTCTCTCGAAGCAGGAATGAACATAGCTTACCAGGATTTTTTAACCAAACAAAAAAAGTTACAAACCACACATTAAAGAAATCATTCCGGATTTCACTATTTTTAACATATGAAAACTGCATTAATTACCGGTATAACCGGACAGGATGGAGCTTATCTGGCAGCATTTCTGCTTGACAAGGGCTATATGGTACATGGTATTAAAAGACGTTCGTCTTTAATTAATACCAGCCGTGTGGATCACTTATACCAGGACCCGCATGAAAAGAATGTGCGGTTTACCATGCATTATGGTGATATGACCGACAGTACCAATTTGATTCGCATTGTGCAGGAAACACAGCCCGATGAGATCTATAACCTGGCAGCCATGAGCCATGTTAAAGTAAGTTTTGATACACCAGAATATACTGCAAATGCCGATGGGATCGGAACATTACGGTTAATGGAAGCCATCAGGATACTAGGGCTTGAAAAAAAGACCCGTATCTACCAGGCATCAACCTCTGAGTTATATGGATTGGTACAGGAAGTACCCCAGCGGGAAACAACCCCGTTTTATCCAAGAAGCCCGTATGCGGTTGCCAAACTGTATGCTTACTGGATCGTTGTAAATTACCGCGAGGCATACAATATGTATGCCTGTAACGGTATACTTTTTAATCATGAAAGCCCTTTACGCGGCGAAACTTTTGTTACGCGGAAAATCACCATGGCCGTAGCTGCCATCGTACACAACCTGCAGGATAAAATTTACCTGGGTAACCTCAATGCACAAAGAGACTGGGGACATGCCAAAGATTATGTGGAAGCCATGTGGATGATATTGCAGCAGGATTCACCCGATGATTTTGTTATTGCCACAGGAACCACTACAAGCGTAAGGGATTTTATCATACTGGCATTCAGGGAAGTAGGCATTGAATTGACATTTACAGGAGAAGGGGTCAATGAAAAAGGTACTATAGCTTCCTGTAACAATCCGGCATATCAATTGGAAACAGGCAAAGAAGTTGTGGCTGTTGACCCGGAATACTTTCGTCCCACTGAAGTTGAATTACTGATCGGTGATGCCACCAAGGCCAATGAAAAGTTAGGCTGGAAACCAAAATACGACCTGGCCGGCCTCGTAAAAGAAATGGTGGCAAGCGATGTTGAAAATGTTAAGAAAACCATCGTTCAAAACAAAAGGTAAGCTTACCTGCTGCCATTCGTTTTGCAAATGGTTTATGATTTGCTTTACTGAACACTTTTAGTTTTTATCCTGTTTACCCGGTACCCGGTGATTATATCGCGGGGCTGCACAAGAAATAATGTTGATAATAAAACATATCGGAACTTTATGGAAAGTTGCTGTAAACTTTTTTACTAAAGGGCATAAGCGGAGCCTTGAAGCCAAGAGAAATATCGTAGGTTCTTTGGTTATAAAAGGTATCAGTATTGCCATTGGCCTTGTTTTGGTCCCACTTACCATTCATTACATCAATCCATCTCAATATGGTATCTGGCTTACACTGAGTTCTATGATCGCATGGATCTCGTTTTTTGATATCGGGTTTACACATGGGCTGCGTAATAAATTTGCTGAGGCAAAAGCCAGGGGCGATATAAAACTGGTAAAAATATATGTCAGTACCACTTATTTTTATATCAGTATCATCTTTTTGTTTTTGTGGCTTGTCTTAATGTTCCTTAACCAATTTATCAGCTGGCATAGTTTATTAAGCCTTCCCCCAGAAATGGAAAAAGAAGTATCTGAACTGGCAATGCTTATTTTTACCTATTTCTGTTTCCAGTTTGTGTTCCGGGTTATTAATACAATATTAACGGCCGATCAGAAACCGGCCATCGCCTCTTTCATTGATATGCTGGGGCAATTGTTGGGATTGGGATTAATTTTTGCACTGACCAAATTTACCGATGGGTCACTGATATACCTTGGACTTGCAATAGGTATTGCACCTACCATTATTTTACTGGCTGCAAATATTTACTTTTTCAACACAAGATTCAAAGATTACAGGCCTTCATTTAAATTTGTAAAAAAAGAGTACGCAAAAGATATCATGAAACTGGGCCTCCGGTTCTTTGTACTCCAGATAGCCGCCATTGTTCAGTTTGAAACCTCGCTTTTCCTGATCGCACATTATTTTGGAACTGCAGAAGTGACCAATTATAATATCGCATTTAAATATTTTTCTGTACTGCAAATGGGCTTTTTGATATTATTAAGCCCGCTGTGGAGCGGCGTAACAGATGCGTACAACTCGGGCGACCTGGCATGGGTAAAGAATGCGGTAAAAAAATACCTGTTGATCCTGATCCCCTTCATTTTGGCAGGCCTCGTCATGCTGGTGTTATCTGATAAAGTGTATGAATTGTGGATCGGTAAAAATATTGTTCATGTTGATTTTATTATTTCACTGCTGTGCTTAATATTTTTTTCTACAAGTATGTTTGCCAGTATTTTTGTAAGCGTGATCAATGGCATCGGCGCTTTGCGGATCCAGTTCTTTACCTCAATTTTCAGTTCAATTGGTTTTTTCGTCCTGTCCGTTATTTTGATAAAATATTTTCAAATGGGTATGGAAGCCATTCTGATCGCTTCCATAGTAACCAATGTTTTCGGATACATTATTGCACCTGTGCAGTTCTATAAGATATTCTATAAAAGATCAGAATCAGCGATCTGGTACAGGTAGATCGATTAAAAGAATAAATGAATGACAAAAGTGGTACACATACAGTTTTCTGTAGATTCTGCAGGAAGAGCTGCACTCAGGCTGCAAAAAGCACTGGGTTCGGTTAATGTGTCATCACATATTGTTTCATTGCAGTACAGCACTCTTGTCAGTTCAAATATTAAATTCCTCGGCCCAAAGGCCAGGTTCATTTCAAAGATCGATAACCGGATACAGGATTACCTTACCAGGAAACGGATCAAAGAAATGGGATCATTCTCTTACCCGGTTTTGGGAACTGATGTGTCGGGTTTGGATGAAGTTAAAAATGCCGATATCATATATATTCACTGGGTTTTAAATGGTTTTTTTAATTATAACAGTATTAAACAGTTAGCCAGGCTTAATAAACCGGTGATCATATTTTTACACGACATGTGGGGTATAACCGGGGGCTGTCATCATAGTTTTACCTGCGAAAAATATAAAACAACAGGTTGTAATAATTGCCCTGTGTTTCCGGGCGATAAAATAAATGACCTGTCTGCCAAAGGTTTTAAAAAGAAATTAAAGCTCTATACAAAATATAAAAACCTGTTCTTTGTATCCCCGAGCAGGTGGCTGTACAATTGTACCAAAGAATCATTGCTTTCAAAACACAGGCCTGTTTTTCACATACCCAATATCATTGATACAACCCTTTTTAAACCGGTAAATAAGGCTGCCGCAAAACAGATCTTAAATATTGATGCGGCTGAAACGGTAATCACATTTGGAGCTGTTACCGTTAACAGTCCTTATAAAGGATGGGTATATTTGCTGAAAGCGCTGGAATTGCTGAAACAGGATAACAGCTTATCCAATGTAACTGTGTTGATATTCGGCAGCGGGTATAATAAAGAAATAGCCGATGTGCTGCCTTTTAAAACCAGGTTTATGGGTTTTTTGAGTGATGAATATTCAATTTCACTGGTGTATAATGCGTCTGATGTTTTTATTGTTCCCTCAGTAGCTGATAATTTACCAACAACCGTGCTGGAATGTTTAAGTTGTGGTACTCCCGTTGTTGGATTTAATGTTGGAGGTATACCCGATATGATCAGCCACAGGGAAAACGGGTACCTGGCAAATTATAAAGATGCTGCAGATATTACCAACGGGATCCTTTATTGTA
>Ga0154020_10005506_pt1 | contig 14900 bp, 12 predicted proteins | sample Klosneuvirus_201_FD_109709 | JGI IMG/M metagenome (GOLD analysis project Ga0154020, IMG submission 109709) | Active sludge microbial communities from wastewater, Klosterneuburg, Austria - Klosneuvirus_20160825_MG | ecosystem: Engineered > WWTP > Aerobic digester > Activated sludge | place...
GCTATTCTATGAATGCTTTTAACATGAACGAGTTTTGAAGCATATTCTATGCAAGCTAGAATGTCTTCTCTTTCCAGATCAGGATAGTCTTCAAGCAATTCCTCAATTGACATACCTGAAGCAAGTAATTCCAGGATATTCTCAACAGGATACCTCAAGCCCCTTATGGTGGGTTTCCCGTGACAAATGTCTTGGTTTATTGTGATTCTTGAAATCAGACTATTCATTTTTTATCAGTGTTTAAGCAAAAATAGTTAATATTTTTTGAGTTCAATTAACAATGTTATGTATTGAGTACTTTAGATCCTTAATAGATTTATCTGTCCAGATTATTTTTGCCATTTAGCAATTGGAAGGTCGTTTAGTGCCTGTAATACAGTTGTTTTTTCATACAACAAATATAATAGAAAAAATGATAGAATGCAATATTCAGACCCGGGCCTGTATTCAAGTTGCAATGGCATGCAATATAGAAAAGAAAAGCAAGTAATAAATTGGATTCAGGTCTGCCTGGTTAGGCTTGAATTACCTTAAAATCAGCCGACTTTTCAAGCTTATCAAACAGACTAATCAGTTCTGCCGGAGGAGTATTGAGTTTACGAGTTGCAATATTTAGCCATGCGCCGTCAACAGTTAGTTTCGCAGCCAGTGTACCATCGGCTTTATAAAAGTTATTCTGTAAAGTCCATTTAGAACCATCTTCAGTCATCTTTAAAAGCACCACATCAATTCGGATGGTTTCGTTTCCTGCAATTTCTTTAAGAAAAATAGTCTCTTCCCGGAATAGAATAGGGGATACCAGATGTTTTCTGAACCATTCCATCCCCATACCATTCTCAGCCATAAACAAAAGTCGCGTTTGTGCTGCATAATCGTTGTATGCCGAATGTCGCATGTGGACATTCGCATCGAGATCTGCCCAGCGAATGGTGTATTCTTTAAAGTACATAAATGAGGAAGTTGTTAGCTGTTATTTAGACTGTATAAATTCGAGCAGTTTATTTTTGCTGCTGGTAGTCGAAAGTGATTCTGTCAATTGATAATAGTCGCCGGTGTTGATGCAGTAATCATAACTGTACAATGCAATTTCCAAACGGGAGCTTTCAACCGAAAATAACTGGATAATACCAGCCAGTTGTTTTACTGTAAAACACTTTTTGGTGCTTATGATCTGTTTTGCCAATGTTACTTTGGTGCTGTTTACAGATACATTATTGATAGTCGTTTTTATGCCTGCAAATTCCTCAGCTGAGACTTCACAAACCGGTGGGGGAGGTGGCGTGTTAATCACTGGCTTTACTATAGGTGTACAGAAAGCAATCCATTCATTACGGTAGGGGATATGTGAAAATACTTCGGTGCCGTAAGAGAAGTTCTCCATATCATAGATTTTCATAAATGCTTCTTTCATGAATGCAAGCCGGTTCGATTCCAGCTCCATCAGAGTAGCTATTTTCATAAGCTGGCCCATGCTGAAACAATTTCCTGCAGCTATCAGTCTCATGGCCTCGCTGCGGCGGGATGCATCATTTTGCTGAACCAACACAGGCTTAACGATGAATTCAAAATCTTTATCTGCCAAAGGCAATGGGCAACCTTTCACACCATTATATACACCCGGCATCGGGTAGGAGAGGTCGGGGTACCAGTTGGAAGGCTCCGGAGGCACCGGATCTGAATTGATTTCGGGACGATTTACAAAATCATATAAGCGAATGGCATTACTCAATTTGGTGAAAGCATCATATACATCATAGAAATTCTTCGGATCGTAATTTCTGCGGGAAGCCTTTTTACAAAATTCAAACCGGTAGTAATCGCCGGCAAAAACTATGGCCATATCCCTGATTTGGGCACTTAGCAGACAGGAATTGGGTAGGAACGATTTAGCGAATTGCATCTTAGCCTGATCGTTGGGCTGCAGTGCCAGCTGATTTAATTGTTGCTTGAACTGAGCCTGTGACATTGGCTGGGAACAATTTTGAGCCGCCATCCATAATGGAAGCAAACTCATTACAAATACCAGGATTTTCCTTTTTAACATATAATAGTATTCAGGTTATGGGATTTATTACTTTGAAAGACTATCAAGACTCTAATAATCAGTTTGTTGGAAGTTTAACATCATCCTTTACAAGGAATGCGCCTCCATAAACCGATTGAATCTCCTTGAGGAACTTCATTGCTTCCAGTCGGGTTTTGAAATCGCCGACCCTGATTTTGAAATTCGGCTGTTGGTACGACAAATACGCGCCGGTTTTTGGGAAAAGTTGCAGAAATTCGGTTTTGACCTCGGTTGCTTTGGCTCTTTGGGATCCAAAATAAATCTGAACCCGATATCCGGGCATCGACCGTTTTACCTGACTTATGGCGATGTGCCGGCTCATCAAAACTTTCACCAGGCTATCCTGAGAAGCCACTGAATACTGAGCTTCAGCCATATTTCCGGTCAAAAGAAATGCGCAAAAAAAGAGAATTGGGAGGTTTTTCATGAGCAACAAAAATAAACTTTTAAACTTTACTAAAACAAGACAGTAACGGGATAAGAGAATGGCTAACTATTCATAAAAAATTGATATTAAGATATTTATGAACAAAACAACAAATTTTATCCGGGTTTGTTATTTAGAATCATTTTAAATTACAAAACTCTGACAAGTGTTTTTCAAATCATAAATGTTTGTCTTAAATTTGCCCACCCCTTATAGGGGTAGTGTGTCTATTATCCTGCATTCATAATTAAAACGATCCTATGAAAGGTAGCGTGTTCACCTCTAAAGTCACGTCGGTTTGTCTCATTTTTTTCGCCCTGATTTTCTTCTCGGTCAAGAACGTTCATGCACAACCCGACGGTGCATCCCTTTTCAAAGCTCAATGTGCTCAGTGTCACAGTGTTGGCTCCAATAAAGTTATTGGTCCAGGACTAAAAGACGTGCACACCCGGAGAAATGAAGAGTGGTTGCTTAAATGGACCAAGAACTCACAGGGGGTTATCAAATCGGGTGATGCTTATGCTGTTAAGCTTTACAACGAGTACAATCAGACAGCGATGCCATCATTTGCATTGTCAGATGATGAGATCAAATCGATTTTTGCATATATCAAAGCCGAAGGTGAAAAAGTGGCTGCTGCTCCTGCGCCTGGGGCTGCGGGTGCTGCAGGAGCTAAAGCTGAAGAGCCTGGTTTCCCATGGATGCTTACCATGATTTTTGTGATTCTGGGTGTTTTATATCTGGTACTTGGAAAAGTTAAAGAAGGTCTGGAGCGGGCACTGAGATCAAAACAAGGTCTTCCTGAACCAATTCCGGTAACCTCTAAACAAGCATCTAAAAACTGGATTCGTGGCAACAAGAAACTGATTGCTGTGATGTTCGTGATTTTCGCAGTATGGGGTTCAGTAAAAGGCTGGAATGCTTTAGCCGGAATCGGAATTTCACAAAATTATGCACCTGAGCAACCAATTAAGTTTTCACATAAATTACACGTTGGTCAAAATGGTATTTCCTGCGTTTATTGTCACTCCGGAGCTGAAAAGAGCCGTCACGCCAATATTCCTTCACCAAACGTTTGTATGAACTGTCACAAGTACGTGCAGCAAGGGCCAACATACGGTACCACGGAAATTGCTAAAATTTATGCAGCTCTTGATTACGATCCGAATACACAGAAGTATGGAACTAATCCGAAGCCAATCAAATGGGTGCAGATCCACAACTTACCTGACTTAGCTTATTTCAACCACGCACAACACGTAACAGTAGGTCAGATTGAATGTCAGACCTGCCACGGCCCGGTAGAAGAAATGGATGTAGTAAAACAATTCTCTCCTCTAACTATGGGATGGTGTATCGATTGCCACCGCACAACAGAAGTGAAGATGGAAGGCAATGCTTACTACACAGAATTACACGATAAACTTAAAAAGCAATATGGTCCAGAAGCCAAACTAACGGTTGATAAAATCGGTGGTCTGGAATGTGCCCGTTGCCACTATTAATTTTAGATACAACCCTTCATACAGATATGGAAAAGAAATATTGGAAAGGTGTTGAGGAGCTACGGAATGATGCGGAGTTCGTCAGGCTTAAAAACAATGAGTTTTTCGAGCACATTCCCGTCGATGAGGTCATCGGTCGCAAAGCAGAATCTGCTGAAGCAACACCACGCCGTGACTTCCTGAAATTCCTGGGTTTCGGAATGGCAGCAGCAACTCTTGCTGCATGTGAAGCACCGGTAAAAAAGGCGCTTCCGTATGTCGTTAAGCCGGAAGAAATTACTCCGGGTATACCGAATTACTATGCATCTACTTTTTCTGATGGTCACGATTATGCCAGTATTCTGGTAAAAACCCGTGAAGGCCGTCCAATTAAAATTGATGGCAACGAAATGTCTTCAATCTCTAAAGGTGCCACCCACGCTAGGGTACAGGCTTCTGTTCTGGGATTGTATGACAATAACAGATTACGTGGTCCAAAAGCAGCCGCTAAAGACACCGACTGGGCAACTGCCGACAAAGAAATTAAAGCTAAGCTGGAAGCAGCTGTTGCAAAAAATGGTAAGATCAGAATCCTTACTGCTACGGTTGTAAGTCCATCTACGAAAGCATTGTTTGCTGAGTTTGCGGCTAAATATCCGGGTACCGAAGTAGTTACTTATGATGCGGTTTCTTTTTCAGGAACATTAAAAGCAAATGAGCAATCGTTTGGTAAAGCGGCGCTGCCAACTTACCGTTTCGATAATGCCGATGTAATTGTAAGTGTTGGTGCCGATTTCCTTTCTAACTGGATTAACCCTACTGAGCATGCCCGTCAGTATGCTGCCAACAGAAAATTGTTTGGTAAGAAAACCATGTCGCGTCACTATCAGTTTGAAGCAACATTGAGCGTTACCGGTTCGAATGCCGATCACCGTTATAAAGTAAAACCCGGACAATATGGTTCTGTAGTTGCTGCTCTTTATAATAAGGTGGCTTCATTGGCAGGTGCTACTTCTATAAGTGCCGGCAATACCGGTGTTGATGATGGTATATCAAAAGCTGCACGCGATTTATGGAATAGCAAAGGCCGTACTGTTGTAGTGTGCGGTTCCAATGATCCTGCTGTTCAGGTTCTGATCAATGGAATTAATACGTTGCTGGGAAATTATGGAAGCACTGTCAACATCGACATGCATTCTAATCTCCGTCAGGGTAGTGATGAGAAAATGGCTGCTTTGGTTGCTGAAATGGCTTCCGGTGAAGTAGATGTTCTTTTCATGTATAATGTAAATCCTTCTTATACTTATCCTGATGCAGCTGCATTTAAAGCTGCCCTCAAAAAAGTTGGTACCTCTGTTTCTTTTGCAGGAACTGAAGATGAGTCTGCATCAGAAGCAAATTATATTTGTCCCGATCACCATTACCTCGAATCATGGAATGATGCGGAACCTGTAAAAGGAATGTTCAGTCTTGGACAACCTGTTATCCGACCACTTTTCAAAACCCGTCAGATGCAGGATTCACTGATTCAGTGGGCCGGTTTGCCATATCAGGATTACCTGACTTTCATTCAGGGTAACTGGAATAAAAACATGTATGGTATGCAGACTGGTATCAGCTCATACGATGCATTCTGGACAAAATCATTGCAGGAAGGTGTATTCGAAACTGCTCCTGCTGCAGGAACAACCGTATTCGCTGGTGATGTAGCTGCGGCTGCATCGAGCATTGTGAAATCAAAAACCGACGGACTGGAGCTGGTTATCTATGAAAAAACCGGTATCGGAAACGGAAATCAGGCAAACAACCCCTGGTTACAGGAACTTCCTGATCCGGTATCAAAAATTTGTTGGGACAACTACTTTGCCATGTCACCTGCCTTTGCAAAAGCACAGGGATTTGTACAGGGAAATGTTATTGAAGTAAAAGCAGGCAATAAAACCGTTAAAGGTCCTGTGTATTTACAGCCGGGAGTTGCTGATCAGACTATTGCTGTTGCAATTGGTTATGGTCGTACCAAAGCAGGTAAGGCAGCTGACAATGTCGGTTTGAATGCCTATGAATTAGCATCCATGGTGAATGGAACCATTCACTATTATAATACCGGCATAACCATCAACAAAACAGTTGATGACGATTATGTGCTTGCAGCTACACAAACGCACCATACCATGATGGGTCGTGCGATTGTTAAAGAAACGAATCTTGACAAATGGCTGAAAGATCCTAAATCCGGAAATCCTGATGTAATGCTTGAAACTTACAAGGGTAAGAAGAAAGCTACGGAAATGGATCTTTGGGCAACGGAAAAAAATCCGGGTCACGATAAGCCAAACCATTTCTGGGGAATGTCAATTGATCTGAACTCCTGTATCGGATGCGGATCATGCGTTGTTGCCTGTCAGGTAGAAAATAACGTTCCGGTAGTTGGTAAAGATGAGATCAACCGTTCCCGTGAAATGCACTGGATCCGTATTGATCGTTACTATACCAGTGATACCACCAAAGAAAGTGCGGAAAAAGATGGCATGGGTAAGATAGATATGCTTTCCAATATGGAGCATGCATCAGAAAACCCTGAGGTAGTATTCCAGCCAATGCTTTGCCAGCACTGTAATCATGCACCGTGCGAAACAGTTTGTCCGGTTGCTGCTACAACACATAGCTCGGAAGGTTTAAACATGATGGCTTATAACCGTTGTGTAGGAACCCGTTATTGTGCAAACAACTGTCCATATAAAGTACGTCGTTATAACTGGTTTAAGTATTCAGATAATACACAGTTCGATTTCAATATGAATGATGATCTGGGTAAAATGGTACTGAATCCGGATGTTGTTGTTCGTTCACGCGGGGTAATGGAAAAATGCTCCATGTGTGTACAGCGTATTCAATATGGTAAGCTGGAAGCGAAAAAAGCAGGACGCCGTCCGAAAGATGGTGAAATTAATACTGCCTGTGCACAATCGTGTCCTACCAATGCCATTACATTCGGTGACTACAATGATCCTGCAAGCCGTTTATCTGCGGAAGCTAAAGATGCAAGAGCATATCATGTACTGGAAGAACTTAACGTACAGCCATCAATTTATTATCAAACAAAGGTAAGAAACAAGGATACCGGCACTAAAGCCTGATTCCGACTTTGAATACATTTCTGACAAAGACAATATAAACTATGCACTACGAATCAGAATTAAGGGAACCGTTAATTCTCGGTGATAAAGGTTATCACGAGATTACGGAGGATGTGTGCAGGCCGATTGAAGGTAAAGCCAACAAATACTGGTGGGCAGCCTTTACATTAGCCTCTATGGCATTACTCTGGTGGATTATTTCAGTTTCCTACACTTTAGGAACCGGACTAGGAGTCTGGGGATTAAATAAAACAGTAGGTTGGGCATGGGATATCACCAACTTCGTTTGGTGGGTTGGTATCGGTCACGCCGGTACGCTTATCTCAGCGATCCTCTTGTTGTTCCGTCAGAAATGGAGATTATCGATTAACAGATCAGCAGAGGCAATGACAATTTTTGCCGTTATCTGTGCTGCATCCTTCATCGTATCCCACATGGGACGTCCATGGGTAGCATACTGGCCACTGCCATTACCTAACCAGTTCGGTTCATTATGGGTGAACTTTAACTCGCCATTGGTATGGGACGTATTTGCGATCTCTACTTACTTCTCTGTATCTTTAGTATTCTGGTATACCGGTCTTATTCCTGATTTTGCTGTTGTCCGCGACAGAGCAAAATCAAAAAGCGCAAAATTCTGGTACACTATATTAAGTTTCGGCTGGACCGGAACTGCAAAAAACTGGCAACGTTTTGAAGAGGTTTCTCTGGTACTTGCCGGTCTCTCAACACCACTTGTACTCTCGGTTCACTCGGTGGTATCTATGGACTTCGCAACTTCACTTGTTCCCGGATGGCACACCACCATTTTCCCACCATACTTCGTTGCCGGTGCTATCTTCTCTGGATTTGCGATGGTTCAAACACTGTTGATCATCACCAGAAAAGTATTGAATCTTGAAAATTACATTACCATCTATCACATCGATATGATGAACAGGATCATCCTGATCACCGGTTCGATTGTAGGTGTTGCTTATATTACAGAGTTCTTCATCGCCTGGTATTCAGGAGTTGAATATGAACAATACGCATTTATCAATCGTGCAACCGGACCATACTGGTGGGCATACTGGAGTATGATGACGTGTAACGTAATCACACCACAGTTATTCTGGTCTGCAAAACTTCGAACCAGTCTGTTTGCTACTTTCTTCATTTCGATTTTCGTAAACATTGGTATGTGGTTCGAACGATTTGTAATTATCGTTACTTCATTGCACCGCGACTATGTTCCATCAAGCTGGACAATGTATTCACCAACATGGGTTGAGGTAGGTATTTTCATCGGATCACTGGGATTGTTCTTCGTACCATTCCTGTTGTTCACCCGATTCTTCCCTGTAATTGCAATGAGCGAATTAAAGACTATTGTAAAAACTTCAAGTTCCCAGGCTAAAAAGAAAGGAGCACACCACCATGAGCACTAAAATCGCTTACGGCATTTTCGACGACGATGATGTTGTTTTGCATGCCATCCCTAAACTTCAGGAAAAGAAATTTAAGGTTGTAGATGTTATTTCACCATTTCCGATTCACGGATTGGATCATGCTTTGGGATTGAAAAGAACCCGCATATCAATGACTGCTTTCATGTACGGTATCACTGGTACCAGTCTTGCATTGCTGATGATGTGGTATATGAATATATGGGACTGGCCAATGGATATCGGTGGTAAACCAAGCTTTGCCCTTTATAAAAACTTACCAGCCTTTATTCCGGTAACATTTGAATCAACTGTATTATGTGCTGCACACGGAATGGTTATTACCTTCTATCTGAGAAGTAAATTGCTTCCGGGAGTAGAGCCTGTGATTATAGATGCTCGTGCAACCGATGACCGGTTTGTAATGGCCATTGAAGTTAAAACTGATGCTGATAAAGATGCCGCTCATGCTGCAATGAAAGCATTAGGTGCAATGTATGTTAAATAAGAAGCAGCTAATCTGATAAATAGAAACTCACAAGCAATGAATCAAAATACTATGAAGCTGTTTTCGGGCTTATTGTTGCTGAGCATGGTGGTACTCGTATCATCCTGCAGTAAAGATCCCGAAAGCCGGGGTTATGAATACATGCCCGACATGTATCGTTCTCCTTCTTATAAAACTTATGAGGTGAATGCATTATTTGCAGATAGTTTATCGGCTCGTCTTCCGGTTGCCGGAAGTATACCGAGAGATTATATCTTCTTCAATTATCCTTCTTCCAATGAAGGGTATGAAGCAGCAGGTCGTGATTTAAAAAATCCATTCGAAAGCAATGCAGTGAATCTTGCAGAAGGAAAAAGATTATACACCAATTTTTGTATGCATTGTCATGGAGAAACAGGAAATGGTGACGGACAGTTAATCGGCACCGGTAAATTCCCTCCTCCGCCATCTTATTCAAGTGGAGTATCATCACGTGGTGGAAATATGCGTGACCTTACCGACGGTAAAATTTACCATACAATTACTTATGGAATCAATCTGATGGGACCCCATGCATCTCAGGTAAACCCTGCAGAACGCTGGAAGATTACCATGTATGTGCATGAACTGGCTAAAGCCGGAACAGCACCTGCTCCTGCAGCAAGCGACAGCACTGCAGCCCCTAAAGATTCAACTGTGGCAATGAATTAATAACAGAAGGAACTATGAATTACACATTCAATCAGAAAAATAAAACCATTGCATTTGTTCTTATTGCGATTGGTCTGGTTTCTATTGCAGCCAGCTTTTTGACGCATAACCATCAGGCATGGTCAAACCTGTTGCATAATACCTTTTACTTCATGGCGATTTCTCTGGCAGGAACATTCTTCCTCGCTGTTCAATATGCCGCTGAGGTAGGTTGGTCTGTTGTACTTAAAAGAATTCTCGAAGCAATGGGAACTTTCCTTCCATTCGCTGCCATTCTTATGCTGGTGGTATTCTTTGGTAATCTAATGGCCGGTCATAATGGCGGTCACTATATTTATCACTGGTTACATCACGATTTGTATGATCCTGCAAGTGCAGAGTATGACAAAATTATTGCCGGTAAATCAGGATACCTGAACCTTCCGTTCTTCGTTATCCGGATGCTGGCTTACTTCGCAATCTGGATCGGTTTCACCCGTTTGTTCCGTAAGTTAAGTCTGAAAGAAGATATCGAAGGTGGTAGTGCCAATTATCTCAAAGCGAGAAAATATTCAGCAACATTCCTGGTATTATTCGCAGTAACATCTTCAACTTCGGCTTGGGATTTCATCATGTCAATTGATACACATTGGTACTCCACCTTGTTTGGCTGGTATACCTTTGCTGGGATGTTTATCAGCGGTCTTGCTGTAATGAACTTCATTATGGTTTATCTGGTGAAGAAAGGTAACATGCCCTTTATCACAGAACATCACCTGCATGATGCCGGTAAATTTATGTTTGCTTTCAGTATTTTCTGGACCTACCTGTGGTTTGCTCAGTTCATGCTGATTTGGTATGCTAACATTCCTGAGGAAGTAACATACTTCATGATTCGTTTCGAACATTACCGTCCGTTGTTTATTGCAAACTTCCTCATCAACTTCATAGCTCCATTCCTGGTGCTCATGACACGCGATGCAAAACGTAAACTCAACCTGTTGATGACCATCTCAGTTGTGTTGTTTATTGGTCACTGGATTGATGTATTCCTGATGGTAACTCCGGGAGTAGTAAAAGAACACTGGCACATTGGCTGGATGGAAATCGGAACTACCCTCGGATTCCTGGGATTGTTCATGTATGTAATTCAGGTATCTCTGGCTAAAGCTCCGCTGCTGCGCGAAAAACACCCGTTGTTGCAGGAAAGCTTACACCATTCAATTTAATTGACGAGTATAAAAAGTATTGATTAACAGAATAATAAAGGATAAGTAATGAACTTCCTGATGATGATCACCATACTACTGGGTACACTGGTAGTAATCCGACTGATGAGTGTTTCGCAAATGGCCTCTGTTCTCTCCGGAGAAGATGAGGATGTTGCACAGAAACGAGACAATAGTATGAATAGTATCGGCATGGTGCTGTTCATGGTTATTGGTCTTGCGCTGATGGTTTATATGACCATTAAGTATCAACCATTCATGCTTCCGGTAGCTGCTTCTGTGCACGGAGTTGAAACAGATTTTCTGTTGAATATCAATTTCGCAGTAATCGGAATCGTTTTCTTTATCACTCAAATTATGTTGTTTTGGTTTGTATATAAATATCAGCACGATAAAAACAGAAGAGCACTATTCTATCCCGATAATCACAAACTGGAATTAATCTGGACCGTTGTTCCTACTATAGTACTTTCAGCTTTAATTGTTACTGGATTACGTGAATGGAATAAAATGACACAGGGACATCCCGATGACGGAATGGTTGTTCAGGTTTACGGTTATCAGTTTAACTGGATGGCCCGTTACTCAGGACCAGATAATAAATTAGGTCGTTCTTATTACAAACTGATTAGTGATACCAATCCTTTAGGAATCGATTACAGTGACCCTGCATCTAAAGATGATATCATGACCAAGTCAAATGAAATGCATCTTCCGAAAGGAGTTCCAATTCAGTTTGTATTTAATTCACGTGATGTTATTCACTCAGCTTATTTCCCGCACTTCAGAACTCAAATGAACTGTGTGCCAGGTATGGATACCCGTTTCTATATGGAAGCAACTATCACTACCAAAGAAATGAAGGGTATCACTAAAAATGAAAAATTCGATTACGTGCTGCTGTGCAACAAGATTTGTGGTGTAGCACATTATAATATGAAAATGACTGTGGTTGTAGATGAACCGTCAGAATTCAGTAACTGGCTGAAAGGCGAAAAGAAAGTTATTGATGCCGCTCCAACAGCAGAACTTGAGCAAAACATTTCAACCGCATCCACGGTTAGTCATGAAGTAGCTCTGTAATTGAATTAACAGATCAAAGAAATAAGCACATCAACATAAATTCAGATGGAAGTAAGAGATAATACTCATTCAGGACATGCCGTAGCTCACGATGTGCACGACCATGGCCATGATGATCACCACCACGATCATCACCAGACATTTATTACCAAGTACATTTTCAGCACCGACCATAAAATGATCTCGAAGCAATTCCTGGTCACTGCCATTCTTATGGCATTTTTGGCCATGGGTATGTCGATGATATTCAGGTTGCAACTAGCCTGGCCCGACGAAACTTTCCCTTTCCTGGAAAGCATGATCGGTAAGTGGGGTAAAGATGGCAAACTCGATTCCGGATTTTATCTTGCCTTAGTTACAATTCATGGAACTATCATGGTATTTATGGTTCTTACTGGTGGTCTTTCCGGTACGTTCAGTAACCTCCTCATTCCTTTGCAGGTTGGAGCCCGCGATATGGCCTCCGGAATGCTGAATATGCTTTCGTTCTGGTTCTTTGCCGCTTCTTCACTGGTAATGTTCGGTTCGTTATTTATTGAAGCAGGCCCTGCATCAGGTGGATGGACAGTTTATCCGCCACTCAGTGCACTCCCTCAGGCAATTCCCGGCTCAGGTTTGGGTATGACCCTTTGGCTGGTTTCTATGGTTCTGTTCATCGTTTCTGCTCTCCTTGGTGGTATTAACTATGTTGCAACTGTAATCAACCTGAGAACAAAAGGTATGTCAATGACACGCCTGCCTCTTACCGTTTGGGCATTCCTCATTACTGCTATTCTGGGTATCCTTTCTTTCCCTGTACTTGTAGCTGCTGCGCTGTTACTGGTATTCGACAGAAGTATGGGTACCAGCTTCTATTTATCTGACATCTTTATCGGTGGTGTGCCTTTGGATCATACCGGTGGTAGCCCGATTTTATATCAGCATTTATTCTGGTTCCTGGGACACCCTGAGGTATACATTGTACTTCTCCCGGCTCTTGGTCTGGCATCTGAAGTAATTTCAACTATGGCTCGTAAACCGATCTTCGGTTATAAAGCAATGATCGGTTCCATGTTAGTTATTGCATTCCTTTCATTCATTGTATGGGGTCACCACATGTTTGTAACAGGTATGAACCCATTCCTTGGTTCTGTATTCGTATTTACAACACTGTTGGTTGCGATTCCTTCCGCTGTAAAAGTGTTCAACTACATCGCCACACTGTGGAAGGCCAACATTGTATTGTCGCCGGCCATGCTCTTTGCCATTGGTCTGGTTTCATTCTTTATTACCGGTGGATTAACAGGAATTATCCTCGGTGACTCTGCACTCGATATCAACCTTCATGATACCTATTTCGTTGTTGCCCACTTCCACATTGTAATGGGTAGCTCTGCGATCTTCGGTATGTTCGCCGGTGTTTATCACTGGTTCCCGAGAATGTATGGTCGCATGATGAATAAATCACTTGGTTACCTGCATTTCTGGATTACAATCATTTGTGTTTATGGCGTATTCTTCCCAATGCACTTTATCGGTCTTGCCGGTGTACCACGTCGTTATTATGCTAATACGGCTTATGAAGGATTCGATCAGCTGATCAATATCAATGAATTAATTTCTGTGTTCGCGATTATTGCAGGTGTTGCTCAGGTAATCTTTGCTTTCAACTTCTTCTACTCCATTTATCGTGGTCGCAAAGCACCACAAAATCCATGGAACTCAAATACATTGGAATGGACTGCACCTGTTGAACACGTTCACGGTAACTGGCCTGGTCCAATTCCTGAAGTTCACCGCTGGCCTTATGATTACAGTAAGCCAAACGCGAAAGAAGATTTTATTCCGCAAACAGTTCCCTATTCTCAAACCCCTGAGTCGAACCGACCGGGTGATTTTTAAAGAAAGTATTGAATAAGATTGTTGAAGAAGTCCCGGTTACCCCGGGACTTCTTATTTTTTACGACCTTTGGAATATTATCCGGTCGCCGACGTTCATCAATCATGAAATTATTCCAAATAGCTGCCTTTTTGATTGTGCTGATGCTGTTTTATAGCACCAGTGATGTATTTGCACAGCAAAAACCCGTTACAGAAATAGAGGGACCTTACGTCAGTTTCAAAAATAAGCCCTCTTTTTTCGTAACACTCGACCGATCGAATTCTCTGGTCGCCGGAAAATCTGCTGTTACCAATGAATTGCGTTTAGGCGTCGATTTTAAAAGAAAAGTACGGTTAGGAATTGGATTCGCCGGCATAGCTTCCGATGTTGTTGCATCTAAAACAGTTAGAACAGAAGCCAATTTTGATACAACCCTGAATGCATTACTGTCGATGAATTATTTAACCTTAAGTGCTGAATATACTTTTTTTGAAAGCAAAAGATGGCAGATTACAATGCCCATGATGACAGGAATTGGCACAGCTTTCTGGACATATTACGAGAACGTAAATGGTGAAGTCAAAACAAAAAAACTTGATGAGGGAGGCGTTCTGCTGACCGGACCGTCGGTAGTAGTAACCTATCGCATTTTTCGCTGGATCGGATTAAGCGGGGGTTTAGGATATCGTCAACTCATCATTAATAACTCCAAAATCAATGAATCCTTTAATTCACCAATCTACACTTTGAGGGTGAGAATCTTCATGGGGGAAATTTATAAAAGTGTTTTCCCAAGAGGGATTTTCGGAAACCGAAATCCGCCCTATTCCAATGAATATTGGGATTGAAGAAAATTGATATCATGAACGAAAAAGTGTTTAATAATTTATTACGATGATCTGGTTTGCAAACTATTCTCTGACAGATATTCTTCCACTCACCAAAAATAATATGGTGGAACATCTTGGTATTGAAATTACTGAAATAGGAAGTGATTTTTTGAAAGGCAA
>Ga0154020_10005507_pt1 | contig 14899 bp, 13 predicted proteins | sample Klosneuvirus_201_FD_109709 | JGI IMG/M metagenome (GOLD analysis project Ga0154020, IMG submission 109709) | Active sludge microbial communities from wastewater, Klosterneuburg, Austria - Klosneuvirus_20160825_MG | ecosystem: Engineered > WWTP > Aerobic digester > Activated sludge | place...
GAGATGGGAAGCGCAACCGGAGATAGCCATTGAGCGCGAACAAGCCAAACAGCGCCTTGCTGGAATGATAAATTGTGCCAGCCCAAATGACGGTTTGGAAAGAGAGCGGGAACAGCGCAAAGCTCAGCCCGGCCAGCACAGGAAATAGCGCCGTGCGCCAATGGAGGACGCGAGCCACGCGCCGCGCGAGCGCCATCACCAAAACAGAGCAGAGCGTGTGCGCCGCCACATTCCAAAAATGGATTGGCGCGTGAACATACCAGCCCAGCAGGTCGCGGGTGAGGTTCCAGAAAAACTGCGGCACGGGGCGGTATTCCCACGAGTTTGGGATGAACACGCCCAGCAGCGAGCGCTGAGACATCACTTGCGCGATGTAAATGGGGTCATCGTAAAACAGCATGTGCCGCAACGACCCGGCATACGCGGCAAACGCAACCAGCGGAACGAGAAGATAGACCCAGTTTTTACGATTCACTTTTTGGATTATAAGAGCCGCATTACAATCATCGGCATGAAGCGAAATGACCTTGTGAAATTCCTCGATGACTATTTGCAAATTGGGAAATATGCCGACCGAAGCAACAACGGTTTGCAGGTGCAGGGCGCAGATGACGTGACGCGCGTGGCGTTTGCGGTGGATGCCTGTCTGGCCTCGTTTCAATCGGCGGCGAGGCTGGGCGCGCACATGCTCATCACCCATCACGGCTTGTTTTGGAGCGAGCATATTCAGCTCACGGGGGCGCATTATGCGCGGGTGAAAGCGCTGTTTGATCACAACATCAGTTTGTATGCCTCGCACATTCCGCTGGATGCCCACGCCGAAGTGGGCAACAACATTGAGCTGGCCCGGATGGCCGGGCTGCAAAATATTCAGCCCTGGGGTGATTACAAGGGCGCGTTTATCGGGTTTATTGGCGACCTGCCCGCGCCGCTGAGCGTGGCCGATCTGAACGCGCGAATTGAATCGCATATTGGCGAGGGCAATCTGATTCAGGGGGAGAAGCCTTGCCGCCGTGTGGCCGTGTGCAGCGGGTTTGGCGTCACTTTGGTAGATGAAGCCCTGGCCGCAGGCGCGGATACGCTCATCACCGGTGAAACCAGCCACACGTGGTACCAAACTGTGGCCGAGAGACCCATCAACGTGATTTACGGCGGGCATTACCTCACCGAGACGGTGGGCGTGAAGGCGCTGGCCCGCAAACTGGCCGCCCAGTTTGGGTTGGAGACCGTGTTTATTGACCTGCCGACCGGGTTGTAAACCCAGCCCCGCCATGCGCGATTTGTTTGACTGGCTGCTGGATGACCGGCAAAAAAACCTGTATGAATTTCTGCTTGCGCTGACGGTCACCGTTATTTTTCTTGCCCTGTGCGCGCTGGTGTTTGGGCCGATGGGCAAACTGGCGTTCGCGGCGCATCTGGCAAAAGGGTTTCTCGCGCTCTGGCTCGCGCTCAAGGCGGTTGAACTTGTTTCTGGCGCGCTCATGCGCCTTCTCAAAATAAACATGCACGACCGCTGGCAGGTCTACGTGGGCGCGGGTCTCATCACCGGGGCGCTGGCGCAGGCGGGCTGGGGCGCGTATGTGGCCGCCGCCGCGCGGGTGGGGCCGATGGAGCTTGCGGCGGGTTTTGTCTCGTGTGGCGTGGCGCACATTATCCTTTCAACGGTTTACACCGGCTCCGTGTATCGTTTGGTGAATGCGCTGGTGGGCGTGGCGAGTTTCATCTTGTTTTGGCAAATCTGAGAAAGCACTTGCGTATTTCGCAAAACCTGATAGAATAGAACAAACGTTCCAAGAGAATACATCGGCCAAAAATAAAAAGGCCGGACACAACAAAGGAGAAAGCAAATGGCACCAGCAGACGGCAAAAAGAAGGCGCTCGATATCGCGCTTGCGTCCATTCTAAAAGCGCATGGCGATGGCGCTGTGATGCGGCTTGGGCAGGCCACCCACATGAACGTGGAGGTCATCCCCACCGGTTCGCTTGCGCTGGATATTGCGCTGGGCGTGGGCGGTATCCCACGCGGGCGCATCAGTGAAATTTACGGCCCGGAGTCATCTGGCAAGACCACCATCTGCCAGCATATTGTGGCGCAGGCTCAACGCAAGGGCGGCACAGCGGCTTACATTGATATGGAACACGCGCTGGACCCCAGCTACGCGGCTAAATGCGGCGTGGATGTGGACAACCTGCTCATCTCTCAGCCAGACACCGGCGAGCAGGCGTTTGACATTGCCGAGCAGCTCATTCGCTCCAACGCAGTGGATATTGTGGTGATTGACTCGGTGGCGGCGCTGGTGCCCAAGGGCGAGATTGAGGGCGAGATCACCGACATGCAGCCGGGTATGCAGGCACGCCTGATGAGCAAAGCGCTGCGGCGGCTGGCGGGCGTGATCAAACAGACCAACACTTCGGTCATGTTCACCAACCAGTTGCGCCAGAAAATCGGCATCATGTTTGGCAACCCAGAGACGACCACCGGCGGCATGGCGCTGAAGTTTTATGCCAGCGTGCGGCTGGATGTGCGCCGCGAGCAAACCATCAAAGTGGGTGGCGAGGTGGTGGGCAGCCGCACCCGCGTGCGCGTGACCAAGAACAAGGTGGCCGCGCCCTTCCGCGAGGCCAGCTTTGACATCATGTATAACGAGGGCATCAGCCAGCTTGGCGACATGCTGGACGTTGCCACCAATCTGAACGTGGTGGAAAAGCGCGGCACCTTCCTGCTGTTTGAGGGGACGCGCCTGGGCCAGGGCCGCGACAACGCCAAGACGTATTTGCGCGAGCATCCCGAAGCCGCAGATAAGATTGAGAAGCTTGTGCGCGGCACAATTGCCAGCGGCACGGCCACCAAAGCCGCGCCGGTCACCAAACCCGAAGAGGGCGAGGACGACGGCGAAGCGCCAGACGAGGAGTAGAGACATTCATGCCGGATTGGATGTGCTAAGTCACCCCGGCATTTGATCTTTCGCCAAAAAAGAGGCGCTGAGAGTTTTTTCTCGGCGCCTCTTTTGTCTGTTTTTGATGGCGAAATGGCTCTGGTGTTATCTCGCAAACACAATCTCTTGCGCGCCATGCCACAGCACATGCTCACCCAAGGCGCGTAAATTTTCTTTGCCTTCGATGATGGTGAGAAAGTGGTTGCCCGCCAACTGGCCGAGTTTGCTGGCAAAGCAGCACGCGCCATACGGAAAGAGAATCTCGGTTTCGCTATACCCGCCGGGGTAAAACAAAATTTCGCCGGGCGCCGGATGGCTGGTGGCGTTCTCAAAACTCACGCCCAGTTGAAACTCGCCCAGCGGCACCCAGCACGCCTCGCCGCTCCATCGGGCATGAATAATTTTTTGCGCGTAGGGCAACAATTTTGCAAACGCCGCGCACGTGTGCGGGGCGCGTTCGGTTTCCAGCTTTGCCAAGAATGTGTATCCGGCGGCGGTGATGTTGAGGGTGGTCATTGCGATTCTGAAAGGTTGAGAAAATCTCGCGGAGATATGGCGTTGACTATTTCAGTGCTTCTCTTGCGTTGTTCGTTGTCCAGCGTAATCAGCGTTGCGCCCACCAGCGCGGCGGTGGCAAGGTAGATGGAATCCGCGCCGCGCAATTTGTGCCGCGCGGCCAACGCCGAGGCTTCGCGCGCCAACGCCTCATCCAGCGAAATAAACGTGATATTTGGCAATTTTGCGATTCTCAAAGCGAAGGCCAGTGCATTTTCCTCGGTAAAACCTGTCCTGCTCAGGGCGGCGACAACCTCCGCCAGAACAAGGGTGGGCAAAAACAGCCGAACCGATGTTTGGCGCATTTGAGTTAAACACGCCAAACTATTTTCGTGATCCGGCTCTTTGGCTCTAACCGCGCTTACAAATACGCTGGCATCAATGGTTATTGTTTGCAAGTTATCGCCTCATCGCCTCAAGTTCTGCCAATGCTGATTTCTCGGTTTTGAGTTTGGAAAGCTCACGCGCCAGAGCGAGAAAATCACTCCACGCCGCATCGCTTAGAACAAGCTCTGCATTTGGCGCAACATCCACCGGCACAATGAGTGCTTCCACCTTGCCGCGCCGTGTCACCTCATACGTGGCGTGGGTCTCGCTCACGTGCGTGACGATGGCCGAGGCTTGCGCCTTCAGCTCGCGAATGCCTACCGATTTTTTGCGCCCCGCGCGGGTCTTTTTGTGTGATGTGGTCATTTCGATTTTGCGATGTGACCACATTATAACTTTGGTTGCGCAATCAGAGCCTAGAGATCTCGCCCCGATTACCACCGGGCAAGACCTTTGGGCTCTTTCGCTATACTCATCAACAATGCAAAACCCCGACATCTACCTGCACGACATACCGCTGGGCGAGGCGCAAGCGGCGTGGCACGCCGCGCTGGAAGAGCGCAACCTGCTCACCCCGCTGGGGAGCGAGAGCGTGCCGCTGGAGCAGGCTAATGGCCGCGTGACCGCCGAGCCGGTGTGGGCGCGGCTGAGTTCGCCGCATTACCACGCCAGCGCCATGGATGGGTATGCCATTCGTGCGGAGGACACGCGCGGCGCGACCGAGACCGCGCCAAAACAACTCGCCATCGGCCAGCAAGCTGTTTACATGGATACCGGCGATCCCATCCCCCAGGGATTTAACGCGGTGGTGATGGTGGAAAACGTGCAAGTGATTGGCGATGCGATTGAGATCATCGCGCCCGCCGCGCCGTGGCAATACATCCGGCCAATGGGCGAGGACATGGTGGCGACCGAGCTGGTGCTGGCGGCCAATCACCGCATCCGCCCACAAGATTTGGGCGCGTTGGCGGGCAGCGGGCACGACCGCGTAACTGTGTATCGCCGCCCGCGCGTGGCGATCATCCCCACCGGCAACGAGCTGGTGCGGCCCGGTGTGCCGGTGCAGGCGGGGCAAATTATCGAGTACAACTCGCTGGTCCTGGGCGCGTTGGCGGAGGAAGCAGGCGCGGAGGTGACCCGCTACCCCATCCACCCCAACGACCAGGAAAAAATAAAACAAACCGTGCTGGAGGCGATGAAAACGCACGATCTGATCGTGGTCAACGCCGGGTCATCTGCGGGCAGCCAGGATTTTACGGCGCGGGTGTTTGCGGAGGTGGGCAAAATCTATGTGCATGGCATCGCCATCCGCCCCGGACACCCCGTGATTTTGGCCGCGGCGCAAAAGGCGCTGGCGGGCATACCGGGCTACCCCGTCTCGGCGGCGGTGACGTTTGAACTGCTGTGCCTGCCGCTTATTTTGCGCTGGCAGGGGCAGGTCGCGCCCGCCCGCCCGCACATTCAGGCCAAGCTGGCGCGCAAAGTGGTCTCGCCGATGGGAGATGACGAGTTTTTGCGCGTCACGGTGGGCCAGGTTGGGCAAACGGCCATCGCCACGCCACTCAGCGGCGGCGCGGGCGTGATCACTTCGCTGGTTAAAGCCGATGGGGTGGTGACCATCCCGCGCTTTAAGGAGGGCCATCACGCCGGAGAGATGGTGGACGTGGAGTTGATGGGCGACCCGAACAAGGTGCGCAACACAATTTTGGCGATTGGCTCACACGATATGACGCTGGACGTGCTGGCCGATGAGTTGGCGCGGCGCTCGGCCATCCGCGGGCGGCGGGTGTGGCTTTCCAGTGCGCACGTGGGCAGCTACTCCGGGTTGATGGCGCTCCAGCGCGGCGAGGCCCATTTTGCCGGGTCGCATTTGCTAAACGAGGACGGCGACCGCGCGGGCGAATACAACACCAACGCCATCGCGCAACTGCTGGCACCGTTTGGGGTGCGGGTTTTGGTGATGGGTTTTGTGAACCGCGTGCAAGGCCTGATTGTGCTGCGCGGCAACCCCAAGCGCGTGAACACCTTGGAAGATTTGACCCGCGCCGATATGACGTTTGTCAACCGCCAGCGCGGGGCGGGCACGCGGGCTTTGCTGGATTTTGAACTCAAGAAGCGCGGCATAAACCCGCGCCAAATTACGGGGTATGACCGCGCCGAATACACCCATTTGGCGTTGGCGGCACAAGTCAAAAGCGGCGCGGCAGATTGCGGCCTTGGCATTTTGGCTGCCGCCCGCGCCCTTGAGCTGGATTTTGTGCCGCTGTTCAACGAGCGTTACGATCTCATCATTCCGGTGGAACATTACGAGAGCGATTTGCTCCAACCCATGCTGGAGGTCATCCGCGATCCGGCGTTTGCGCGGCGGGTGCAGGCGCTGGGAGGGTATGAGACGGGGAAGATGGGCGTGGTGCTTGAAGGGTGAAGAGTTTATTTAGGCAAGTTGAAACCCTCTATATCCACTACAAAATCCTGCTAAACTCATACTATTATTTAACAGCAGCAGAAATAAGATATGACTTGCCGGGTTTTGATACGAAGCTGTTTCCAAAAAATTCAATCAATCAATCACATATAAAAGCCGTTATTTATATACTCATTGATAAATATGATTGCTGTTATACACGTTTCTCTATCAAACGGAGATATAAACCGTCCAGAGGATTTTGTAAAAATATTGAAGGATTCGTATCCAAATGCCATTCCTGAAAATATCCTTGACATATTCTCAAGGCCTCAGAACCGTATGCTTGAGGCCATTTATAAGAATAGCGACTATATTTGTGTACCTGCACATGGTTCATGTGCAAGATTCTTGTGGCTGGATTCAAGATCTTTTGAGATTTATATTGAAAATACCCACGAAGGGCATTTAGTCCGGAGTGCAAAACATGTAATTCAAGTGCTAAACAACAATTTTCATAAGCTAAAAATAAAAGTTGATTTTGAAGTTGAGATAAAGTCAACTTCTGACTTTAAAGGATATTTTCGGGGAATTTCCATTTCAAAAAGCAAATACAAGGCTATCATTGAGGTTATCGGGATAAATGCCCCCACCCTAGCTATAAGTGCTATTCTTATATTAATTTCCAATTTTTGGTTGACACAGTTTTTTCAAGAGTCAATAGCAGGCTTTATTGCTTTAATACTTTCAACGATGTGGCAGATGTGGAAAAAATGGACTTTGCTTGATGACGACCAATTAAATTGGATAATTTCGGAGGAGAGATGAGCGACACTGAAATAATTCACTACAAAACGCAAAAAAAACTAGAAGAACAATTAAGAGAAATATTTCCTTATGTATCTTCTGGTAACAATCCTAATTTGCGTGATATTGGTGTAGATGTCATTGCGCGTTCAAAAAATAATCGCCAAATTTATTTTGAACTAAAATTACGAAATCCTCTGATAAAAAAAGGGCTTTCGTGGGTTCTTGAATTGCAAGCTCTGGCTAATTCACTCCCCAATTTCAATGATGAATTACCACCAATCCTTGTGTTTGTTACCACAGAAGACATAGACTTTACGACTAAAAATGTTCTAACTGATGCAGGAATACCCTCAATTGTTTTAGGTGCTAATACTAATGAAACAAGGAAGGAATTACAACTATCACTTTCGGCTTTTTCATTTGATATACCAGAATTATCCTCATCACAAATATCTACTGAGAAGCCCAACGAAACGATTGGCATTTGTTATTTGGCGGTAAGCGATAAAAATCCAGTATTACTAAAAGAGATCACAAATATATTACATCAAATAGGCTTAAGTTTTATAACTTCTAGGGAATTTCAAGCTAGTGATGGCTCTGCGCTTGAACAAATTAAGGCGGCAATAGAGAGGTGTCATTTTGTGATAGCAGATATTTCAGAATCGACAGAAAACGTATACTTTGAATTAGGCGTGGCATATGCATCAGGCAAGCAGCTAATTATTATTTCCAGTAATGAAAGTGCAAACTCAAAGTTTGCTTTTCTCTTAAAAAGTTTTGTGTTATTAAGTTATTCTGAGAAAGATATGCATTTTTTTGGTGTCCGTTTGAAGGAAAAACTACGAGATTTATACGTTTACAAAAGATCAGTAGACACAAAATATGCGATTCGCGACTATATTAATCGTTCATTTTCTAGGGATGAGTTAATGGAATTAGTATTTGACTATTTTCCACAAGTTTATGATGAATCTGCTGGCACTGATCCTTCAAAAGAACAACTAGCCAGCAGTCTTATCCAATACTGCGAACGCCGCGAGTTGATCAATAAATTGATGTCTATTTTTCAGGCTCAACGCCCCGAAGAGTACAAAAAGTTTTTCATAAAAAAAACGAACTCACAAAAAACAATTTTCGTGAATTGAATACAAAAGACCCTCTGACTGAAAAATTAGATGATGATTTGTAGGATGTTGGTCAACTTAATTTAACTAAATTATCGGAGACTCGCTATTTGCCCAGCGGGTGCATGCCCTGGGCGGGTATGAGACGGGGAAGATGGGGCAGATCACGGACGATGGACGATAGACGATAGACGATGGTGGCATGATCGTCCATCGTCTATCGGCCATCGTCATAAAAACTGCTAAACTCCCCCACAACAAAAGCCATGACGCACACAAGACAAGACTACCTCGACCTGGACGCAAAAGACCCGCTGGCGGCGCAGCGCGCGCTGTTTGACGTGCCGGAGGGCCTCGTGTATTTGGATGGCAACTCGCTGGGGGCGATGCCCAAAGCCACCGCCGCGCGGGTGGCGCATGTGCTGACCCGTGAGTGGGGCCGCGACCTGATTAAAAGTTGGAACACCGCCGGCTGGATGGATTTGCCGCGCAAAATTGGCGACAAGATCGCGCGGCTAATTGGGGCCAACGCCGGAGAGGTGATCGTGGCCGACTCGACTTCCATCAACCTGTTTAAGGTGCTGGCCGCCGCCCTGCGCCTGAACCCAACGCGCAAAGTGATTTTGAGCGAGCGCGACAACTTCCCCACCGATCTTTACATGGCGCAGGGACTGAGCGAGTTGCTGGGGCAGGGCCACACCCTGGAATTTGCGGAGGCCGACGCCGTTCACAACGCCATCAGCCAAGAGACCGCGGTGGTGATGCTGACCCACGTAAATTACCGCACCGGGCGCATGCACGACATGCTTTCCATCACGGCCAAAGCCCACGCCATGGGCGCGTTGGTCATTTGGGATTTGGCGCATTCGGCTGGCGCTGTGCCGGTGGATGTGAACGATGCGGGCGCGGATTTTGCCATTGGCTGCGGCTACAAATATTTGAACGGCGGCCCGGGCGCTCCCGCGTTTGTGTTTGTGGCCGAGCGGTATTTGGCCGAGTTTGTTCAGCCGCTCACCGGTTGGCTGGGGCACGCCCAGCCGTTTGCGTTTGACTGGAAATACGCCCCCGCGCCGGGCATTGAGCGGGCCATCTGCGGCACGCCGCCGGTGCTGAGCCTGGCCGCGCTGGAGTGCGGCGTGGACACGCTGCTCAGCGCAGACATGAGCGCCATCCGCCAAAAATCTTTGGCCCTTACCGATGCGTTTATCGCGCTGGTGGAGGCGAACTGCCCGGAACTAAACCTCATCACCCCGCGCGAGCACGACCTGCGCGGCAGCCAGGCCGCGTTCACCCACCCGGAAGGCTACGCCATCATGCAGGCGCTCATCTCGCGCGGCGTGATTGGCGATTTTCGCGCCCCGGATATTTTGCGCTTTGGCTTCACCCCGCTTTACACCCGCTTTGCAGATGTGTATGATGCGGCAGAAGCCCTGCGCGATGTGATGCAATCCCGCGCGTGGGACAAGCCGCAGTTTAGGCAGAAGAATAAAGTCACTTGACAAGGATGAAGGGGTGACAAGGTGACAAGGATGATTCGTCAGCCATGTCATCCCTTTCATCCAAGTCATCCTTGTCATCTTTCATCAACGAATATCCAATAAAAAATGTTTACCGCATTTACCATGATCCAAACCGACCCGGAAAAGGTGTCGGAGATTGCGCAGAAGATTGCCGATATGCCCAACGTGTCGGAGGTGTATAGCGTCACCGGCGAGTGGGACATCATCGCCGTGATGCACATTCACGAGTACGAAAAACTGGATGAGATTGTGCCCAACGCGCTGGGCCAACTGACCGGCGTGCGGCGCACCAACACCATCCTGGCCTTTCGCCGCTTTAGCGCCAAAGATATGGCGTGGGATGTTGGGGCGACGAACAATTAACCATCTATTCCGAGTAAATCGCTCAAAGTGCTGATTGAAGCTGTTTTCTGCCCAAAAATTTTGCTCAAAACGCATTTTCTTCAGATTTGCTTTGCATAACTTTATCTGTATGTATCTGCGTTCCACCGGCAGCGGATAAATCCGCCGCCTAAGCATTAAGAAACCCGCTCGCGCGGGTTAAAAGCGCCGACATAACCCGCGAGTGGGTTTCCTAATCGACTAGCCGCCGGATTTATCCGGTGGCGGCAACCGGCGCACATTGCGTCAGAGTGAATTACTCGGAATGGACGCGAATAATTAACGTGAGTTTGGGATAAGCAAAACGAGGCAAAAAATGACGGGCTTACTCTTATCCAAAATTCGCGTTAATTTCTAATTGTTTTACATCACGCGGTCATCTTTCATCACCGTGCGGGCAAAGTAAATGCCAACGGCGATGAGGCCGATCAGGGTGATGCCTGTGCCGAGCAGAACGCCATACACCGGGGCGCTTTGGCGGGCCACCAGACCAATCAGCAAAGAGAAAATGCCGGTGACCAGCGAGAACCCCACCGTGTCTAGCGCCAAAACGCGGCCGCGCACGTAATCTGGCGTTTCCTTTTGCACCATCATTCGGCTAAAGGTCCACACGTTGCCGCCGCCCAGGTGCCCAAAGAAAATGGCGAGCATGCCCACCGCCAGCGAGCCGCTGATGCCCCAAACGGCGTAGCCCACCACGCACATCGCCAGGGTGATGAGTAAAAGTTTGGCGTAATCGCGCGGGCGTTGCGGCATAAATTGCGATTGGGCGATGAGCGGCCCAAGCGTTGACCCCGCCCCTCGCGCGGCGTAAAGCAGGCTGGTGCCAATGTCTGCCGAGTTGTAAATTTGGAAGGAATATACGCTGAACAACCCCACGCCCGCAAAGCTAAACGCCCAAATAGTTTTGGTGAGCGAGAACGCCAGCAAACGCGGGTGTTCTCGCAAAAAGCTAAAGCCCTCGGTCAGGCTGTGCAGGCTGGCCCGCCCGGTTAGCGCGTGGCTGGATGGCTGTTTGAACTGCCCCTTGATTTGCAAAATGGCCCACGCCGAGCCGAGGAAGGAGATCGCGTTGACGATGAAGGCCACATCGCGCCCAAACAATTGCGCCACCACGCCGCCCAGCGCCGCGCCAAGCAGTGAAACGCTGGCCCAGGTGCTTTGTTGAAGGGCGTTGGCGGTGGCAAGCTCGTGCGGTTTGCACAAGTTGGGCAGCGCGGCAGAAATGGCCGGGTTGAACATGGACTCGCAGATGGACATGGCGGCGGTGGCGGCGTAGGCCAGCCAGAGCATGCCCGGCTCGCGCACCAGCAACATGAGCAAAGCCATCACCGCCCGCGCGACATCCATCACCACCACCAGTTTTTTGCGGTCAACGTGGTCGGCAATAAACCCGCTGAGCGTGAGGCCAAACAAGGCCGATGGCAAAACGGCGAACATCGTCACCAGCACAACCGCCAGCGGGTCTTTTGTAAACGTGTTGATGAGACCCAGCAGCGCCACGCTGTTAAACCAATCGCCCATTTGCGAGATGACTTGCGATGTCCAAATGTGGCGCACATCGCGGTTTTGCTTGAGAAGCGTGGTGTATCCGGCCAGCCCGCGCGGAAGTGAATTTGGGTATGAGGAAGCAGACATATTGAGGCGCGAATTATCACATGGGGCTGGGGTTTGGGGGTTTGGGGTTTGTTAGCCAGCCCTCAGCCCCTAACTCCCAATCCCCAAATTTAACCGCGCACAGATTACAATCTCGTTTTGTGAACATCGGTGTGTTCGATTCCGGCGTGGGCGGGTTATCGGTTTTGCGAGAAATGCGGCGGTTGATGCCAAACGCCGACATGACGTATTTGGCCGACCAGGCCAACGTGCCGTATGGCCCGCGCCCGCTGAGCGAAATTCAAACCCTCACCGAGCGCGGCGCGCGCTGGCTGGTTTCGCGCGGATGCGACGTGGTCGTCATCGCTTGCAACACGGCATCGGCGGCGGCGCTGGGGCATGTGCGCGGCATTTTTCCTTCCGTGCCATTTGTGGGGATGGAACCCGCGGTCAAACCAGCGGCCATCGCCACAAAAACAGGCGTTATTGGCGTGTTTGCCACCGCCGCCACCCTAAAAGCCGCGCGGTTTGCCGGGCTGGTAGACCGCTTCGCCAGCCATCTGCGCGTTATTGAACAGCCCTGCCCGGAGTGGGTAGAATGTGTGGAAAAGGGCGGAACGTGCGACGCGGTGAAGGCAAAATTGTGGCCTGTTCTGGAAGCCGGCGCCGACGCGCTTGTTTTGGGTTGCACCCATTTCCCGTTTTTGCAAAATGAGATTGACGCAGTTATTGCGGAATTCGGAATTCGAAATTCGAAATTCGAAATTCATGTGATTGACCCCGGCCCGGCGGTGGCGCGGCAAGTGATGAAGGTGGCGAATTCTCATTCTGGCGGGAGATGGCTGGTGGAGGCGCAAAATCTTGCGTCTTTACCCGCGTCTTTGCAAAAAAACACGCCATTTTTTACCACCGGCGATGCGGTGAAGTTTGAATCTCAGGCGCGGGCATTGCTGGGGTGGGGCGATATTCGCGCGTATGGCGTTTGATACACTAAAACAAAATGGAAAACAGAGACGGCCATTGGATTGGCGAACTGGTAAACGCGGCAATTGCGGCGCACGAGGCCAAGATGATTAACACGCAAAACGAGCAGGCCGAAAATGCTCAACCTGGCGATGCCCAATCATCACCCGAAGAGCAAAACAATGCGCTGCAAAAGGTGGCTATTTTGCCGTTGCGCGGCATTTTGGTCAACCCGCTCTCGGCCATTCCCTTGCGCGTGGCGCAGCCGCGCTCGGTCAAATTGATTGACGATGCCATGCTGGCCAAGGCCAACATCGGCCTCATCGCCAGCAAAGACGGGACAAAAGAAGAACCAACGCTGGAAGATTTGTACGACGTGGGCACGCTGGCGTCCATCGTGCGCATGTTCAAATCGCCGGATGGCGTGGTGAATATGGTGGTGCAGGGCATTGAGCGCATCCGCATCACGCGCGTGATTGAGCGCGAGCCATACATCATCGCCGAGGTGGAGACCCTGCCAGAGCCGTGGCAAATCTCATTGGAGTTGGAGGCCACGCGGCGCAATCTTATTCAGGGTTTTGCGCGCATGGCCGAGCTGATCCCTTCCATGCCCGATGACCTCTCGCAGATGATTCAAGGGATTGAGGATCCGCGCCAGCTCATGTACGCCATCGCCACGTATATGCGGATGGAGCTGGGTGATGCGCAAAAGCTGCTGGAGATGAATGGACTGCCCGACAAAATGTTGTTCCTGCTCCAATTGGTGAACAAAGAGCTGGAAGTGCTGGAGCTTGGCAAAAAAATTCAGACCGAGGCCACCAGCGAGATGGAGAAAGTTCAGCGCGAATACTTTTTGCGCGAACAAATCCGCGCCATTCAGCGCGAGCTGGGCGAGGCCGATGAGCAGCAAATGGACGCGCAGGAGTTCCGGGCGCGCATTGAGGCCAGCGGCATGAACGATGAAGCCCGCAAAGAAGCCATGCGCGAGCTGGACAGGCTGGCGAAACTGCCCACTCAGGCCGCCGAATACGGCGTGATTCGCACGTATTTGGACTGGATGACCTCTTTGCCCTGGAAAGTAGCCACGCCAGACAGCCTGGAAATTCAGCGCGCCCGCAATGTGCTGGATGAAGATCATTACGGGCTGAAAGACATCAAAGACCGCATTTTGGAATTTTTGGCGGTGCGCAAACGGCGGCAGGAATTGGCTGCAGAAAAAAGCGCGGCGGAAAACACATCCGCAGAAAAAGCCGATGTGGCTTCCGGCCACATCCGCCCGGAGAGAGAAGGCGTGATTTTGTGTTTTGTTGGGCCGCCGGGCGTGGGCAAAACCTCGCTGGGGGCCAGCATCGCGCGGGCGATGGGCCGCAAGTTCATCCGCATCTCGCTGGGCGGCGTGCGCGATGAAGCCGAGATTCGCGGCTTCCGGCGCACGTATATTGGCTCCATGCCGGGGCGAATTATTCAGAGCATTCGGCGGGCAGAGAGCAACAACCCGGTGTTTATGCTGGACGAAGTGGACAAGATGGGCAGCGATTTTCGCGGCGACCCCAGCTCTGCTTTGCTGGAGGTGCTTGACCCGGAGCAAAACCGCGAGTTCCGCGATCATTATCTGGATGTGCCGTTTGACCTTTCGCAAACCATTTTTGTGTGCACCGCCAACACCCTGGAGACCATCCCCGGCCCATTGCGCGACCGGATGGAAATTTTGCAGTTGAGCGGTTACACCGAGAAGGAAAAACTCAATATTGCGCAGGGCTATCTTGTGCCGCGCCAGATCAAAGAAAACGGGATGCGGCCCGATGAGATCACGTTTAGCGCAGATGCCCTGCTTCAGTTGATGCGCGACTTTACCCGCGAGGCTGGCGTGCGCAACCTGGAGCGGGAAATTGGCGCGATTTGCCGCAAACTGCTCACGCGATATTACGAAGATCGGGCGGCCTTCCCGGTGGCCGTTGGCAAAGAGAAGCTGACCGAATTGCTGGGCAAACCCAAGTATTACTTTGAGGCCGCCGAGCGCACCGAGATGCCCGGCGTTGCCACCGGCCTTGTGTGGACGCCGGTGGGCGGCGATGTTGTCTTTATTGAAGCCACGTTGATGCGCGGCGGCAAGGGATTTATGCTCACCGGCCAGTTGGGCGATGTGATGCGCGAGAGCGCCCAGGCCGCGCTGAGCTATGTGCGCAGCCGCGCCAAAGACCTGGGGCTGGATGACACGGTGTTTGAGAAACACGATATTCACCTGCATGTGCCCGCCGGAGCGCAGCCCAAAGATGGCCC